>Ga0075163_10001007_pt1 | contig 37540 bp, 38 predicted proteins | sample JI1023141ADNA_FD_71478 | JGI IMG/M metagenome (GOLD analysis project Ga0075163, IMG submission 71478) | Wastewater effluent complex algal communities from Wisconsin, to seasonally profile nutrient transformation and Carbon sequestration -... | ecosystem: Engineered > WWTP > Effluent > Algae...
CGCCCGTCTCAACGCTGACGGCTCGTTCGACACCGCCTACGATCCCGATGTCACCGGCGCCATCGGCCTCTCCACCCCCGGCATCTACGCCATGGTTTCACCCGGCCCCGATCAACTCGTGATCGGCGGCACCTTCGCCAACGTCTCCGGCCAGCCTCGCTCCGGCCTCGCGCGCCTCGGCACGCCTCTACCCACGATCACGCGCCAACCCGCCGACCTCGCCGCCACCGCCGGCGCCAACGTCACCCTCACTGTCGTCGCCAACACCACCGCCAACGTCACCTACCAATGGCGACGCAACGGCACCGCGCTCACCGGCGCCACCGCCGCCACGCTCGCCCTCGCCAATCTCCAATCCGCCGATGCCGGCACCTACACGGTCGTCGTCACCAATCCTTTCGGGTCCACCACCAGCGCCGCCGCCACCCTCACCGTCGGCACACCGCCCAACGCCGCCACGCTCGCCCTCACTACCGCACCCCAATCCCTGCACGCCGTCGCCGGCGCTCGGGCCACGCTCTCCGCTGCCGCCGCCGGCCCGTCTCTCGTGTATCAATGGAAAAAAGACGGCGTCGCGCTCCCCGCCGCCACCGCGGCCAGCTACTCCATTCCCACCGCGACCGCCGCCGACATGGGCTACTACTCCGTCGTGGTCTCCAGCGGCGGCAGCGCGATCGAGTCGCCTCTCGCAATCCTCACCGTCGCCACCCCCGGCGTCGAAGGCCGTCTGATCAACGTTTCCACCCGCGGCCTCGTGCCCACCGGCGGCGCGCTCACCCCCGGCTTCGTCCTTGCCGGCACCGGCACCAAACGCCTCCTCGTCCGCGCCGTCGGCCCCAGCCTCGCGCGCTTCGCCCTCGCTGGCGCCCTCTCCGATCCGCGCCTGGAACTCCTCCCGCTCGGCGCCACCACCACACTCGCCACGAACGACGACTGGGCCGCCTCCTCCGCACTGACCACCACGACCGGCTCCGTCGGCGCCTTCGTCCTCGATCCCGCCTCGAAAGATTCCGCCCTGCTCACCGACGTCGCCTCCTCCGGGTCAGGCTACACCGCCCGCATCACGGCGCCGGCCGGCACCAGCGGCCTCGCCCTTGCCGAAGTCTACGACACCGACGGCCTCAACGCCCCCGCGCGCCTCATAAACGTCTCCACCCGCGGCTTCGTGGGCACGGGCCCCAACGCCCTCGTCCCCGGCTTCGTGATCGGCGGCGCCGGCCCGAAACAACTGCTCATCCGCGCCGTCGGCCCCGGACTCGCGCCCTTCGGCGTTACCGATCTCCTGCTCGATCCGCAGCTCGCCGTCATCCCTCTCGGCAAAACCACCACCGTCGCCGCCAACGACAACTGGGGCGGCACCGCCGAACTCATCGCCGCCTTCGCGTCCGTCGGCGCGTTCGGTCTCCCCTCCGGCAGCGGCGACGCCGCCGTGCTCGTCCGCCTGCCTCCGGGCGGCTACACCGTCACCGTCTCCGGCGTCGCCAACACCACCGGCAACGTCCTCGTCGAAATCTACGACGTCCCGTGACCGCGCGGCGGCGCACTTGAATTCGTCCACCCCTTGGCCAGAAGTCGCCTCCATGGAACCCACCCGAGTCCTCCCAATGTCTGTAGCCGACTACCTCGCCTTCGAAGAGACGAGCGACGTTCGCCACGAATACATCGGCGGTGAGATTCATGCGATGAGCGGCGGGACGACGACGCACAATCGGATTGCGCTCAATATCGCCGCCCAGCTCCAAACCAAACTTCGTGGCGGCCCCTGCAAGGTCTTCATCGAAAACGTCAAAGTCCGCCTCGAAGTCTCCCGGGAGGATATTTTCTACTACCCCGATGTCGTGGTTTCCTGCCATCCCACCGGCGTCCAAAAGCAGTTCGTGCTCCTCCCCACCCTCGTCGTCGAAGTCCTCTCGCCGTCCACCGAGACCATCGACCGCCGGGAGAAAAAGATGAACTACCTGCAGGTTCAGACGCTGGAGGAATACGTCCTCGTCGCCCAAGACCGCCGGGAGCTTACGATTTTCCGCCGCTCCACCGGCTGGCAGGGCGAGATTTTTACCGCTCCCGAGGCGGTGGTGGAATTTCGCTCGGTCAAGCAGGCGATGACTCTCGCCGAGATCTACGACGACGTGACCCTCTGAGCCCAGTCGCGCCCTTCTGCGCCGCGTTCACCCCGCCGCCTGTTCCTCCAGCGGCGATACCACGCACTTCACCTTCACCGGCGCGGCGTTTACTTTGCCAAAAATCGTCGTGAGCGCCGCGTTCGCCGCATCCCGGCCGCGCGCGATGACCGCGATGTGCTCCGGCTCGATGTTGTCCGTGGGGTCGAACAAATACCACTGCCCGCCCAGCCAGACTTCGAAGCACGCGTGAAAATCCATCGGGTCCAGCCCCACGGCGTAGCAACCGACGTAGCGCGCCGGAATATTCAGCGCACGGCACAGCGAAATCGCCAGATGCGTGTAGTCGCGGCACACGCCTTTCTTCAACTGCCACACCTCCCACGCCGACGTCCGCGAGTCCGTCGCGCCCGGCGTGTAAACGAGCGTCGCGTCGACCCAGCGGCAGATCTCGCGCACTTGATCCGCGCGATTCGGTGACTTGCCAAACAGATCCCACGCCAACTGCGTGAAGCGGTCGCTCTCGCAGTAACGGCTCGGCAGCATGTAGGTGAGAATCGAGAGCGGCAGCCGCCCCGGATTATCGATTCGCACATCCGCCGGCACCGCCGGTCGCTTCACCTCGATCGTCGCGCGATAGCTCACCTCGAAAGGCCCCGCCGGCGCCTCCACCCTGAACACGCGGTTTCCCTTCGACGTCGCCGTGCGCTCGCCGATCGGCACGTCCGGCGTCAGGCGAATTCCCTCGTCGACGACGTGCTGATGCGCATCGCGGTTCGCGAGAATGTTGAAGGTGAAATTCGCCGTGGGCGACTGCACCTCATAGCCGAGAATGCACCCGACGGAGAGAATCATGCGGAGCGCAGCGTGCGCAGCCTCCCGCCGAATTCAATCGCGGATACCATCACCCACACGGCGCTCACCGGCGCGTCACAGCCGCCAGCTCGGCCAGCAGCCGCTCGTTCTGCGCCGGCGTCCCCACGGTCACGCGCACCCACTCTGGCATCCCGTAGGATTTCACCGGTCGCACGATCACGCCCTTCCGCTGCAGCGCATCGAACACCCGCGCGCCATCGCCGACGCGCACGAGCATGAAATTCGCCACGCTGCGCACGACTTCGAGGCCCAACGCCTCGCATCCGCGCACCAGCACGTCGAGTCCCGCTCGGTTTCCCTGCGCCGTCTTTTCGGCAAACGCATTGTCGTCCATCGCTGCCAACGCCGCCGCTTGGGCGATCGCGTTGACATTGAATGGCTGCCGCACGCGGTTGAGCAGCGCGCACATTTCCGCACTGCCATAGCCGTAGCCGATCCGCAGCGACGCCAACCCGTAGATTTTCGAAAACGTCCGCAGGCACACCACTTTCCGCCCTTCGGCAATCAGCGGACGCAAATCGGGCGCCTTGTCCAAAAACTCCGCATACGCCTCGTCAAACACCGCGACCACATGCTCCGGCAGCGCCCGCGCAAAGGCCAACAGCTCCTCCTCCGTGTTCGCCGTGCCCGTCGGATTATTCGGCGTGCACACAAACACCAGCTTCGTCCGCAGCGTAATCGCCGCCGCGATTTTCCCGAGATCGTGCCGGTGATTCACGAGCGGCACTTCCACCGCTTTCGCGCCGAAGAGGAGCGTGACGAGTTTGTAGACCACAAACGCCGGCGCCCCCATGACCACCTCGTCACCGGGCCCCAGAAACACATGCCCGAGCAGCTCGATCACTTCGTTCGAGCCGTTGCCCACGACGAATTGATCCGCCCCCAGCCCCCACTTCGTCGCCAGTTTTTGCCGCAGCGCGAAGCATCCGCCGTCGGGATAAAGTTCACCGTGCTCCAGCGCGCGCTTCGCCGCCGCCACTGCCAGCGGCGACGGTCCCCACGGATTCTCGTTCGACGCCAGCTTGATGATCCCCGCCGGATCGAGTCCCAGCTCGCGCGCCACATCTTCGATGGGTTTGCCGGGTTCATAGACCGGCTGCGTGAGCACCGACGGTTTCACCAACGTATCAAGTTTCATTCCGCCACGGGAACACGGTTCGCCCCTCGCGCGGAAGCTCAAAATCGCTCCGCACTCGCGACAGTGCCCAGATCGTTAATACGCCCACTGCACCGCCTCGACCGCTCGCCTACTTTTTCCGGCTCGAAACGCGCACCCATTTCATGCCCGCCGCCTCCGCCGCGCGCATCCCGGGCTCTGCGTCCTCAAACACCAGGCAACGCGTCGGTTCCACGCCCATTTTTTTCGCGGCCAACAAAAACATATCCGGCGCGGGTTTCCCGTGCACCACATCGTCCGCCGACACCACGATCGGAAAAATCTCCGCGAGGCCCGTCAGCTTCAGCATCGGATACACGATGTCGTTCGTGCCGCCCGTCGCGATGCTCACGGGGTGCGACTTCGCCACCCGCCGCGCAAACGCCACCACCGGCTCGATCAACCGCGCGTCCGCCCGAATCTCGCCGAACAGCCGCTCCTTCCGGTGAAACACCTGCTCCACATCGATCTTCAGCCCGTAGTGTTCGCCGATCAGCGCCGCCACCCGGCGCGTCGGCACGCCCCCGAGCGAGTAAAACAAATCCTCGTCGAGCGGGCACGTGAGCCCGGCTTCGCGCATCGCCGCATCCCATGCGCGGTAGTGCAACGGCATCGTGTCCACGAGGGTGCCATCGAGATCAAAAATGTAGCCGAGAAAATCTCCGTCCGGAATCTCCAGTTTCATGCGAGCGGTCACGCTCACACCGGTCGCCCCGTTTTCAACCTTCAACTTTTCCGTCCGCTCGCCGCCAGCCGTCCGCGCCACCGCAGCGCCACCGTCACCAACGCGATCAACGCCGGCACTTCCACCAGCGGTCCGATCACCGCCGCAAACGCCGCACCCGACGCGATGCCAAACACCCCGACCGCCACCGCGATGGCCAATTCAAAATTGTTGCCCGACGCCGTGAACGCCAACGTCGCCGCCCGCGCGTAGTCCGTGCCCGCGCGGATGCTCATCCAAAATGTCGCGACGAACATGATCGCGAAATAGACCACTAGCGGCACCGCTATCCGCAACACATCGAGTGGAATGCGGAGCACCGTGTCGCCCTTTAGGCTGAACATCACGACGATGGTGAAGAGCAGCGCCACGAGCGTGATCGGGCTGATCGTCGGCAATAATTTATTATCATACCACTCCACGCGCTCGCCGCGTCGCAGCGCCAGGCGCGTGAGCAAGCCGCCAAAAAACGGAATCCCCAGATAAATAAACACACTCGTCGCCACTCCGCCGAGCGTCACTCCCGACAGATCGAGTTCGCCCAACGACACGCCCACCAGCGGCGGCAACACTTTCAAAAACAGCCACGCCAGCGGCGCGAAAAAGAACACTTGGAACAGCGCGTTCGCCGCCACCAAGCCTGCGCAATACTCGCGGCTGCCCCCCGCGAGATCGTTCCACACGATCACCATCGCGATGCACCGGGCCAGGCCGATCAGCACCAGCCCCGCAAAATACTCCGGCTGGTCGCGTAGAAAAATCACCGCCAGCGCAAACATCAGCACTGGCCCGACCAACCAGTTTTGCACCAGCGAAAGCAGCAGCACTTTTTTGTCTCTAAAAACATCCGGCAGCTCCTCAAACCGCACTTTCGCGAGCGGCGGATACATCATCAAAATGAGTCCCGCCGCGATCGGCACCGACGTCGTGCCGATGCTCCACGCGGTCAGCAGTTTTGGCAGCTCGGGCAAAAACCGCCCCGCCAACACACCGACCACCATCGCCAGAAAAATCCAGCCCGTGAGATAGCGGTCGAGAAAGGAAAGCCGACCCAACACCGGATGTTTCTCCGCGTTCATCGCGCGCCCTTCGCCTTCAGCGCATCGCGCCGACCGTCGGCATACGCCGAAAACACCCGGCGAATCTCTTCCCTCACCCGGCGAAACACCGCCAGTTGCTCCTCTTCCGTCCCGGTCGCGTGCGCCGGATCGTCGAAGGGCCAGTGGTGGCGGTTCACCTGCCCCGGATAAATCGGACACGCCTGATCGGCATTGCCGCAGACCGTGATCACCGTCTCCACCTGCCGGGCGAGAAACTCGTTCATGTGCTTCGAATGATGACCGGAAATATCGAGCCCGACTTCCGCCATCGCACGGACCGCCAGCGGATGCACGTAGCCCGCCGGCTTCGAGCCCGCGCTGGCCACTTCGAACAAATCGCCCGCCGCCTCCCGCAGCAGTCCCTCGGCGAGGTGACTGCGACAGGAATTTCCCGTGCAAAGCACGAGCAGTAAGGGCTTGGTGGATGGGGAAGCGATCATGGTCATGGGGAAAAATCAGCAGCAGCCAGTGCCCGCACCGGCCGCCTTCGACGACGGCACGCAGAGTTCTTTCGCGAGACAATCCGTGTGCTTCGAACCGAGCTGCACAACAATGCGTGCCGCTTCCACCACAATTCCGGTGACGGCAAACTGGATCACGTTGCAGGCCTCGTATTCGAGTTCCACCGGCAGATCCTCACCACCCAACACCGGCCGCGCATGGTCAAACGCCTTCAACAATTTCCCCGCCGTGATTCGATGGTCCACGTCGTCCGCGACCCACGTTTGCAGGAGACACGTCACCGTGCGCCGCACCGTGCCGCCGCAATCGACAAAGTCCTTCTGCACGCGCCCGATCTCCGTCACGTGAAAGTGCGCTTCGATCGGATCGCCGTCCGGCCAGAGCACCGTGATCGGCAATGCGGGCGCCGTCGCCAAGACCGCACGCACGGCCGAGACCGTCATCGCCGATTGCTGAACTTGGGGCGCAGAGCAGCCACAGGTTGTTGAGTCGCATGGTTCGGCTACGCCGAGGTTGTCGTTGTTCATAAATTGTTCGTCGCGCCGCGCAGCTTTCAGCGGCCGCAGCACGTTTTCCCCGCGGCTCGCACCACCGCATCCGGCGCACAGGTGAGATCGAGTTTCTTCAGTTTCGCGAGGTCGCGCTTAAAAACCGGATTCTCCCGCGCACAGTCCTGCAAACACGCGAGATTTGCCGCCAACTCGCGCGACGGTTTCTCCGGCAAAGTGTAAACCACCCAGTTGCCTTCGCGCTGGCACTCCACCAGCCCCCGCTCCCGCAGATAGCCCAGATGTTTCGAAACCTTCACCTGCGGCTCAGCCAATACTTCCTGAAAATGGCACACGCATACCGGCCCCTGCGTGAGCACGTGCAACAGCCGCAGCCGCGTCACATCGCACATGCACTCGTAGATTTTGACCAGTTCCATCGCCGGAACCGTATTCCTTCATAGGAATATAAATCAAGCACCATTTCCAAAATACGTTTTCTCAACGTCGCATAGCCCCGCCACTCGCTTCCGCGATTCGCTCACGCGCCGTTGCCCTGCGCGCTGAACACGAGATACGTGCCCGCAACGAGCACGAGCACGCCGCATCCCCGTCGCAGCCACCTCGCCCCCGGCGTCTCGTTTTGCCAGTCGAGCCAACGCTGCACCCACGTGCTTGAAAACCCGGCGACACCGATCACCGCGCAATGGCCGAGCCCAAAGAACACGAGCACGCCAAACGCCAAGATCGGCGCAGTGTGCGCCATGCCAAAGGTAACTCCCAACACCGGTGCCATGAACCCAAACGTGCACGGTCCGAGCGCGACTCCGAAGACCAGCCCGAAGACGAACGCGCCCAGCGCTCCTCGGCGCAGCTGATTCGGCGCCGCCCGCCAGCCGTCGGGGATTGCCAGCCAGCCGAGTAGGTGAAGGCCGAATACGAAGAAGACTGCGGCCACCGCGTAGTTTCCCCACGGTCCGAGATCACCCAGCATCCGCCCGGCGGCCGCAGTGATCGCACCGATGAGCGCGATCGAGCCGAGAATCCCCACGGCAAAGAGCGTCGATAGACCTGCCGCTCGACGCGGCGAAACCGCACCGCTGCCCTGGAGGAAACCGACGACCAGCGGAATACTCGCTAGGTGACACGGGCTCAACACGATGCTCAGCACGCCCCACGCAAATGCCGCGACAAGCGCGACGAGCGGCGCCCCGTTCATCGCATCCGTCAGCGAAGTGAAGAGCGTTACCATCCGGTTAGTTTTTCTTCACTGCGTCCGGCGTTTTCAGCGCGAACCCCAACTCTCGCCATTTCGCCAAAATATCTTTCTTCGCCATGAATCCTTCGTGCCGGAAGCGCTCTTTGCCGGTCGCGTCGTAGAAGATCTGCGTGGGAATCACCTGAATGGCGTAGGCCTTTCCCTCGGCTGGCTGCTTCCACACATCGATAAACACCACGTCCAGTTGGCCCGCATACTCCTTCGTCAGTTCGGCGAGGATCGGCGCCATCAGCTTACACGGAATGCATTTGTCCGCGCCGAGGTCGACAAGCCGTGGTCGCCCCGGAGGCGACGCAGACGGCGCTCCCGTATCGGCGGCGCGCGCGACGCCCACTACGAATGCCAGCAGAAGCAGAATAGTCGTAAATGTTTTCATCGGGAATGAGTGGTGCGCGGGTGGCTCAGGTGAGCAGCCGTTTGGCCTCATCGAGCGTCGGCACCTTCCCGGAAAGTTTCACCACACCGTCGACCACCAGCGCCGGCGTGCTCATCACGCCGAAACTCATGATGCGTTCAATCGAAGTGATCTTTTCGATTTCATAGGAAAGGCTAAGTGCCTTCGCGGCTTCTTCCGCCATCGCGGCGAGTTTCTGACATTTGGCACACCCGGTGCCGAGGATTTGGATTTTTTTCATAGTAAGACCGACCGACGTTTAGAGCAGCGCGTTAAACAGAAATCCGACGGTCATGATGCCCACCGCGACCACACCGAAGAACACCGCGATCAGGCGAGGCTTGAGCACTTTTCTCAGAATGATCGCCTCCGGCAGAGACAGCGCGATGACCGACATCATAAACGCCAACACCGTCCCCAGTGCCGCACCCTTCCCCAGCAGTGCCTGCACGATCGGGATGATGCCGGCCGCATTGGAATACATGGGCACACCGATCACCACCGCCAGTGGCACCGACCACCACACATCCTTCCCCATGATGGCCGCCATAAAATTTTCCGGCACGTAGCCGTGAATCCCCGCGCCCACGCCGATACCGAGCAGGACAAAAATCCATACGCGTCCCACGATATCGTGCACCGCCTCGAGGCCCAGACGCACGCGCGCCGACCAGTCCAGTGCTTCGTCCTCCGCAGCCGACCCAACCTTCGTCGCATAGACCCAGTCCTCGACGTGCCGCTCCATCTTCAATCGCCCGATGGCCCAACCCGCGCCGATCGCGATCACCAGTCCCGTGCCGAGATACAGCGCCGCGACTTTCCAGCCAAACAGCCCGAACAGCAGCACCAGCGCGACCTCGTTGACCATTGGCGCCGAAATCAAAAACGAGAACGTCACCCCCAATGGGACGCCGGTGGTGACAAACCCGATGAAGAGCGGCACCGCCGAGCAGGAGCAAAAGGGCGTCACGATTCCCAAAAGCGCCGCCAGGACATTGCCCACCGATTCGCGCCGCCCCTGCAAAATCGCCCGGGTCCGCTCGGGCGTAAAAAACGAGCGCACGATCCCCACGGCAAACACCACCAGCACGAGCAACATCAGCACCTTCGGCGTCTCGTAGATGAAAAACTCCACCGCCCGCGCGAAGTGCCCGTCCCTCGCCAACCCCGCCACCCCATAGACCGCCCACTCGGCAAATGCCGCGAGCCGCCCATAAACCCACCACCACATCACCAAGGCCACCACTCCGCCCACGATCTCAACCTTTCCGGGGGAGTGTGCGTTTATTTTCATGGCAGCCTCATCTTCGCGTTCAGCGACAGCACCGCCTCATTTCCACCGACTCGCCTTTCTTCGCCGCGTCGAGGCACTCCATGAACGACGGCACGCACGGCAACACCAGCCGGTAAAACACCTGCAGCCCGCGCTTCTCATCCGCCAACAGCCCCGCCTCCTTCAAGACCAGCAGATGCCGCGACACCGTCGACCAACTCGATCCGACCGCGTCGACCAAGTCGCAGACGCAGCGCTCGCCATCGGCCACTTCCTCGATGATCCGCAAACGGTCCGCGTGCCCCAGTGCCTTGAAGACTTCCGCCCGCTGCGCCAACACCCGCAAATTCGTCTTTTGTTTCACAGCCAAACTATTTCGCGCTTTGGCGAAATGAACAACCACCGCCGTCGTTTTCCCGGAGACAAGTAGCGCTCCGACTGCCCTCGCCGCCCATCGCTAATTCGTGAGGCCTGCGTCACCGATGCCGCTTCACGTATGATTGCCCCGACACTCCCGCGTCATGCAGACCGCCGCACTTCCGCAGCCGCCGGAAAACTGGCCTGTCGCCCGAATGACCTCCGGCGCCGCGCAACGCGCCACCACGCAGAAGCCCCGCGCCGCGAAGAACCGCTCCGCCGTCGTCGTGAGCAGCCACCAGCGCCGCACGCCCCAGTCGGACGCCGCCCGTTCCAGAGTGTCCACCAATCGTCCGCCCAGCCCCGTCCCACGCAAGTCCGGCACCACGACCAGCGATCGCAGCAACGCCTCTTCGCGATACACCTCCGCTCCTACTGCACCCACCACGGTGCCCGCGCGGTCGCGCGCCACTCGAAAGCACCCCAAGTGTGCCGAAAAATCTCCGTGCGGCAGCTCGGCCGCCCGCAACAGCGCCGCAATGGCCGACACGTCCTCTGGCCTCGCCTCCGCGATGAAACTCATATCGTCACGGTCCATAACACGTCGGATTTATACGCGGTGAGCAGCGCACTCACGCCAAATTCCCCGGCACTCGCAGCACACCGGCGCGCCGATTTCCGCCTGTCCTGAAATCACGTTGTCTTTCTGCTAACCGCGGTTTGCGCTCACCGCGCTTCACCACGTCCCTACGCCCCTATGAAAAAATACCTCGTCGAATTTATCGGCACGTTCTTCTTCATTTTCACCATCGGCTGCACGGTGATTCCGCCGAATGCCGGAGCGCTCGCCCCGCTCGCCATCGGGGCCGCTCTCATGGTGATGATTTTCGCCGGCGGTCACGTCTCCGGTGGACATTTCAATCCTGCCGTATCCCTCGCCGCGTTCATCCGCGGAAAACTCTCCGGCGGCGACCTGCTTCCCTACTGGCTGGCGCAGCTCGCGGCCGCCGCCGTCGCCGCCTGGCTCATGCGTTTTATCAAGCTCCCCGGCGCCGCCGTCCCATTTGGCATCGGCTGGAAAGCCGCCCTTCTCGGCGAGTTTCTCTTCACCTTCGCACTCGCCTGGGTCGTCCTCAACACCGCGACCGCCAAAGGCACGGCGGGCAACTCCTTCTACGGCCTCGCCATCGGCATGACTGTGATGACCGGCGCGTTCGCCGTCGGCAATGTTTCGGGCGGCGCCTTCAACCCCGCGGTCGCGATCGGCGTCACCCTCATGGGACTGCAGACGTGGGACAATCTCTGGGTCTTCCTCCTCGGCAATTTCGGTGGTGCCGCTCTCGCCGCCGTCACTTACAAACTAGTCAACGGCGACGAATAGCCCGCCCTCGCACCGCCGCTTTCGCCAAAAAGTAAGGCGCGCCCAACGGCGCGCCTTTCGTTTTTTTTGGCACGCGTCGAAACGCCCGCCTTCTTGTTGATCGCCGCGATCAGCGACGCACGCCGCGGTGCAACCGGCTCACCGGTTTCGCCGCCGCTGCCGTCGTTTCCGCGAGCGCCTTTTCGTCGAAGAGCGCCGAATAAATGTAGGGGAAACCCTCGATCTTCTTTCGCTCCACCGTCACGCCCATGTAGCGCTCAATGCTGCGCGCATCGCGCACGTCTTCTTCGGTCACGAGCGTAAAGGCATCACCGGTGTTCTGCGCACGACCCGTGCGGCCGATGCGATGCACGTAATCTTCCGCGTTCTCCGGCACATCGTAGTTTACCACGTGCGAGACGCCCGCGATGTCGAGACCGCGCGCCGCGATGTCCGTCGCCACGAGCACTTCGTAGCGCCCGCTCTTGAATCCATCGAGCGCTTCGATGCGCTCGCGCTGGCTGCGATCTGAATGCATCACCGCCACCGTGTGACCCTTGGCCTCGAGGCGGTGCGCGATGCGGTCCGCACCCATGCGCGTGCGCGAGAAGATGATCACGCTCTTGAAATCCGTCTGCTCCAGCAGGAGCTGCAACAGATCGAACTTCTGCGCTGCCACCACCGGATAGAATCCATGAGACACCGTTTCCGCCGGCGAACGCTGACGGCCGATCTCGACCTTGAGCGGATCGCGCAGCGCCCAACCCGCGAGCTGTTCGAGCTCGGGGGGAAGCGTCGCCGTGAAAAACAACGTCTGCCGATCCTTCGGACATTTCTGCACGATGCGTTTCACATCGGGTAGGAAGCCCATGTCCAACATCCGGTCGACTTCGTCGAGCACGAGGATGTCGACATCCGCCAGCGAGCAGTTGCCCTTCTCCAAATGGTCCAGCAGGCGCCCCGGCGTCGCCGCCAGAATATCCATACCGCGACGCAGATCGTCCTCTTGTTTACCGTAGCCCACGCCGCCGTAGACAATCGTCACGCGGAGATCGGTAAACTTGGCAAATTTCTGAAACGCTTCCTCGACCTGTAGCGCGAGTTCACGCGTCGGCTCGAGTATGAGGCAGCGCAACTTTCCGTGCGTGCCGAGCCGCTGGATGATCGGCAGCGCAAACGCCGCCGTCTTGCCCGTGCCCGTCTGCGCCGACCCGATGACATCGCCGCCCTTGAGCACCACCGGAATTGCCTGTGCCTGAATCGGCGTCGGTGTCACGTAGCCCATTTCCTGCACACCAAACGCCAGCGCATCCGACAACCCCAGCGCCGTGAACGCTGTGTCCATCTTCGGAATGTCCACCGGGATCGCCGGTTTGATCTCCGCCGTGCGCGGATGGTCGAAACTCTTGTCGATCATCGGCCGCTCGCGCTCACCGCGCGGACCGCCCCGGCCCACGCCACCACTCGAACGCGAGTGCAGCCCGCGGCCACCGCCACCGCGCTCATCGCGCCGGGGACCGTGATCATCTCGGCGCCCCCGCGACTCATGCGCGCCTTCGCCCCGGGCACCGCCCGCGGACCGGGGCTCGTGCTGCGGCTCGTCGCGCGGATCACGCGGCTGACCACGATATTTGTCGTGCGGTTTCGCCGCCGGACCATGACCGCCCCCGCGTTCGGCCCGGGCTTCGCCGCGGTGCGAAGCAGCGTGGGGCTTCAGATGGGAAACAGGTTTGGCGGCTTCGGGATGAGCCGCTTTTTTGGCGCGCGAGGGCGAAATGGTTTCGCGCAGCTTCGCAAAGATTTTCTTCAGCATGACAAATGGTAGAACGGGCAGCGTCGTAGAAAGCCTCTCCTTTGCAACCCCCGATATCCCTGCGCTCCGCCCACCGCCCAATACGCGTCTCCTCGCCTTTTTCGCCCCCGCGCTTGACAACCCGCTCAATCGTAACATCCGTAGTTACATTAAACCATGACCGGAAACACCCGCTTCGCCGCCAGCGTGCACATTCTCGCCTATCTGGCTTATCGCCAGAGCGCTGCGGTGTCGTCCGCCGAGATCGCGTCGAGTGTCGATACCAACCCCGTCGTGATCCGCCGCCTCCTCTCCGCCATGGTGAAGGCAAAACTCGTCACCACCCAAAAGGGCGCCGCCGGCGGTTTCGCGCTCGCCGTGCCGCCCGCCCGCATCTCGCTCCTCGATATTTACCACGCCGTCGAACCTCACCCGACCCACGGCCTGGCCCACTTCGCGCCCAACACCAAGTGCCCCGTCGGCGCCAAGATCCAATCCATCCTCTCCGCCGCATTCGTGAAAGCCCAAGCCAGCATGGAGTCCGAACTCTCCCTCGTCACCCTCGCCCACATCCACGAACAGCTTCGCCCGGTTTGTCCCGGCAAGAAGTGACCTTTTTTTGACCCTAAATGTAACCATATCAGTTTCATTACCACTCAACAAAGCCCGACCATCCTTCCATCCATCATGAAAACCATCACCACCTCGACCCTTCTCCATCTCGATGCCAGCCCGCGCGGCGCGCGTTCGCACAGCCGCCAGCTCGGCCAGACCTTTCTCGCCACCTGGCGCGCCGCGCATCCGCAGGGCCACGTCATCGTGCGAGACGTCGGCCACGAGCCGCCGCCCTTCGTTACCGAGGCGTGGGTAGAAGGCGCCTTCGCGCCGTCCGCCGATCAATCGCCCGCCGCCCGCGCCGCCATCGCCGTTTCCAACCGCTACGTCGACGAACTCCTCGCCGCCGACCAGCTCGTCATCACCACTCCCATCTACAACCTTTCCCTCCCCGCCGCCCTCAAGGCCTGGATCGACCAAATCGTCCGCGTGGGTCGCACCGTGGCCATTAACTCGGCCGGATTTGAAGGCCTCGCGAAAAACAAACGCGCCCTCGTCATCGTCGCCAGCGGCAGCGATTTCCGTCCGACCTCCCCCGGCGGCGCCTACAATTTCCTCGAACCCTACCTGCGCGCTGTCCTCGGCTTCATCGGCATCACCGACGTGCAGTTCGTCTACGCCCACAGCCAAAACGTCGGAAATCCCGCGGGCCCCGTCGCCGTCGCCGAAGCCCAAGCCGCCCTCCACCAGCTCGCCACCGCCGCCTGACAACGCCCTCGCTGTCCCGCGCCCCGCTCCACCATGATCCTCACCGGCCTCCTCCTGCTCTCTCTGATCGCCTTCACGGCCTGGGACACCACCGAACCACACCCCTGATTCCTCCATGCACGATTCCCTCCAACTCACCTCGGTGCACCTGCGCGTCGCCGACCTCGCGCGCAGTCTCGACTACTACACGCGTCAGCTCGGCTTCGTCCTGGTCAACGCCACACCCACCCACGCCGAACTCGCCGTCGCCCCCGCCACGCCGGCCTTGCTCACCCTCACCGGCGATCCGTCCGCGCCGCCCGCACCGCCCGACGCCGCCGGTCTCTTCCACGCCGCCCTCGTGTTTCCCACGCGCGCCGCTCTCGCCACTTGGCTCACCCACGCCGTCGCCGTCGGCGTCGAATTCGAAGGAGCCTCCGACCACGAGGTCAGTGAAGCCCTCTACTTCAGCGATCCCGACGGCAACGGCCTCGAGTTCTACGTCGACCGACCGCGCTCCGCGTGGCCCTTTGCCGCCCACGGCGAACTCGCCATGACCACGCAACGCCTCGACCTCCCGGCACTCCTCGCCACCGCTTTACCCCCGGCACCGACTCCGCTCGCCGGTGCCCGCTGGGGCCACCTCCACCTGCGCGTCACCGACCTCGACCGCAGCGACGCATTTTACCGCGCCATCCTCGGCATGGTCGTCACCCAAGGCACCTACCCCGGCGCCCGCTTCCTCGCCGCCGACGGCTACCATCACCACCTCGGCCTCAACACCTGGGGTCGCCCGCGCACTCCGCGCCCCGCCACCGCCCTCGGACTCGTCTCCGCGACGTTCGCACTCCCTTCCGTCACGAGCACGCGCCACCTCGCCGACCCCGACGGCATCGCCCTCACACTCACGCCCACTCCATCGTAGCGCGCCACCCCCCGCGCCCGCGCTCAGAGATTCGCTTTCACCTTTTCCAAAATCGCGAGCGACAGCGCCTCGTCCCCAAACACACCGACGCGGATCTTCAACTTCGATACATTTTCGCCGATCCGCTCGACGCGAATCTCGATCTTTTTGTCCGCCGCGTTCCGCGCGACCAAGATCGCCTGCAACGCATCTTTCCTTTCGCTCACCTTCGCAAACTTGAGATCGCCCAGCGCCGCATTGGCCGCGCGCACCGTAGTCTCGAAGCTCGCACTCAGCGTCGCATCGAGATCGCCGCGCACATACGCCACGGCGGCGCCGGCCCCCGCGCCCGCGATTACCGCCACACAGCCCGAAGAAAACGCGAGCACCAGGACCAATGCCCCTGCGGCCACCCACCGCCCCGCTCCTGCAGTGCGCCCTCGCTTCAGGGGAAACGAGGCCGTCGATTGCAGTGCTGGGTTCGCATAGGTGTTCAGGTTCATCGCCGCTTTGACCGTCAACCGTCCCGTGAGTTCACCCCCTTCGCCTTCGCGCTTGGCTTGCCCCGGGCCCGTAACCAAACTCCGCGCCATTCCCCACCGCCGCGCATGAACAACGACACCCGCTGGCTCGCCCGACTCGGCATTGACCAAGGCCTCTTCACGCGCCCCCAGGCGATCCTCGTCCGCAACACCCTTGGCACCGCCGGCGACATCATGTCGTTCGCCCAAGGTCTCATCGACACAGGCGTCGTCAACGACGTCGCCCTCCTCGAGAAAATGGCCGACCTCGCCGTGACCAAGGGTGAAAAAGGCCCGCCCGCGTCCGACCCCTTCGACGACACCGCCACCCAAGCCCCCTTCGTCCTCACCGGCCCCGCCGCCCACGCCCGTCGTGAGGCCGCCGCCCAAGCCGCAGCCGAACCCCCGCCCGCCCCGGCCGCGCCCGTCCCCGCCGGCGCCCCCCGCTTCGCCTTCGACACCATCGCCTCGCTCGACGATCCCGCTCTCGCCGCCGCCCTCCGCCAACTCCTCCGCGACACCGCCGCCCACGGCGCCAGCGATCTCCACCTTTCCACCGGCGCTCGCCCCTTCATCCGCAAGAACCGCGCCCTGTCCTACCTTTCCGACTACGTCCTCACGCCCCCCGACGCCCTCCGCCTCAACGTCGCCCTCCTCGCCGACCACCAGAAAAAAACCTTCCTCGATAAAAAAGACTACGACTATGCCTTGGCCCTCAGCGAGGCCGACCGCTACCGCGTCAATCTGATGTTCCACAAGAACGGAGCCGCCGGCGCCTACCGCATGGTCCCCGCCAAGACCCGCACGCTCGAGGACCTCGGTTACCACCAACACATCGCCACCCTTCACAAACTCCTCTCCTACCACAACGGCCTCATCCTCATCACCGGCCCCGTCGGCTCCGGCAAGACCACCACCCTCGCCTCGATGGTCGCCTACCTCAACGAGACCCGCACCGACCACATCATCACCGTCGAAGACCCCATCGAAGTCGTCCAACCCGCCAAAGGCTGCAACGTCACGCAACGCGAAGTCGGCCCCCACACCCGCAGCTTCGCCTCCGCCCTCAAAGGGGCCCTCCGCGAAGACCCCGACGTCATCGTCATCGGCGAACTCCGCGACCTCGAAACCATCGAGATGGCGATCAGCGCCTCGGAGACCGGTCACCTCGTCATCGGCACGATGCACACGAGCGATGCCGCCACGACCCTCAACCGCCTCCTCGACGTCTTCCCCCCTGCACAGCAAACGCAGATTCGCTCCTCCGTCGCCGAGAGCCTCCGCGGCGTCGTCTGCCAACGCCTCCTCCCCGCCACCGACGGCACGTTGGCCCTCGCCTGCGAAATTTTGATCAGCAACACCGCGATCCAAAACCTCATCAAAGAAGGCAAGACCACGGGCCTGAGAAACACGATGGAGACCGGCGTGAAAGAGGGAATGTGCCTCATGGACAACGTCGTCTACGCCCTCTGGGGACAGAAAAAAATCACCGCCGAAGTCGCCCAAGCCAACATCACCAACCGCGTCCTGAAGGCGAAGATCACCTAACCATGGCCGCCATCGACACCCTCCTCCGCTCCATGCTCGAAAAGGGCGGTTCCGACCTCCACCTCACCGTCGGTCTCCCGCCTAAGACCCGCGCCTCCGGCTCGCTGATCCCGCTCGCCGATAAAATCATCGACGCGCCGACGATGGAGTCGTTGCTCAAAGAAATCTGCCCGCCCAAACGCTGGGCCGATTTCCTCGACCGCAAGGACCTCGACCTCGCCCACGAAATTCCCGGAGTCGCGCGCTTCCGCGGCAACTACCTCTACAACCACTGGGGCCAGGCCGCGGTCTTCCGACAAATTCCCGCGAAGATTCTCTCGTTCGCTCAGCTCAACCTCCCCGAGGCGCTGAAGAAACTTTGCCACCTCGACCAAGGCCTCGTCGTCGTCACCGGCCCCACCGGCTCCGGCAAATCGACCACGCTCGCCGCGATGATCGACTACATTAACGACAACCTCGCGCGCCACATCATCACCATCGAGGACCCCATCGAGTTCGTCCATCCGGTGAAGAAATGTGTCATCGTCCACCGCGAAGTCGGCGAACACACGCAGTCGTTTGCCGCCGCGCTCAAAGGCGCCATGCGTCACGACCCCGACATCCTCCTCCTCGGCGAAATGCGCGAGATGGAGACCATCAAGCTCGCCCTCGGCTGCGCCTCGATGGGCATGCTCGTCTTCGGCACGCTCCACACGAACAACGCCCCGAAGACCGTCGACCGCATCATCAACACCTTCCCCGCCGAGGAGCAGAACCAAGTCCGCATCATGCTCGGCAGCTGCCTCGCCGGCGTCGTCGCCCAGCTCCTCTGCAAACGCATTCCGAAAGGTCGCTGCGCCGTGCACGAGATTCTCCTCACGCACGAAGCCCTCCCCAACACCATCCGCAGCGGCCAGATCGCGAATATCAAATCGATCATCGAGAGCGGCGGCTCCGACGGCATGATCACGATGGACAACAGTCTTATGAACCGCGTGAAGGATGGCACCATCGAAGCCAAAGAGGCCTACATGAAAGCCGCCAACAAAGCCACCTTCGCCCCCCTCCTCAAACCCGGCGACCTCGACGGCGGCCACTGAGCAAACGCCCACACGAGCCCGGCTCGTCCGTCCACCTGTCCGCGATCAGCGGACACCACCACTACCCGCGAAGGCGATCAGCCGAAGCCTCTCCTCAAGGTTTCGCCCCTTGGCGAAACCCATTAGCGGTCTCCTCCTCCTCCTCTCTCTGCAGCTCTCCGTCTCTCCGTCTCTCCCCCTCCGCGCCCCGCCCCTCACTTCTTCCTCACCCACCCCGCACCCTTCGCCCACCAGATCATCGCCGCCCCCGCCACAAACCCGCCCGCGTGCGCCCACCAAGCCACGCCGCCGTCGAGCCCGGCTGCGAGCGCGCCGAGTCCGCTCCACATCTGAAACGCGAACCACAACACGAGAAACAGCACCGCCGGCACCGGCAGCACCGGCACGATCCAAGGCACGAGCGCCAACACCCACGCCGTCGGAAATAAAATCAGATACGCCCCCAGCACGCCCGAAATCGCCCCGCTCGCGCCCACCATCGGCACCATCGTGCCCGGATCGACGATCACTTGCGCCACCGCCGCCGCCGTTCCCGCGAGCAGGTAAAACAAGAGATACTTCACCGGCCCGAGCCGGTCCTCCACGTTGCCGCCAAAAATCCACAGGAACCACATGTTCCCCAGCACGTGCGCCACGCCGCCGTGCAGAAACATATGCGAGAGCACCGTCAGCCACTGCTGCCCGTCGCCGACATTTCCAATCAGCCGTTTCGCCACCAGCGCGTGCTCGGTCACGAAACCCGCGAGTTGCTTGTCCCCCACGCCGATTCCCAGCCACAGCTCCCACGCAAACACACCGAGATTCGCCGCGATGAGCAGCCCCGTCACGACCGCCGGTCGTTTTTGTTTCGCGGTATCTGCGAGCGGTAACATGCGCCGATGTTACGCGCGGGCCCACGCTCCGCGGCAAGCCCCGACACCCGGTTTCATCGTCATCACACTTTCTCCACCTTCTTCGGCGCGTGCCTCAACACACTTTCGATCCGCCACACGCCGTCGCGTTCTTTGATCAATCCGTAGTCGTAGTCCGCACGCTCGTCCGCCGCGAACACTTGCACCAGCACTTTCGCCCGCAATCCGTCATCGCGCACCACGCCAAACTCTCCGCGCGTGTTCGCCCAAATCTCCGGATAGTTAATTTCCACGATCCGCACAAACTGCCGCAGCGGATTCTGCACCCGCAGCGCCGCCGCCGCATACGTGTAGGCCAGCTTCGGGTCCTTCGCGCGAAACGCCGCGAGCTGCCCCTCGATCGCCGCGACAACTTCTTTCCTCACCTCGGCCTTGCTCGCTCGCATCGCACTCTCCGCGCCGCACGTCGCCGCGGCCCCCACACCGGCGGCCAGCCACACGACCATCATCACCCATCGAAACAATCGTTTCATGCGATCACGATGCGCCCGTCTGCCCCCAGCGCAACTCTCCCGCCGGCCCCACACCGGTCGCAGCCTGTCCGTGGGAATTCCGTCGAGAAATGTAATTTGCCGCCACCTCCGTCCGTGCTACAAACACCGCCGTGTTTTTCTTTTCCACGCGACGCCTCCTTCGGGCACCGCACCTCACCGCCTTCTTCTGATCGTCCGCGCAAATCCTTTCCGCCGCTCTTCGCCCATTTTCATCCAGTCCTTCCCGCCCTCCAACCATCCACCCGCCACCGCCATGTTCCGCGCCTTCAAACGCCTCTTCATCTATCTCGGCCTCATGGCCGAACAAGCGACCGAGACCGACGCCATTAACCAAGCCGTCGTCGAACGCGGCATCCGCGATGCGAAGGCCAAAGCCGACAAGGCCCACTACGCCAACGGCCAGCTCGCGGGCCAAATCGCCCTGCTCAAAGACCAGGTGAAACGCCAGGAACGCCAGCGCACCGAGACGCAGGGCCTCCTGCAAGCCGCCGCCGCCGCCAACGACGAAGCCAACGGCGCCCACTTTGCCGAGGAGCTCGGCACCATCGAACAGGACATCGCCGACAACCACGCCCAGCTCGAAAGCCTCGAAGCACTCTACAAACAAAACACCGAGATCATCGCGAACAGCCTCCGCGAAATCCAAAGATTCCAGCGCGAGTTCGAGACCGTGAAGGCCAAGGTCGCCGTCGGTCGCAACCTCGAGCAGCTCGCCGGTCTCATGAAAGGTTCCGTCAGCGAACTCCAGGGCATGATGGGCGACGAGATGGGCCAATCCATGCAGCAACTCCGCCAAGCCGCCGCTGGTGGCGAGGGTCAGATGCGCGCCACCCTCGATCTCGCCAAAGAGATGGGCTCAAATATCCAGCGCCAACAGGAGATGCGCAAAGCCCGCGGCAGCCTCCTCTTCAAAGAATACCAAAAGAAAATGGGCATGGTGCAGCCCGCCGCCACCACCCCGGCCGCCGCTGCGCCCGAGCGCCAAAAGATCGCCGAGTCCTAAGAACCGCCGCCGCCCACGCGCCCACCGCTGCGCCACCGCGAGCGTGGGCGAGCGGTTCCCCGCCCCCTTCGGCCGGGCAATGATCAATCCAAATTCGTAAATCGAAAATCTCTCTCACCCGACCATGACCGCCCGCGGAAAATTCATCCTGACGCTCCTCATTCTCGCCGCCGCCGGCATCGGCGGATACAAATGGTGGGACAAACTCAAACCCGTCGCCCCCACCGCCGCGTCGGCGTCCGCCTCCTCGTCGGCCACCGCGAAGGCGTCCGCGCGCGGCGCCCCGCTCGACGCCGCCGATTTCATCACACCGCTCACGGCGTGTCCCATTTTACCGCCCGCCGGCGCCTACATCCCGAAAGACAACATCGTCGACCTCGAGCTCAGCGAATACCCCGGCTACTCCGGCATCGTCGTCGCCAACGGCGGACTCGAGCCCACTGAAAATTCGTTCTTCTTCCGCAAACACGGTTTCAAAGTCCGCATCAAACTCAGCGAGGAGGAAAGCTGGCCCGCCCTCAACTCCGGCCGTATCGCCGCTTCCGCTACGACCGTGGATGTGCTCGCCGCCTACTGCCGGAATTTCCAGGTCACCGCCCCCGTGCAAATCGGTTTCTCCCGCGGCGCCGACGGTCTCGTCGTCCGCAAAGAAATCCGCCGCATTAACGACCTGAAAGGCCGCGTCCTCGTCACGTCCCAGTTCACCGAAGCCGATTTCTTTATCCGCTACCTCGCGCAGGAAGCCGGCCTCGGCGTCCATCTCCTCACCGCACCCGCGGACCGCGCTGATCCCGCCAAGATCAATCTGCTCTTCGCCAAAGATGCCTTCGTCGCCGGCGATCTGTTCCTGAAAGATCTGCAAAGCGGCGGCACGCGCCTCGCCGGCTGCATCACGTGGGCTCCGAAAACCACCGAGGTCGTCGATGCCTCCAAGGGCGCCGCGACGCTGCTCACCTCCAACAAAAACCTCCTCATCGTCGCCGACATTCTCGTCGTCAACAAAGGCTTCGCCGCCGCCAATCCCAAACTCGTCGCCGGCCTCACCGAGGGCGTCCTCGAGGGCAACCGCCTCGTGCGCGACAACCCCACTGCCCACCTCGATGTCATCGCCAAAGCGTTCAAATGGGACCGCACCAAAGCCACCGCCGAGCTCGCCAAAGTCCACTTCTCCAATCTACCCGAAAACCTCGCGTTTTACTCCGGCGCCATCGACGCCGCGGGCAGTTTCAGCGGTATCTTTTCCTCCGCGATCCTCGCCTACGGTGCGCTCATCGACCAGCCCACCGACGCCGATCGCTACATGAACGCCACGCACCTCACCGCGCTCCAGACCGCCGGTGCCTTCGCCGGCCAGCAGATCTCGCTCGCCCCCATTCGCAGCACGTCCGGCGGCGCCCTCGAAGGCGATCCGCTGCTCACCAAAGACATTCGTTTTCTCTTCGAGCCCAACTCCGCCAATCTCGATCTCGCCCACCAAGCCAACCTCACCGCGCTCGATTCCATCAAGCGCCTACTGCAAGTGAGCCCCGGCTCCACGATCCTGCTACGCGGCCACGTCGACAACGCCCTCGTCGAAAAATTCCGCAAACAAGGTGGCGACGCCTTCGTGCGCCAGATGGCCCTCAAATCCATGGAGCTGTCGAAAAACCGCGCCGCCGAAATCAAACGCGTCCTCATCGAACGCCTCAAAGTCGAAGGCGCCCGCCTCCAAACCATCGGCCGTGGCTGGGAAGAACCTGCCGGCACCGACGCCGACCAAAACCGCCGCGTCGAAGTCCAGTGGTTCACCATCGAGTAAGGTGGAGCGTGTTGATCCCAACACGCTTCGATGTGGAGCGCGTTGACCCCAACGCGCTTTTCTCGACGCTCTCCGCGACGTGCTCGCTCCGCCTCCCAACTACCGCCGCGCCTTCTGGACCAGCCGCCACCACGCTTGGCTTGCGCTTCTGACGCTCGGCCTCGGCTTCGCCAGCGGCTACCCCCTCGCCCTCTTCGCCGGCGCCACGCTCTACGCCCTCGGCCTCGTCTTCGTCCCCGACCTCGCCTTCTTCCGCCGCGCCATCGACGCCCGCACCCAAGCCATCCGCGACGCGGAAACCGCCGTCCAAATCGCCGCCTTCCGTCAGCAACACGACGCCCTCCTTTCCGCCCTCTCCACCGGCCGTCGCACCCGCCACACCCAACTCGTCGCCGTCTGCCGCGACATCGAGTCCGCCTCCGCCGACGCCCAGTCGTCCTCCGTCGGCCTCGATCTCGACACTCGCCGCCGCAAACTCGACGAGCTCACCTGGACCTACCTTCGCATGCTCACCATCGAGCAGTCCCTCGAAGTTTACCTCGAGACGGAGCGCAAAGAACAGGTCCCCGCCCTCGTCGCCTCCCTCGAAGCCGAGACGCCCGCCCTCGCCGCCGAAGTCGAGTCGCTGAAAAAAATCACGCCCCGCCCCGCCACCCTCGACGGCAAAGAACGCCTCCTTACCTCGCGCCTCGAACGTCTCTCCACCCTCCGCCAACGTCTCACGCGCATCGAACAAGCCCAGACGAATCACGACCTCGTCCGCTCCGAACAAGAGCGCCTCGTCGAGCAGGTGAAACTCATCCGCGCCGACGCCATCGCCGCCAAAAACGCCGACACCCTCACCGCCCGCATCGACCTCAGCATCGAGCATCTCGCCGCCACCAACAAGTGGCTCTCCGAACTCGCCGAGTTCAAAGACCTCACCGCTCAACTCCCCCCGTCCGCTAATGTAGGAGGGGCTTTACGCCCCGACTCCGTCCCTCCTCTCAGGCGCAGCGCCCAGCCGGCCTCCGAAAAATAGCCCCGCCATGTCCGCCCCGATCTCCTCACCTTCCGACTCAAATCGTCCACCGTCGCCATCCGTCGCTCGCCTCCCGTCGTGGGCCGCCGACCTCGCGCGCCTCTGGAACGGCGGCGCGCACAGCCTCTTTCTCCTCCACGGAAATATCTTCGACCTCTTCCCGATCCGCACGAGCGGCGAGCGCCCCGACTACGCCCCGCTCCCCGCCTTCCTCTCGCGCCGCCTCTTCCCCGACCGCGGTTGCCTCATGTTCTACGACATTGGCGAAGGCCTCACCTTCGCGACTCCCGCGACGCAGACACGCTTCTTCGAGTGGTTGAAAATCTACGACGAAGTCGAGCACACCAATTTCCACCAAGAGGGCCCGCCGCGCGCCTTCACGCAGCTCACCCCGCTCCTCCGCCGCTTCTTCCTCTCCGCCGCCGACGAAAAGAAACCCGCCGACCGCGGCGTCACCCTCGTCATCGGTTTCCCTGAAAAACTCGTTCCCGCCGCCGAGGAATCCGGCGCCAGCGTCGAGGAACGCATGGCCCTCGTCACGCTCCTCAAATGGGCCGCCGCCCCCGAGTTTCAACTCGGCGACATCGGCGTGATGCTCGTCACCGAGACCGCCGCCGAGCTCCACGCCGATCTCGTCCAGAATCCGCACGTCGCCAGTATCCGAATACCGCTCCCCGATCTCGCCGAGCGCCGCACGTTTCTCGACTCCGGCTGGCTCGACCGCGCCTCCCGCGGCGCGAAACTCACCGATGCCGGCCACCTCTCCACCGACGACCTCGCGCGCCGCACCTCCGGCCTCGCCCTCCTCCGCGTCGAGCAACTCGTCGTCACCGCCCTCCGCGCCGGCGAGAAACTCACCGTCGAACTCGTCAGCACCGGCAAACGCCGCCTCATCGAAGATTACTGCCAGGGCCTCGTCCGTTTCAAAGACCCGCGCCCCGGCGTCACGCTCGATCACGTCGCCACGCACGCCGCCGCCAAAGCCCGCCTCCGCGAACTCGCCTGGCTCATCCGCAACCAAAAGGACGACGTCCTCGAGCGCGGCGTCCTCGTCCCCGGACGCGTCGGCGTCGGCAAATCTTTTCTCATCGATTGCTTCGCCAGCGAGTGCGGCCTGCCCGTCCTCGAGATCGGCGAATTCCGCTCTAAGTGGGTCGGAGAAACCGAACGCCAACAGTCCCGCATTCTCCTCACGATCCGCGCCCTTGGCCCCGTCATCGTTGTCGTCGACGAAGCCGACGCCGTCTTCGGCAACCGCGCCGCCGATGGCGACAGCGGCGTCTCCAGCCGCGTCTTCGCCGCTTTCGCCGCGCACCTCGGTGACTCGTCACTCCGCGGCCGCGAACTTTGGATCGCGATGACCTCGCGCCCTGACCTTCTCGCCATCGATCTCAAACGTCAGGGCCGCTTCGGCCTCTGCGTCCCGCTCTTCGCCGCGCAGTCGCCCGACGAGGTCATCGAACTCTTCACCGTCATCGCGCGCGTGAAAAAGATCTCCCTCGCCGCCGAGACACTCGCCTACGTCCGCACCGAACTCGGCGCGCGTGCCCTCACCGGCAGCGACGTCGAAGCGATTCTCGTCCGTGCCAAAGAGCGCGCCGTCCTCGCCCTCCGCGACGCCGATGTCCAGCTCGCCGACCTCCGCGACGCCGTCGACGCCTTCATCGACCCGCTCGATGCCAACCTCCTCGCGCTCCAAGAACTAGCCGCCGTCCTCGCCTGCTCCGACCGCCGTTTCCTCCCGGAAAAATATCGCACTGCCCCCCGCGACCTCCTCGCCGCCTCCTACGCGACCGCGAAGCTCGCCGCGGCCCGCGTTTAGCGTCGGCTCCGCGCTGAGCCCTTCGGCTCACGTTTCCGCCAACACCTCGCGCAACGTCTGTGCGAAATCCCCGACGCGATATGGCTTCGGCACGCTGCCGCGAAACCCGTGCTCGCGGAAATTCGCCATGATCGGATCGCTTGAATACCCGCTCGACACGATGCCGCGGGCATTCGGATCGATTTTTAGAATTTCCTGCATCGCCGCCGCTCCGCCCATGCCTCCCGGCACCGTGAGATCCATGATCACCACGTCGAACGACCGGCCCGCCATCTGCGCCAGCGCAAATTGTTTGACCGCCTCACCGCCGTCACAGGTCACCGTCGCTTCCAGCCCAAGCCGCTCCAGCAAGGTGGTCGTCATATCCCTGATCGGCTCTTCGTCGTCCATGAGCAGGACGCGGCCCTTCAGCGGGTCCATCGAGGCCACCGACAACACCGGCACGATCGGCTCCGTGCGCGCAGCCGGCAGCCAGAGATGAAAGGTCGTTCCACGTCCGATTTCCGATTCCACCGTCACATGTCCGCGATGTTTCTGCACCACCGAGTAAACCGTCGCGAGCCCCAGCCCGGTGCCGAGTTCCTTCGTCGTGAAAAACGGTTCAAAAATCCGGGCGAGGTGCTCGGGCGCGATCCCCTGCCCCGTATCCGTCACCGAAAGTTTGATATAGTCACCCGGCACGAGCGGCGGCACCGCCCCGCCTTCGCTGACGGTGTCGTTCTGCAACTCGATGCGGATGATACCTCCGTCCGGCATCGCCTGCACCGCGTTGAGCACGAGGTTTTGCACCACCTGACCGATCTGACCCTTGTCCGCATCTGCGGCGCGCACCTCTGCCGCGAGACTAAACTCACACCGCACCGCCGCGCCATGCAGCGCAAACTCCGCCGCCTCGCGCACCACGTCGGTCAACCGCACCGCCGCACGCACCGGCTCGCCGCCCTTCGCAAACGTGAGCAACTGCTGCGTGAGCTCCCGCGCGCGGATCGTGCCGCGCTCCGCCTCCTGCAGCCACCGCCCGCCTGACGCCGCCGTCGGCGGATCGAGCAGAGCGAGTTGCAGATTGCCCATCACGATCGCGAGCAGGTTGTTGAAATCGTGCGCGATGCCGCCTGCCAACACGCCGACCGACTCAAGTTTCGATGCCCGCAACAGCTCGCCTTCGAGCCGCGAACGCGACGTCACGTCCCGCACCACGAGCACTACGCCGATCCCGCGTCCTGTGAGGTCGTGCATTGGCGCGCACCGGCCTTCGACCGCTCGCACCGGGCCGAGCCGCGGGCGCAACAATGTCTGCGGCGGCAAATCCACCGGCCGGTCCGCCGACAGCGCCGATGCCACCGGCGCCATGATGACGCGGCCGGTTTTCTCCGCCGATAGCGCACACACGTCCTCGATCGGCCGCCCCACCGCCGCCGCCGGCTGCCACCCCGTGAGTTCGCCCGCCGCTTCGTTCATGAACCGCACGATCCCCGCCGTATCCGTGGTGATAACACTCTCGGTCATCGCGCGCAGCGTTACACTCAGCCGTTCGCGTTCTGCTGCGAGCGCCGACTCCGCCGAGCGCACCTGCGTCAAATCGACAAAAGCCAGTTGCGTCCGCTCGATCATCTGCCGCTCTCCGTCCACCGGCACCCACCACCGCTGGTAGACCGTGCGCGGCGTGCCATCGAGCGCCACGATCCGCGTCTCGCCCTCCGCCACATTGCGCCCCTCCCACACCATGAAAAGCGCCCGCTTGCGCATTTCGAACGCATCCGGCGTGAGAATACGCCCCAGATTCGCCCGCACGTCTTCCACCGTCGCCGCCCCGAGGATGTGTAGAGCCGCTGTGTTCAGGCCGATGACTGGAATGTGTCCGATGATCGCCGCCGCCTCGCCGGGATTGGCCACCATCCAGGCCGCCAGATCCGTCACCCCCGCGGCCCGCAGCCCCCGCAGTTTCGTGATCGTGGCCCGCGAATCGATTTCCAAGATCGCCACCGGTGAGTGTTGAAAGAGCTCGCGATAGCGCTGCTCACTCGCCCGTAGCGAAGACTCCGCCTGCTTGCGCGCCGTGATGTCCGAGACAAAACCCTGCAACGACACCAACCGTCCCTGCGCATCGCGTTTCGCCCGGACATTTTCCGAAATCCACAGCGTGGTCCCGTCCGCCCGCCTCACCTCGGACTCAAAATTGCTCACGTGATCCCCTGTGCCCAACGCGGCGAAGAACTCCGCCCTCCGCGTCGGCGCAACATACAGCCGCGCCGTTTCCTCCGCGGGCAACCCCATCAATTCCTCCGGCCGGCCATAGCCCAGCATGCGCGCCATGGCCGGATTTACGCTGCGAAAGCCGCCCTCGGCCGCATTCTCGTAAACCCCTTCGACCGCGTGCTCGAACAACCCGCGAAACCGCTCTTCGCTTTGCTGCAACTGATCGGCCCGGCGTTTCATCTGCCGGTAGACCCACCAACCCAGCCCGACGAACCCGATCACTGCCGCCACTTTTACGGCCCAGTCCATCGGCTCCGCGACCCCGCCATGCGTGGAGGGGCTTCCGGCAGACAGCACGAATAAGGGCAAATTCATGAAGAAGAAAACGACGCCAGAAAGCCGCCGGCGCACCGCCTTGTCGAGGGGCAACACCGGCGGAAAATGCGCACGCCCGGCCCTTTGCCGTCGCTTGACTTTCTCCGCCCTCCCGTCGCGGCTCCCCACATGACCCCGCTCATTCGCTCCGCCACCTCCGACGATGTGCCGCTCATCCTCGCGTTCATCCGCGCACTCGCCGCCTACGAAAAACTCACGGACGACGTCACCGCCACGGAGGCGCAGCTCCGTCGCACCTTGTTCGCCGATGCCCCTGTGGCCCACTGCATCCTCGCCTACGCCGACGACACCCCGGCCGGATTTGCCATCTACTTTTTCAACTACTCCACCTTCCTCGCGCAGCCCGGCCTCTACCTCGAAGACCTCTTCGTAAAACCGGAGTTTCGCGGCCACGGCCTCGGCAAAGCCCTGCTCATACATCTCGCCCGTCTCGCCAACACCCGCGGTTGCGGGCGTATGGAATGGAGCGTCCTCGATTGGAACCAACCCGCCATCGACTTCTACGAATCACTCGGCGCCCGCCGCCTCCGCGAATGGCAGATTTGCCGCCTCACTGGCGAAGCCCTCGCCCGCTATCGCTGACACCGTCCGTCAGTCACCGCGACTCGGCTATCATATTCCCTGATTTTTTTGTTTTGCGCCGCGCGCCAAACTCGACGGGCTATCCTCACCATGTCCAGCGTGCCACCGCCCACCGCAGAACTCGCCGAACTCGCCGCCGTCCTGGGAGAGGACAACGTCCGCACGCTCGTCCGCACCTTCCTCCGCGATTTTCCGGCGTCGGTCGCCGAACTCTCCGGCCCGGGCGACCGCAAGAACCGCCACCGCGTCGCGCACAGCATGAAGAGCAATTCTCGCCTCATGGGCGGACACGCGCTCTCCGCCCGCATGGCAGCCCTGGAAGCCCGCCTCGATTCACCCGACGGCGCCGATGTGACTGACGACGATCTCACCCTGATCGAGCGCGACTACGCCGCCATCGCCGACCCTCTTCGCCTCTTCGTCGGCCCCTGAGCACGCGGCTGAGCTCGGTCGCCGATCGACCAACTTCGGCGCAATCCCTCCCCGCCCACGCGGGCTCTCAGTTATCTACCAAGCCCACTTGGATGCACCAGCGCGTCAGGCTGGCGACTTCACGCACCCCGACTTTTTCCATGATGTTTGCCCGGTGCTTTTCCACCGTGCGCACGCTCAGATTCAGTTTCGCGGCGATCTCCTTCGACATCTGACCCGCGGCCACCAAGCGCGCGATCTCCTGCTCGCGCTCCGTCAACGGCACATCCAGCGGCCGTTTCGTCGAAGAGATCGCACTGCCGCTCTTCGCCCGCACCCGGCTCGCAAAAAACATTCCGCCCGCGCGCACGGTCTCGACCGCGCTCAACACATATTCGATCGGCTCGGTCTTGTCCACGTAGCCGTTTACTCCAAGCGCCATCAGATCCGCCGGCAGGCGCTCGCTCGGGTGCGCCGTGATCACGAGAATCTTCATGTCGGGCAACACCCGCCGCACTTCGCGGGCGATATCCAGACCATTGATATCCGGCAGCATGAGATCGACGACGAGCATGTCCGGCTTCTCACGCAGACAGTAATCCAATCCCGGCCGTCCCAAGCCAAACTCCCCGACCACCTGAATGCCTTTCACTTTGCCCAGTGTGAGCAAAATAAGCTGGCGAAACATCGTCTCGTCTTCGATGAGAACAACTCTGATTTGGCTGCGCATACGATTCGAGGGCGGTGTGGGTAAGCAATTTTACATCACCGGCCGCGCACTTCTACGAATGGCGCTGCCGATTCTTGTTAGGTATATTTGACGAACGCCACAATTCTCATGACCGAAGTTAAATTCAAGCCCGCAGTTGCAAACGCCGACAATGAAGCCGGCCGCTGCTTTGCAGGGAAGCTCCTTCGCCCATGAGCGAGATGCCCTCCCCATCCGCCCGCGCGCACGTGTTGGTCGTCGAGGATTCTTCGGTCTTCCGCGAAATGCAGGGCCTCCTTTTGCGTCAGGCCGGCTACGCGGTTTCCGGACATGAAAGCCCCCAGGCGGCCCTCGCCGAAGCCCGCCAGCAGAAATTCGAGCTCGTCATCATCGACTACGAACTCCCCGAGATGAACGGCCAGCAGTTCATGCACGAACTGAGGAAAATTCAGCCCGACATCTCCATCATCTTCGTTTCGGGCTCCCTCACTCTCCAACTCGCGATCCAACTCGGCCGCGAGGGCGTCGCAGGCATTTTCAACAAACCCGCCAACCCGAAGACGCTGCTCGAGAAAATCAACGAGACCCTCAGCCGCAGCGGCTCCCGCGACGCTGCACTGCCCGGCAAGGGCTCCAGTTCTCCGTTGCCGGCCGCCCGTCGCGGCAACTCCGCCACGCCGTTTAAGGCCCCCGCCGTCCCCGGCGAACCCTCGGCCGGCGATCTCGCCTACACGCCCCGCTTCTTTACGGGCCAATGCGACGCCTTCCGCGAATTCACGCATCGACTGTGGAAGGTTCGCGATTTCCGCGCCGTCCTCCTCCTTCAGGGCGAAACCGGCGCGCCCTTCGAACTCATCGCTCGCGACCTCGCGGCCATTTCCATTTTCCGCGAAGGCCCGATCATGCTCTGCCCTGCGGCGAAGTTTGAAACGCAGCACCTGATCGAAGTCCTCGCCCCTTCGCTGCTCTCGCAAGACGCCGGCACCCTCATCGTCACCGGCGTCGAATCGCTTTCGCCCGCTCAGCAGAAAGTCCTGCAGTCACTGATGACGAGCCGGGACATGTTCCTGCCGTTCGCGCGCCGCTTCCGCCTCGTCCTCGCCGCCGCCACTCATCTCTCCGACTTGGCGGATAACGGCGCCTTCGACGAAACCCTCTACTACAAAATCAGCTCCCTCTCCGTCGAAGTCCCTTCCCTGCACGAACTCCGCTCGGATATTCTCCTCCACGTCCGCCAGCTCCTCGATCAGCACGCCGCGGCCCACAAACTTCCCAAATCCCCTTCGCTCAGCACCGCCGCTGCCGCGTGGCTCGAGGAGCAAGCGTGGCCCGGCAACTACACCGAACTCTCCCGCACCCTCCAAATCGCCGGCGCTGCCCACAAAGGATCCGAGCTTGACGTGCCCGCCCTCGAAGCGGCCCTGGGTAAGGTTCGCGCCGAGGCCGCCGTCCTCGCCGCCCAACCGGCGCCCGCCGCGCCGGTCGCACCCGCTCCGGTGCGTGCCGCGGTCACCGTCGAAGACACCCTGCCTCCGTTCGCGATGCGCGCGGCCGCGCCTGCGCCGACCGCGACACCGGCACCCGCCGCGCCGACTCCGGTCATCGCCGCAACGGTCACGGCCTCCAAGCCCGCGCCGACTCCGCCCCCGGCACCGGCCCCCGTTATTCCGCCCGCACCGAAACGCACCGAAGCGTCCCCGCGCCCTTCAGGCCTCACCGCCCGTAGTGTGTTTCGCCCGGCCTCCGGAGCCTACGATTTCAGCCGACGCCTCGCCGAATCGCTGGCCCTCGCCGAAGAGACCTCGTCGACCTAAACGGACTGATCGGCGGATTGTTCAATCAATCCCCTTGAGTCGCATCGTCCGCCGCCCACCCTCGGGAGCCAACGCGTCCGACTGACACCAGGCTGTCGCCGCACGCGTCTCACTGCCGCTTCACTCTCACCGGAAAACTCTTTTCACCACGCTCCATGGCCCTTCGCCCCAATAGCGACATCCGCCGACCGGCCCGCGAGGATTTGATCCAACCCCAGCCCGATCAAGGCGCGCTCCGCCTGCCCGACGGCCAACGCGTCGCCGTGCTCCCCGCCGTCTTTTTTCAGCACCTCGCCACCGAACTCGCCCTTCCGCTCGGCGACCAAACCCGCCACGCCCTCTACAAATTCGGGTTCGAATGGGCTCTGCAGGACATGATCCGGCTGAGTCGCCAACTCGCCGCCGAATTCGGCGGCGGCGCCAATCTCGACCTCTGGCAAATGGACGCCAAATTCGTCCTCGACCGTTGGTGGGCCCCTCTCCACACCGCCGGCTGGGGCTCGTGGACAATCGACCTCACCTCGCTCTCCCGCGGCTTCGCGTTCGTCGATCTCCGCCACACCCTCATCGCAAGCACCGCCGTCGGCGCCACGCAACCGACCTGCCACCTCTACGCCGGGCTCTTCGCGGGCGCCGTGAGTTTTTTCGAACGCAGCGAACGCCACTCGGTCGAAATCCAATGCGCTGCGCTCGGCGCCCCCTGTTGCCGTTTTGTCGTCGGCCCCGGTCCGCAGGTCGACGAGGTCGAATCGTGGCGCCACCAACGCGTCGCCCCCGACGAGATCCGCCGCCGCCTCTCCTGATTTCCTATGCCCGCTTGGAACGAACACCACTACGCCCGCGCGCAGGAATTCACGCGCCTCCTCGCCGACGCTCTCGCGATCGCCGCCCCGGCCCCACCTCCTGCGCCGCCCGCCCCGGCCGCCGTTCCCGTGCCCAGTGCCGCCCCCGTCGCCGCCCCGGCTCCCGCACCCGTCCCCGAAGCTCCACCGCCCGCCCCGGCCACTCCACCGCCCGTCGCCACCGGCCCCGCTCCGACCACGGCCGCGAATCTCTTCAAAAAAATCCCTTGGAAAAAGTGACCGCCCGCTGCGATGCCTCCGTCTGAACCCACTTCTCCCGCCACCGAGTTCGAGCAACTGTTCGATCCACGCGCGTATCGCACCGATCCCGCCACCGGCATTGTCACCGATACCACTGGCGCCCGCGTCGTCGATGCCGCCCCCGATCTCGCCCGCGCGATTCACCACATTCTGCTGAAGGAAAAATCCGGCGTGTGGCGCGATGTCCTCGCCCGCACCGGTCGCACCTGCGGCCGCGAAATCGCCGCCGGCCTCGACCGCGAATCCGCCCGCCTCGGCCAGCCCGCCCTCGGCGAACTTCCCCTCGAGTCGTCCATGGGCTACCTCGAACGCACGTTCGCCACCCACGGCTTGGGCGTGCTGAAAGTCGACCTCGCCGACGCCCCCGAACACGGCCTCGTCATCGCCCACCTCACCCACAGCTACTTCGTCGAGGTGCTTCCCGACGCCAACGATTTCGTTGACGCCTTTCCCGCCGGTCTGCTGCAAGGTTTCTTCGAGCACATCAGCGGCGAGCAGCTCGGGTGCCTCGAAATCGCCTGCGCGCGCCGCGGTGCGCCCCGCTGCACGTTCGTCATCACCGCCCACGAACGCCTCGCCCCCGTCGCGCCCTTGCTCGGCCGCGAGACCGCCGAAGCCATCCTCGCCCGGCTCAAGTCCTGAGCTCGCCCGCCATGTCCCTCGCGCCTCCGAAAATCACCTGCCTCTTTTTCAACGACCCGTCGCTGCCCGCGTTTCTCAACGCCCCGGCCGGCCGTGCTCTCGCCGGCGATTTACTCGTCGAGTGTTCGCTGCATCCGGCCCTTGGTTACGTGCTCAACCTCGAGACTCCGACCAACTACCCCGGTGTCGCCGGCCTCCTCGGCGGCGTCGACATCGGCACGCTCGCGCACCCCACCGACGCGCTGCCCGCGCCCATTCTCCTCGCCGCCGGCGCCCCAGTTTCCCCACTCGCCGTCCGCGCCTCACTCGCCCGCCTTCTCCGGCCCGACGATCGTCTCCGGGCCGTGACGCTGCTCGTGCCGATTTCCGAAGCCCGCGCCCTCGGCGCCGCCCTCTCGCTCGCCGACCGCTTTGCGATCGCTTGGGACACCACGGCGTTTCCCCACGAGGAACTCGTCGAGTTCGCCCGCTGGCTTGCTGCCGAGAAACTCCTCGGCCCGGCCAACTTCGCCGGCCTGCACGCCTACACGACCGGCGCCGCGCCCACGAGCCACACGCAGCGCCTTACCGCACTGCTCGCTCCGCTCGGCGCCCGCCTCACCGCCGTCGCGGCCTGAGGCGCTCTCCGCCAACCGCCCACGCTCACTTCTTTCCCGTGAGCATGTCTTCCATCAACGCGAGCGCCGTCGCCTCGGTGATGTCCCGCACGCCAAACTGTTTTACGATCCGCCCGGCCTGCATGTCCTGACCGAGGATATCGCTCGCCGCCGCTTGGCCGATGATCGCTGAATCCTTCAACCGGATCGCCGTCGCCTGAATATCCGGGACCGCGTAAGTTTTGTCACCCGACACCTCGGGCACTGTGAGACTCCGGCTCGAAATCAACACTTCGATCGCCACGTCGGCGATCTTGCCGAGCGCTTCGCGATCCTTCGCGGCCTGATCGCCCACGAGTCGGTGACCCGGATTTTCTTCGAGCAATGCGACCGCCGATTTCTGGTCCGCCAGCGTGGCTCCGGCGTTGCGAAACGCCCGGCCAAACAACCGCTCGATCTCCCGCACCGTCTGCTGGTCGGCCAGCGTGGGCGACGCGGCATCTTTCACCGTGTAGGAATTTTCGCCGCTCGTTTTGATCGTGCCGTTTTCCTTGTAATACTTTTCCGAATGCGCCGTCAGTTTGAGCCCGCTCGCCGTGTCGACGAGCGCCCGGTTCACGTAGATCACCACGCGCGGCGCACCGTCAGTAGTGTAAACTTTGCGAAACCCTTCGAGGATACCCGTCGCCGATTGGCGCGCGATGAGCGTGTCGCCGGAAGGACCATACACCCGCTGGTTTCCCGCTTGCGCAAGCGAGGTGGCCGAGGCGGCCGGCATCGCCTGATAAACCGGCGGCGGTGTCGGCGGCGTGTTTTCGACCTGCGCGATCAGCGCGGGGAAGAGCAAAAAGGAAAACGGAGCGAAGAGCAGTGTGCGGGGATTCATGGTAGGAGCGCGGGCGGCCCGCCCGCAGGGTGTGTGGAAAGCGGCAACCTCGCCGCGTTCCCGGATTTTAACGCGCCTGCCGGACGCGGATCGTGTATTTCTTTGCCGCCGTGTTCATCGCGGTGAAGCGCACGGCCTCGGTGGAATTCTCGGCGAGAATCAACGTCTGGAACGGCGTCTCGTCGCCGGTGGAAATGCTCTGCTCGTCTTTGAACACGCAGTTGATCTGGACCTCGATGCGCCGGCTCTCGCGGTTCTTCACATTGGCCACGACTTCGAGCCGGCCGTCGGCAAGCGCCCGCTCTTGGAGCCCCGTGCACGTCACAGAGATCTGCGCGGGCTTGTCGAGGAGCACAAATTTCTCGGTGTTCTCGAGCGTATATTTGGTCGTGTCGAGCGGTGCGAAGGGACCGGGCTCCGTCACGCAGCCCGCGAAGAGCGCGAGCGCCGCAGTGGCGGAGAGGAGGAGCATGGGTTTGGTGTTCATAGTCGGTGTGAGGTGGTGCCGTGTTGGGGTGTGACTGCGGCTCAGCGTTTAAGTTCGCTCAAAATGAGCACAGTGTCTTTGGCCGGATCTCCGACGGTGATCGTCAGCCGGCGCGAGAGATCCGCCACCGCCTGCCCGTTGGCATCGAAGAATTGTAGCGTCGCGGCGTGCTCGCCCGGTGGCAGACGCAGCGCCGCGAAACTCAGATACTGCGGGAGATTATCCCACATGCGCACGTCGGCGTGAGTCTTCGTCGCCGCCGCCGCGATCTTACTGAAAATACCAATCACGCCGAGCGCCACGGCCGCCAACTCGGCGCCATCGCTCGTATCGGACTCGGTCACGACCCGCCGCCGCCCTTGCGCATCCGTCACGACGCGTCGCTTTTCCTGGTGTATATTGTTCGCCGCCACCGCCGCGCCGACGAGTGCGACATCGCCGATCGTATCGGCGCTTTTTTTGAACACAGCCTTGTTGCCGAGCACGTGATCCATCACGCGCCCGCCCCGGGTCACCGCTTGGAAATTCAGATTGTCCCACGGCAGAAAATTCACCGCGGTCTCGCCGACCGTCAGCGTGGCGGAGCGGATGCGCGAAGGCTCCGTGCGGAAACGCAGCAACTCGCCATTGTCACCCGCTGCGTATTTCCGCGGCCCGCGGCCGAATTCGACAAAGCACAACACATTCGCCTGCGGATCGTAGTCGGGGAGTTTGTTCTTCGTGAGTTTCTGCGCCCGCGCCAGCGCGTCGGCACCGTCCGCCGCGAGCTTCGCCGAGGCGAGGCCGTCGAGATACTCGAGCAGCACATAGTCGCTCTTGTAGGTGTCGGACTCCGCGTCGCTGTCGAGGAGTTGCGCCGAGCGGAAACACGCGCGCGCATTGTCCGCCTCCCCGTCGCGCCAATAGAGCAGCCCGCGGTAGTAAAACGCCATCACGCGCTCGTAGGGTTCGCCGATAAACACTTTTTCGCGCTCTGCGGTGAAGAGCCCACGCGAGCGCTGCGCGGCGTCGGCCGGCCCCGACAACAATCCGCCGATTCGCCGGATCGCGTCGTCAAATTTCGCTTTCGCCATCTCGTAGTTTCCGAGCCGCAGCGCCGTGACCCCGAGGCGATACTCGAGGAGCACGCGGTCTTTATCCGGAGCCGCGGCGAGCTCGTTGTTGCCGTCGATGATCGGGTCGCCGGTGCGCGCCACCGGGGCACGCACCGGCCGGTCCGGAATCGTTTCGCAACCGGCGAGTGTCAGGAGAACGGCAGTGGACATGGCGAGGAGCGCGCCGATGGACGGGCGGCGCTCGCGGCTCGACAATGCGGGTCGGGAGTCAGTCATGGTGCTTGCGGCGCGCTGGCGGGCGCCGCAACGCGACGCTGTTTACCGATACGCGGCGTCTTCGAGGCCCTGCTTCTTCACCTCGGCCGAATCTTCCCACACGATCTCGCTCGTGCGGGCATCCGTGAGGCGGAAACTGTAGAGCACATAATCGCTCGTGCCCTGCGCGGTGCGGGTGCTCATGCCTTCGAGTTTGCCTGTGAGAAAATAATCCGCTCCGCGAAACTCGACGACGTTCGGATCGCTGCTCGCGGTCACTTGGCCGGATTGCTTGAGCGCGCGTTCGCGTTCCAGCGTCTTCATCATCTCGCGATCGAGGAAGCTCACGCGGCCTGCGGCCTTCGAGTTGAGCTGCGTGCGGATGCGCGTGAGGAAGATATCCTTGTTGATCGGGAAACGCGTGTTGTTCACGACCGGCTCCAGCACGATGCGCGGCTTGGTCTGCGCGCGCGCGATTTCGGGGATACCCAAAATGCTGCGAGACATCTTGTCGGTGACCGACACGAGATCCTGCGATTCGACGCCGGTGCCTTGCACGAAGCCCTTTTCATCGGGGCGCATCTCAGTGACCGGCACGCCGGCGGGATTTCTGACGCCCTGCGT
>Ga0075163_10001008_pt1 | contig 37534 bp, 32 predicted proteins | sample JI1023141ADNA_FD_71478 | JGI IMG/M metagenome (GOLD analysis project Ga0075163, IMG submission 71478) | Wastewater effluent complex algal communities from Wisconsin, to seasonally profile nutrient transformation and Carbon sequestration -... | ecosystem: Engineered > WWTP > Effluent > Algae...
TTGGGTCACATAAAAGCAAAAACCAAACATCAAAATGAATTTAGTTAAGTGGCTATATGTGAGAAATTTATACATCCTATTTTTTATGTGACAACATGGTATAATTAAACCGTTTTGATATCTGTACGCCAGATTTCTCTAAAAACTGAGTAGGCAGTTCACCTCCTGCAAAGATATAAACCAAGTCATTGTCTAGACTTAGCTCACTATTATCTTTAATTTGGAGATGCACTTTTGTTTGAGTTATTTCCTTTACATTAGATTCAAATAAAACCAAAAATTTTCCTGAAAGCATAGCTTTTTCTATATTCTCAGCGTTTTTTGGTTTCAGTCTATTGAACTTCTCACTTCTATATGAAAGGGTGACTTTATTGTCATCCGCAAGCAGTAACGCACTTTCTATAGCGGAGTCTCCACCACCAACCACGAGTATGTTTTTGTTTTCTATCAATTCTGGTTCTAGAAGTTTGTAGGCTACTTTTTCCATGCCTTCACCAGTGACACCTAGTTTTCTTGGCGTACCTCTCCTACCGATGGCAAGCAATACCTTATTGGTTGTATATTTGCGACCATCTAGTGTAGTCAATTCGAATCCACCATTTGTTTTTCCGATCAATTCTACTTTGGAATGTTCTATGATTTGAATATCATTTTTAGAAATAACTTCATTCCATAAAGTAAGCAATTCGTCTTTGCTTGTCTGAAATAACTTCACTTTACCATGACAAGGCAAATCCATGGGTGAAGTCATAACAATTTTTGCTCTAGGAAAATTATATACCGTCCCACCTAATGTATCTTGTTCTAACACTAATGCCTTCATGCCATTCTTTTTAGCCTGTAGGGAAGCTGAAATTCCTGCAGGACCAGCACCTATAATAATAAGATCGTATGATAAACCATGGTTTTTGTCCAATAATGTAAAAATATTTTCCGCTGCTTGTTTACCTTGTTCGACACTATTTTTGATCAGTCCCATTCCACCTAATTCGCCAGCTATAAAAATGCCTTGGACATTGGTTTCGAAATTCTGATTTACATGTGGAAGGTCTACCCCTCTTTTTTCAGTTCCTATTTTGAGTGAAATAGCTTCTACAGGGCAAGCATGAAAACAAGCACCATGACCGATACACCTCGATGCATTGACCAAAGTTGCCCTACCATTTCTAATGCCTATAATATCTTTTTCGGGGCAAGCGGTGATACAAGCGCCACTCTTGATGCAGTTATCTTCATCTATATAAGGATAAAGAGATACAGGTTCATGAATGCCTTCTTCTTTTGCTTTTTCTATTTTTTCACCCACCACATCAGACTCCTTTTTCAGTTTTCTTAAATAGATATAAACTATGCCGAAACATAAAAGACCTACGATGCTATAAATGATGAACTCTTCCATATTAAAATATCCAAGTATATCCAAATGCTAATGTTACTGCAACATGTATCACCATGATTATCAACATGATAAGTGCAAAAGGTAGATGTGCAATATGCCAGTATCTAAAGAGCTTTTGCATAGTCACCAAACGTTGGATTTTACGCGTCAAGCCCATCTCTGTGCTTACCATTTTCATGATGCCTTTGATATCCTGTGGATCCAATTGTTGTGCATACAATAAAGATTCAATGTTTTTTTTCCTTTTATATTCGTCTACATATTGCTTAAAAAAACCTTGAAAACCATGGTATTGACTTGTATCTTCTGTAGCAGAATGTTGAATAAGCGCTTTGATATTTAAAGTAGCTGCCCCTGAAATATTTTGCAAAGATGCACCTATGTCGGATTTCATATCCTGTATTTCATTCAAACTTAGTTCTCTACCTTGGATCGTACGTGGGATTTGTAAATAGATAAATCTACCAATGACGCCACTTGCTACTACAGCAACCATACTCCAGAAACTGATAGATACAATACCACCGAACTTGAATGCAGTATGAAATAAAATCATGATTGGCCCAAGCGTACATAAAAATATGTGGAACTCCAGCCAATGTTTTAATGCTCCGATTCGACCCAGGCTTTTAAATCTTTTTCTTGCCATATAACCAAATACACCTATGATGATGAGTAACGTACCTATAATACCAAGACCATGTCCGTAAATACCATTAGGCTTTAAATGCTTGTGATCAGGGTGGTAAAATCGTTCTTCCATTTCAGTGATGTAGTAGTCTGATCCATTATAAAATAAATACATGGTAACCAAGATGACTATCAAGGTAAGCGTCGAAAGATAAATCTTATGGACGATAGGGGTCATATTTTTACACTATTTTGACACAAGGTAGAAAATCTTAATATAAAATTAGCTTAAAATATCCTGAATCGGGAAAATAAAGGACTGAATCGGGAACAAAAAGATTTAAAGTCCAGATGTATTTTTGACCGTCCTTTTCATTTTTAGTCAAAACTTCATAAAATGGCGTTAAGAAGCGAAAACTGTTCGAGCTAAAACTAAAGTATAAACGAGTGATCATGAACGTAGTAGTACTTCAGCCAATTACGAGTTGCAAATTATAAAAGCGAGTTTTTTCGATTTAGCTATTTTTTGATGTTTTGGCGTTAAGAAAATGAAACAGACTTGACTTTTTGTTTCTTTTGTGTCAAGACAAAAGAAAAAGAAGTTAAAATCAATTTACACTATTAAACTTCATCAACAAGCGTAAAGATGAAGTACAAAATTTGCAATTTATCCTATATGCATTTAGTCCGAAACTTCAGTTAATTAAATGATTAAAATTAGAAAACACCATCTTCAATATGTAAGGCTATAGTGTTGAATATTAAAGTTTATATGTTTAGGAAAAAGAGTTTCATTTTACATTTTGAACATGTTCGGGTTGGACAAACAACTTCAAACAAACTACAATTATGATATTACCCATTTATATCAATGCTAACAATAAAATTTCAAGGATTGTGAAAGAAAAACTACCTTGTTGCGTATATACATTAAATAGGTGTACAACTGTAAATAAATGTCCCACTTCAAAACTGAACGCTGTCTTGGTTTGGCTGATCAAGAAATGATCCGATTGTCATTGGACAATATGGAATATTTTGCCTGTTTGGTTCTGAAATACGAAATAAGACTACTCGGCTACATCAAAAAAATATCTCAAAGCAATCATGATGAAGCGGAAGATATCTTGCAGGAAGCATTCATCAAAATATGGAAAAACCTTCACGGCTATGATCCTAGGTTGACACTAGAAAGTTGGATATTCCGGATTGTACATAATGAAACCATCAGCTTTTGGCGCAAAAAAACATCTTACTCCAAGGATAAGGTCGTAAGTGTAGATGACGACCGAATTAAAACCTTACTTGCTGCCGATGAAATAAATAATGAAGATATCAACAAGGTAACCAAACTCATTGAAGATATCTTGCCTTTGCTCAAACTAGAATATAGAGAAGTTCTTGTACTCAAATTTCTAGAAGACAAAAGTTACGAAGAGATTTCTGACATCTTAAAGATACCCGAAGGCACCGTAGCTACTAGAATCAATAGGGCTAAAAAGTCATTTAGAGAACTAGCATCCGGTAAATTTGATAATTCCATATTTAAATAATACGAATATGAACAATGCACAAAAAATAATCGATAAAATAAAAAATGATGACATCCAGCCCCATTCAAAGTGGTCTTTCACCTATAAAGAATGGGGAAAATGGGCAAGTTATATTTTATTTGTAGTTATGGGAAGCATATCGTTTTCCATCATACTTTTTGCCATATCTGTCAATGGTTTTGATATATTACAACATTTCAAACACTCCAAACTAGAATCTATTTTAGTGCTTCTACCCATTTTGTGGTTGGCTACCTTAATTTTATTTCTTGGTGGATCCATAGTAAGCGTGATGCAAACAGGCAGGGCATATAAATATTCTTTTGGCAAATGGATGCGACTGAGTACGGGCATCAGCATGGCTATAGGAACGATGTTTTTTATGACAGGTGGTGCACGTTGGTTGGAACATAAATTTGAAACAAACATTGAATCGTATGAAAGTTTGTTAGAGAAAAAAACCGCCATCTGGAGTCAACCTTCCTTAGGTACACTTTCTGGAGAGATAATGGAGATTAATGAAGACACGATCATCATGAAAGACTGGAAAAATGATCTTTGGACCATTCAAACTACAGAAGCTTTTGTAGCACCTGTCCTTGATATGCAAGTCGGTACTCAGATAAAGCTAAATGGAAAATTGATTGGAGAAATGAATTTTAAAGCAGAAAAAATCAGGCCTTGGGGCGGCGCTCCAGGGAAGTGTGCACAGTGATATAAAAATCTGGTGATCTGTGATTTTGTGATCATGCGATAAATTCTTTGATTCTTAGTGACTTTGTGGCAATATTTCAAACAATTCAAAATTTAATACATAAAAGTGAAAGAAAATAGAAAGGCTTGCGTATTCCTTTTGAAACACATTTGATTATTCACTTTTAAACAAAATATAATGAGATCGTTCACAATTATTTTTGATATTATCACCGTATTGGTAATGTCTGCTTTTATTCCGAATAACGCTCTAATTCCAACCAATGACACTTTGAATGAAAATGATAAAGCAGGATTGGTAAAAATGAGAGAAGAAGAAAAATTAGCTTTTGAAGTTTATACCTTTCTTGATGAAAAATGGGATCATCAGGTATTCAAAAACATTAAACAAAGTGAAGCAAGACATGGAGATTTTGTCAAAGGTTTGCTTGATCAATTCGGCATCAAAGATCCGTATATTGCTGCTAATGGTCAATATGCCAATACAGACATGCAGAAACTTTATCAGGAATTGACCACCAAAGGTAGCCAATCACTTAAAGATGCTTTTACAGTAGGTGCCATCATAGAAGACATGGATATTGCAGATTTGGATATCCTAATGGCTGCTACTACCAACAAAGATTTACTCGGCGTCTATGACAATCTTAACCGTGGCTCACGCAATCATATGAGAGCTTTTAGTAGACAATTGGGCAATATGGATGTGGTTTATACACCGACTTACATCAATAAAGATAGATATATGGCCATCATCAACGGCGACCATGAAGAAGGAAGTAATTGCCAATCTAATAAATCAAAAAGCAACAAATCTTGTGGTAGCAAAGGCGGGAAAGCATGTGCAGGCAGTGGAAATAATAAGTCTTGTGGCGATAATAAAGGCAATTGCAAAAGTGGAAAAGGTAACAAAATAGGTTGCTGTAGTAAATAATCTCAAACGGTTAAATAAAGGATCACAACGGGTTTAAGTAGATGGTTCCAAGGGGTTTAAACCCCTTGAATACTAGAATAATTATAATTCACATTTTATAAAATTATTTATAATGAAAAAGTTAATATTAATCGTTTTCGTTGCCATGTTTGTACTCGCATCTTGTAATAAAGATAATAGCACCGAAAGTCTTTTGACCGAACAAGAAAAATCAGACCTTATCTTCTTACGTCAAGAAGAAAAACTTGCCCACGATGTGTATGTTTATGCCTATCAAAAGTATGCACATTTCGTATTCAATAATATTTCTAACAGCGAACAAACCCACATCGACAATATGACTGGTTTGATAAGTAAATATAATGTAGTAGATCCTACAGCAGGTTTAGCAAATGGTGTTTTTGCGGACAATAATTTGCAAGAACTTTATAATCAACTCATTACAAAAGTAGATATTTCATTGATAGACGCCTTGGAAGTGGGTGCAACCATTGAAGATTTGGACATTAGCGATATCCAAAGATTTTATGCCAACACGACCAAATCAGATATCCTTCGCGTTTACGATGTACTTACTTGTGGATCTAGAAATCACTTAAGAGGATTCACTGGTCAACTCAAACCTTTAGGTGTCACCTATAGTCCTCAGTTCTTATCAGCAAGTGACTATCAAAACATCATCAATGGCAGCCACGAAAACTGTGGAAAATAAATCACATATCTTATATACTTAAACCGTACCTTGGCCTTGCTTCGGTACGGTTTTACACATTATTATCCTTTCAAAATTAACTTTATGTCTCGATTTATTTTTCCGATATTTTTGGTTTTAGGTATGGTTTTGACTATCAAAGCACAGGACACACCTTTTGACATCCAATTAGCGCCTATCCAAGTGGAAGGAGTAGGTGGATTGCAAGCTTTTGCTTTTGGACAGCATGAAGGTAATTGGCTTATCGTTGGCGGACGATTGGATGGTTTGCATCGGAGACAACCCTTTGCCAGTTTTGATATCGCTGGCCACAATACCCAATTGATCGTGGTAGATCCAAGTGAAAATAAAAGTTGGACGGCATCGCTCAATGTCTTACCTGCAAGTATCAAAGAGCAACTTAGTGCTACCAACATGGAGTTTTACCAAGAAGGCGATATTTTGTATCTTATTGGTGGGTATGGATATAGTGCAACAACAGGAGATCACATTACTTATCCTAATCTCACGGCTATTAATATCCCACAGACCATCCATGCTATCCAAAATGATCTTTCCATCCTTCCATTTATACGACAAATAAAGGATGACAAGCTGGCTGTCACAGGTGGATATTTGCAAAAAATATATGATACGTATTATTTAGTAGGTGGCCAAAAATTTATAGGTAGATATAATCCCATGGGACCAAATAATGGACCAGGATTCATACAAGAATATACCAATGCCATCAGAAAATTTACTTTGGAAGATGAAGGAACGACAATCAAAATTATTCATCAAACAGAAATATATGACAGAGCGCAATTGCACAGAAGAGATTATAATGTAGCACCACAAATCATGCCTAATGGTAGGGAAGAATTAACTGCTTTTTCAGGTGTATTTCAGGAGAATGTAGATTTGCCGTTTTTGACTTGTGTTAATATAGACAATGATGGATACGCTGTCCAAGCCGGATTCAATCAATATTACAATCATTATCATTGTGCCCATATTCCTTTATACAGTGCAAAAGATAATGAAATGCACACGCTATTTTTTGGTGGTATTGCCCAATATTATGATGACAATGGTCTGCTTGTTAGAGATGATAACGTACCTTTTGTCAATACCATAGCACGCGTAACTCGTCAAAGTGATGGCAGTATGGCTGAGTATAAATTGCCAATCACCATGCCCACATTATTGGGTGCTGGATCAGAATTTATCCCAAAACCAGATCTACCATTCTACGAAAATGGCGTCCTAAAACTAGACGAAGTCGACCAAGATACGACCATGATTGGATACATTTATGGTGGCATCAGCAGTTCAGCCCCCAATATATTTTTCACCAATACAGGTACGCAAAGTCAAGCAAGTAGTCAGATATTTAAAGTATTTCTCATCAAGAATAGTCCTACTTCTGTACATGATGTCAATGTACAAAGTAAAAATGGATTGGGCATGGTCATATATCCAAATCCGAGTGATGAAAATATCAATGTAAGCTTTGATCTGCCTGCTGCATCAGTTGTTACGTTAACAATAATGGATGTGGATGGTAAAGTCTTAAAGGAGTACGATTGGGGATATCTGTCATCTGGTGCCCATCATTATACTACATCAGAAGTGTTTGGTAATCATAAAGTTTTGATATTCCAATTACATAGTGGCGATAAAGTGAGTATTCAGAAAGTAGTAGTGCGATAAAAATTTTAGACACTCTAATTACCTAGTCTTTTCAGACAATAGTTTAATTTATTCCTTAACTAACTTAACTCTTTTGTGGCTAGTTATAGCTGTTTCAAGCGATATTGGGATTGGAAGTGTCAGATAAAAACTAACTACCTATCCATCCATATTTTAAATACTTTGGACTTTTCTTCACTGAGTGCAACTACTTTATCCGGATTCGATTTCAACTTGACCATATATTTAGAAGATTTATATTTTACAATGGATTGAATGGCATCAAAATGAAAGATCACTTGCCTATTTGCCCTAAAAAAGATCATTGGGTCCAACATATTTTCTAGTTCGACTAATGGAATGATGGAAGGTATTCTTTTGCCACAAATCAGATGGACGTACGTCATTTTATTTGAACTTTCGATATATTCTATCTCATCTATTTTGATGTTAATAATTTGTTTACCCATCGAAACCTGAAATTGAGATTTATAATGGAATGTTTTAGGTTCTTCCGCCAATGTTATCATTTTTTTATCTTTTTCGATAGATTCTATTAAATGATCCTTTTGAATAGGTTTAAGCAAAAAATCCGTAACGTTTTTCCTGAATGCTTTGACCGCAAAATCTTTTTGATGGGTAGTGATGATAACATTATTACACAGTTTGGAGACATCTATTTGGTCAAAAACATTGGCACCATCAAATAAAATATCCATAAAAACGACATCAACTTTAGCTGAATTTCCTTTACAAAATTCATGGAATGATGCTAAGTTATTAAATTGATGACTTACATGAATCCCTTGCTGACCTTCATTCAAAAGACCACTCAATTTACAAGCATCCGCCTCATTATTATCCAAAATAATTGCTGTCATTTTATCAAATGATCTTTCATTAACAAATATCATATTGACATCAAAAACCCTTAAATTGGATATGGAAAGTAACTATCCCTGCGGACAAACCATCACTTCTATCATACAAGGCGCCTCTTAATTCTAACTGACTGATAGAAAATAGATTAGCTATCGATTTGAATGGCGTATGTCTGATGCCTACACCATAAAACTGGCTACCAAAGCCTGATAAATCATAGTCACTGCTAAAAAATTCAGCACCTACTAAATTTTCTTGGAATGGTGCAAAATGATCGATTGCTGTCTGATGATAATATCTATAAAATGGTGAAATAGAATAAGCAGATGATACTTTAACAGGCAACTCTATATGTGCTGCGTGAGATGTCATGCCCCAATCATCTTGGTAATATCTGTAAAATGATCTGATAATCAATCGTTCGCCTATAAAATAATTTGCCCTGATTCCGATAGGTACTTTAAACCTTGATCCTGGCAAAGTTTCTCTCAATAAGCTACCATCATTCATATACACTCGATGAAAAGGCGTACTAAGCAAACCAGATTGATAAGCTAAATCTAAAGTCAGTGCCAGTTGGAATCGTTTAGAAATCACCTGTGAAAGTGTCATGGACAAATCATAAGTATTTCTAGCTGCGTTGCCTATTTCTCCTTTTTTTTGTTGTCTAGAAGGTAAGTTAGCTCTAAATTCTGTAGGGACGATTTGGCTGTAAGTATCTAAAAAGACATTGATCTTGGCACCAAACTCAGTATTTTGGCTTTTGGACTTTTTACTGAAGTTAAATCCTCCACCTATCGATGTGTAATCATACTCTTTAGAAAAAGCAACATTTCCACCTAGGACAATTCCCGTTTTTTCATTTTCAACACTATAATTTAAGGAAGGATACACTCTGACATCAGATGAAGAAGCTGAAGAAACTTTTGTATCTATTTTATCTGAAGAAGCTGACGTATAATAGTCTACCCCAAACTCCGCACCATAAGTATATTTTTTGCCACGACCATCATATCTATTGAGTTTCAGATCGATGACATTGGCAAAATCAGATAACTTTTCTGTCCCTACACCACCTGTTATGGCAGAATGATTGCCTTCTTGATGGTAATAGGATGACATGATATTGGCTTCTTCAAAGGATAAAGCTTTCTTCTTGTATAGCATTGTTGAGTCCATGATAAAACTCTGAGCATATATCTGAACCAAGGAAAAAAACAGGCCCAGTAAACTTAAATTTATTTTTAACATCTTCTTGTTTCGTTATATTTAATTGCAGCCACAGCCACCACCACTTTTGCCACCAGTTGCCCCTGCAGATCCTTCTCTATACAACTGAAAATTGATTTCTAATTTCTCTAACTTGCGAAGTGTCAATAACATCTCTCCATCGCTGAGATATGCTTTTTCTGAAGGTTTTACAGTACTGCATGAAGTTAACCATAGTAAGCTTACCACAAGAAATCCCAATCCTAGATTTCGTGGTCTATTTTGTATGAACATCTATCTGAGTTTTATATTTTTTGAATAATACATTTTATCATTTTCATCTATCAAAATGGCTTCAATGCCTACCATTTGATTGACCATATGGAGACCAGCTTCACGTCCCATAACGATGATCGGCGTGGTAAGTGCATCTGCCAATTCAGCGTTTCCACAAATAATGGTCACTGACTTCAAACCTTGTGCAGGCATACCAGTCTGCGGATCAATAGTATGAGAATACCTCTTACCATCAATGACCACAAACTTTTCATAATCGCCACTTGTAGCCACAGACTTGTTACTGATCTCAAACTGACTAAAAAGATGGTGTTTATGATTTGGGTCTGCGATACCGATTGTCCAAGGTCGACCGTTTATTTGATGTCCCCATGCAGTCAAATCACCTGCTGCATCCACAACACCACTTTGTATACCCATAGAGATCATGACTCTTTTCGCCATTTCTGCTGCATAACCTTTACCAATACCACCAAAACCAATCCTCATACCTTGTTGCTTTAGAAAAACAGTTTTGTCTTCGGAATTAAGTACTAGATTGCGATAATCAACCAATTTCACAGCTTTTTTAGCCAACTTTGGGTCAGGCAGCTTTGTCAGCTTGATATCAAAATTCCAATATTTCTTATCGAAAGATCCGTAAGTAATATCAAAAGCACCTTGCGTCAACACAGATATGCGTTGACACCTGACCAAGAGCTGAAATACTTCATCAGGCACTTGAATAGGAGTTATACCTGCATTTTTATTGATCAAAGCTGTGATACTATTTTCAGAAAAAGTAGTTAACAACTGCTCTATCCTTCTGACTTCTTGTATACCTTTTTGTACTGCTAATGTACATATCTCGAAAGACTCATGGACAGCCGTAAATTCAAACTGATTGCCCATGAGTTTCAAGGACTCAGAGTGCGAGATATCTGGTCGTAACATTTGTTCAGTCATCATCACCATTTTCAATTGCTGGCGCAGGATTTTGTGTACCATCGTACCCTACCCTAATCTCTGTATGTCTGATCTCTCCTCCTGATGTACCCGTCGCTTTGCCAAAATATAAACCAGCCACACCTATGACCATTACAGCAATTGCTATCAAATTAGCAAAGGATTTTTGTTTGTAACTTGTCCAAAATCCAATCAAAGAAACAAAACCAAGTAGGTAATTGATGATGGCCAAAGTTTCAGCTTTCTCTTCGTGTTCATGGATAAGTGCATCTGTAACATCTGGTAGTTTTTCAGCGATTTCTTCAGCTCCTTCACCTGTGTACATGGCAGGAAAGGTTAAAATCGCACCCAATGCAAAGACACCAAAAGCAGTACGTTTTACAACGTCTGACTTAGTCAGAAAACCTACAAGCAAGATCAACATGCCTACGATGGGAACAATAATCGGAAAATGGTTAAACACTAAATGCAAATGTGCGTCGTTCATGATAAAATATTTTTTAGTGATGAATTATTTGTGGTAGTACGGCTCCAAGACGTGCTACCGCTTTTTATTTGGTTTTATATTTGTGGTGGTACGGCTTCAAGACGTGCTACCGCTTTTTTATTGGTTTTATATTTGTGGTAGTACGGCTCTAAGAGGTGCTACCCCTTTTTTTATTTATGGTTCGAGAAGTAAATAATCTATCCAGCAATTTGTACACCTATCAAACTTCCAATACCATAGGTAATAGCAGCTGCTGCTAAGCCGAATAATACTTGTCGCATGCCAGAGTACCACACTGACTTCCCTGTAAACAAAGTAATAGCAGAGCCTATGATAAATAATCCTAAAGCACTCAATATTGTACTAAATATGACTGCCTTAAATCCTGCAAAAAAGAAAAATGGGATTACTGGAATGATGGCACCTATAGCAAATAATAAAAAAGATGTAATGGCCGCTTCCATGGCTGATCCTTTCAACTCTTCATGATTGATACCTAATTCTTCTTTTACTAGTAAAGCATGTGCTTTGGAAGTATCTTTTATGATTTCTGATGCCATCTCTTTCGCTTGGTTTTCTGGAATACCTTTTGCCATATAAATAAGGGCGATTTCCCTTTCTTCTCCATCCGGATTTACTTCTAGTTCTTCCATTTCGAGATTCATCTGATTTTCATACAACTCTTGAGAACTTTTTACTGAAATCCATTCGCCTAGAGCCATTGATAATGCACCTGCTAACAACCCTGCCATACCTGCCAACAAGACTTCACTGTTACCACTAGTAGCTCCTGCAATCCCCATAACCAAACTGAAATTGGATACCAACCCATCATTGCCACCAAGTACTGCTGCTCTTAATGCATTTCCCCCTACAGATCTATGTCGTTTTTCAAATCTTGCTAAACTTGATCCGGAGACCTTTGTCTGATTGTCTAATATATTTTTTAATATGGTCACATGGGCCGTATCCGAGATGGATTGATCTGAGTTTCCTGCTTTTTTTCGAGCTTGAATAATGGAAGACGACAAACTCTTTTCCGTGTCCATCAGAATACCAAGGATGTAATCATATCCCAATATTTTACCTATAAACTGCAATGTTTTAGCTCGACCTGATGGTGATGGAAATGGTTCAGGTGACATATTGTTTTTAGCCATAAACGCTAATGCATGACTTCTTTCTATATCACTCATTTGACGGAAAATCTCAGCTACATTTGGATCTTCTTCATGGGTGGCAAGTATATCATACAAAAAACTGGCATCTACTTCGGTCTGAATATTTTTAAAGGTCATCTTAGTTTTTGTTTATGGATTGTAAAATATCATTCATCATCTCGATTTGTACTTTCTGAATTTCTAGGAGTTGTTCTTGTTGATAGATGATCAAATGGTCTATTTTTTCATGTAAAGCTTTAATTTCCAATTCGGCTTTCAGATTTATCATATAATCATTTTTAGAGCGTTCTCTATCTTTTTCATCTTGTCTATTCTGACTCATCATGATTACAGGAGCTTGAATGGCTGCAATACAAGACAATAGTAAATTTAACAATATGAACGGATATGGATCAAATCCTTTGTTATAAAACACAAAAACATTAATACTTATCCATAATACCAGAAAAAGACCAAAGTATATGATAAATGTCCAACTTCCTCCGAAGGTAGCCACATGATCTGCCATTCGTTGACCAAAAGTAGGGATGTCTGCCGTATCATCTAATATTTTATCGGAAATAGTCGTCCTTTCTTTGAATTTATCCAAGACCGTTTTTTCTAATTTAGAAATGGCTTTTAGTTCTTGTGAAAGATAGTCAGAAATATACTTTTCTCTAAATTGGTTTAGTTCCTGCAATGCTATCAAAGAATCTTCATTAAAATTGGGATTTGACTCTTTAATTTTGTCCAAAATAGCAGGTCTTATAGAACCACCACTTACTTGCTCTCGGACAGGATAAAGCTTTTGAGAAATATCACTTTTAAATTGTCTCATAAATTCTGTAAATGTTAAGTGTGCAATATGTAATTATATCTTACATTAATTTCTACAATACAAAGATACGGGACTTAATACTGATACTAAGATAAATAAGTTTAAGATTGGCTTAAGATTTAAGAATGTGTGTTACTTAGTTTAGCTTAAGTTTATTTTTTCATTGCATCATAATCAATACACAACGGATATGACGGCAGAAAAGAAACGTAGGTTAAAAATCGTTATTTTAGAGATGTTTACACATTGAGATTCAACGGACAGTGCTTTGTAATATCCAAAACTTTAAATTTTACGTTCTGAATTCTGGATTGATGACATCTTTACAAATGGATGTTCGATTAATAAATGTTCTTTCTAATAATGAATTAGAAATCTTGACCAGCCTTTGTGGGATCTGTAAACATATATCTTATTGCAAACAGCAACCATCGACATTAAAACCAAAGGATCATGAAACAATAACACATAATTGTGTAACAGACTAAAGAACCATTACACCTACCTTTGATGTGTATCTGGATATTATATTAAGGTACATTATTATTCACTTTTAAATATAAATCTTATGAAATTATTAAGTAAATTTTTCGCATTGTTTATCATCGTTTTTAGCATGATTTCATGTGGCAAAGACGAAGAAACAGTTATACCCAATGTAACTTATAATGCTACACTAAAGGGCACAAGTGAAGTACCTGCTAACGCATCGGCAGCCATTGGGTTGGCTACGCTGACGTACAATCCTAATACTAAACTATTTACTATTGTGGTCACACACGATCTAGTTGCAGTCACAGGAGGACACATCCACAAAGGAGCGACGGGTATTAATGGTGAAGTGGTATTTCCATTTCTAACTACTACATCACCTATAACATATACTAGTGTTGCGCTTACTGCTTCGCAGTTATCTGATTTAAATGCGGGATTGTATTATGTGAATCTACATACGGCATCATTTCCAGATGGAGAGATCAGAGGACAAATCCTTAAATAAGCGAGTCTAGGGTTTATTGATAAAGATAACCAAACTTACAGCCCGATAGGAACATTCCGTTTTTATCGGGCTTCTTAATATTATAGATTTATATAATGATAACTAAACAGTAAGGTATAGTTGATCACTAATATAACTGACCTTCTCTACCCTTTTGGCTTATTTGTTTATTGAGCTGCAAATATTGAACTACCCTATCATTACATCCAAAAAATAAGGTCAATCGTCATTTGACTTGATTTTTGTTGTTATTTGAAAAGGATTTATATAAACTTGGAAAGTCCATTCTATTCGATTTTAACGTTACAATGCTTAAAATTAAGTTTAGGTTTCAATGTAATTGACAATTAAACCAAACTTACTTCTTCAAGCACCAAATTTATCTTTCACTTCCATTTACCACTATTTTTTTTTGATTTTCGAAGCCTATCATAAACATCTAACACATTTAAACGGCAAAAATATAGATTTTTAGTCCAAATTGCATACGCAAAACACCTTATTTTTTAGTGTAAGGTATAGGCACATATAATGGGCCCATCACTACAGATGTAGGTCTACTTCCACCAAACCTTATAGGTTTGTCCATTTGATTTGGCTCTTAGCCTAAACATCATGTTGTTGACCACTCCAATTCTTTCTTTTATTTAAAATCTAGTAATTAACAACATTATGTTTGAGTACTGCTCATGCCGTTCGACCGTCATTTATTTGGTTATCATGCTACATGAAAATTAACTATAGTGAATGAAAAATTACCTAATTTTAAATAAACTACATCATTTTGTAGCGAAACTATGATTATTTTTCTCTTTATATTGTAATTTGTCATGAATACAAATTCATTCAAATATTTACATTAAATATAAAGTATCAAAATGCTCAAAAAATATACTTATCTAATCCTCATAATGTCTGCTTTATCATGTTTTAAAGATGAAAATGATACGACAATGACAACCATAAAAAATGATCCTAGGTACATCATCGACGAAAGCGAATTGGTCATAGAAGTAGCGGATGAAAATGAAAAACCAGTTGTCGGTCTGACTGCATCCTATAATGGGGAGATTAAGTTGGTTAATAAATCTTCATTCTTTCATTTCGAAGGCAAAAAAGTCAATAAATTTGAAGAGTTATTAAAGATAACAGACCAAAATGGATACGATTATGATTATCTCATCCATTCTCAAGCGAATGAAGTCAATTATAAAAAAATAAATGTATTTATTAACAAAGAAAATGCTTCTTTTGCAAGCAATGTGGACTTTGCCCTTCCTATTACACCGAATATTAAAGTAAATCTTTCAAAAGATAACTACCTAATAAATTTAAACCAAAATTATACGGGAAATATAGAACTCAAATATAATCACTTCGATATTCAAAATGAAAGTCATCTTAAGACATTGCCAGGTGGAAAATTTGGTGTCAAAGACAATCAATTATGGCTATTGCAAATGGAAGACGCCTTTACATTTAATGTCTATTCTACAGACAAACAAAAATTGAGTTTTAAAAACCCTGTAACTATATTTTTATCCACGGTCAAAAGTGGAAGCGCATTATTTTATTATGATGCGGATAGCCACGTCTGGACCTATCTGCAAGATGTGGCATCCAATCAACAAGTATTGACTAATCGGCATGGGACCTACTGCATTGCACAGATCAAAGCATTTAGCATCTTAAAAGGTCAATGGATGATCAATCAGTTACCAGCAAGACAATCTCTCATTACATTGACATCAGCAAATATAAACGAAGAAGTGTTGACTTCCAATAATGGGCGATGGGAAGCTATTGTTCCTATAGGAGAAAATATAACTATTTCCTATACCCTAAGCTGTGCTCAAACTGAATCAAAATCAATCAATGTTACAGACACAAAATTTGATGTGGGTACACACATGACATCTTCTTCTAATTATGTTCCTTATCAAATAAGTGGACTAATTAAAGATTGTAATGGTGGCTTAATCGAAGAAGGTTTCCTAAAAATCAGGTCCGAGCGTATTAACAAAACGCTATATATCGACAGTTCAGCTTTTAACTTTTCTGTTCCACTATGCGAAGGTGACCTAGTCTCTCTTTCTTGTACGACCATTACGGCAGATTATGAAACCACCACACTCGACAATGTACCTTATTATATAGATTTGTCAAGTATATATTTATGTGATGATTTCAAAGACAATTATTTGGTATTGAATATGGATGGTTTTATCAGAAAATATACGAGTTTCGAGAAAACAGTCAACAGTGAAATCATTCAGATAGGAGCTTCATCATTCGATTCACCGATATTCTTGAAGTTTGGACATACAAATATGGTAGGACAGATAGATAATAATAAAGCAAACATCGTATGGTATGATGAGCAAATTGCTGGTTATGGAGTTTCGCTCAATTGCCCTACTTCTTCTACATGTGGTTTTACAAATGTCGAAATCACTTATTGGAGCCAAAACAGCAATTTGGCCAAAGGAAGGTTTGAAGGTCGATTTTGGTTAAAAACCCTCAATCCTGTCGGAGCAGAGTATAAAAATATTTCTGGCGAGTTTCAATTAAAGCAATAAAATTTTGGATCAGAGTTCAATCATAAAAGGTTGTAAGCAGGGGCAAGAAAAAGCATTCAAGGCCTTAGTCGATCAGTATGCACCAAAATTAATGGCTGTATGCCACAGATATCTAAAAGATACGGATCTGGCTAAAGATGCTTTGCAAGAAAGTTTGATCTCTATCTTTAAGTCCATAGCATCGTACACAGGTACAGGCTCTTTTGACGGATGGATAACAAAAATAACGGTACGTGCTTGTCTAAGTGAGATCAGAAACAAGAGACAACTACATGATTTGGCCATAGTAGATCAGCAAGAAGTAACAGGATATGATGATCAGTTGCCATTTGACACGGAAGATATAATAAAGTTAATCAATGAGTTACCCGAATTGCAAAGAATCGTTTTCAACATGCACGTAGTGGAAGGCTTCAGCCATGCAGAAATAAGCGCCTTACTGAACATCGCTGAATCGAGCAGTCGAGTATATCTTACAAGAGCGAGAAAGTGGTTGCAAGACAGTATAGAAAGTTCTAATAAAAGAGATCATTTAATATTTAGAAACAAGGCTTAGGTAAAGCTTAAAGACCTAATTAACAAGATAATTATCCATAATAATATAAAGATTTTTAAGATGATTTATAACGAAGATGACATAAGAGACCGATTAAATAATCAAACTGCAAGTGTTGATACGGATCAATTGTGGAATGATATAAGACACCAGGCGCCAATCAAAAAATCAAGAAAATGGTTGCCTTTACTATTTATTTTTGGTCTTGGTGGCGCAATGTCCGCAGCTATGTTTCATTTTTCCTTTCAGAAGCCATGTCTGGTCAATGACAATAAATGTCAGCTTGTCGTGGATTCCATAACAACAGATAACACGATTTTACAAGAACAAGTCTGTGCCCATGTTATGGAAATACAGACATTGAGAGAAGAAATAAGGAAAGCAAATGAAGTGTTACAAAACACTAAACACTATAAAAACCAATATGTAAATAAACATAATTTGTTTAAAAATACGCCAAAAATATCAGATAACATTTCAGTAAGCAATCAATCTTCAATCACAAACGTAACATCTGCAAAAAATAACATCGCCCAATCTCAGACAGTGGCACAAAATGGATTGCAGCAAGTGAACGTTGAACAAATTACAACAGTCCCATCAGCACAATTAGTCACTGAGAAAGATCAGAAAAAATTAAATCAACTGACATCGACGCCAAAAATTATCCCACACCAAAGCAATAACAATTGGCAGTATTTTGTAGCTTTTACTTCCGGCGCTGCCTTTGTCAAAGATACGCAAATCGATAAGGATGGAAATGGTCGTCAAACAAGTTTTTCACCTTACCTATCCTACGCTGCTGAATTAGGCTTAATCAAAAAAGTAAAAGGTAGATTTTCCTTTGGCGCACTAGTCAATTATAGTAATATGATTTACCGTTTAAACTACCAAAATAGGTTGATCGAAAATATCAGCTTGATAGATACAGCAGAAATATCTACTTCAAGTGACGGATCTGAAAATGTAATCATAGGCAATGTAGGAGGAACCAAAATCACAGAACAAAAAGGCAAAATACATGGATATCAACATAGTGTGAGTATCATTCCGACGCTTTATTATCAGTCAATGACAAAGGGGAAATTTCATCTAAGTCATCACATAGGTTTAGGTGTAGATATCATGCATATTTCTAGAAACATCATTCCTACTCATGACGAACGCAGTTTTTTAGCGCTTCAAATCAAGAGAATGGCTTTTAATCCTTTCTTCAGAGTCGGTACGAATATGGAATACATCATTTCCAAAGATCTAAGTGCAGCATTCATCATGCAATGTACTTATAGAAACGAAAATTATAATTTTTCTTCATATAGTGGAAAGAAGAGCGCTATCTTTCCTTCCATAGGTCTAGGCCTGTCTTTTAAATAATCAAAAAACATTTTTTACTTAACAAATTAAATTTAAAAAACAATGAACATTCCGAAACATTTACATTCCATGATACTGTTTTTTGCGATGATATTTTCTGTCAATACAGGAAAAACACAAATTGCAATTTGCAAAACAGCTGTCACAGTATCTACTTTTCCGTTCTCGTGCACTTACACCTTACTACCGTCTGATATCGATAATGGGTCTTCTGAGTACGATATTTTGTCCATTGACAAAACAGAATTAACAGACTTAGGATCACATTTAGTAACATTAACAGCTTCCAAATCATCAGGCCAAAGTAGTTCATGTACCTGCAATGTTACCCTTGCAGATAAAGCGGCCCCCGTTGCTATTTGTAAACCGACTATTACAGTGGGGCTTAACGAACAAAACTCATTTAACTTGCTTCCATTTATGTTGAATAATGGATCTTATGATTACTGTTCAGCAGTTACCCTATCTGTTTCTCCTACAGTCATAGATTGCAATAGCCCCAATCCATTACCAGCCATTCTGACAGTAACAGATGCTTCCGGCAACTACAATCAGGTGATTACTATGGTAAATATTGTCCAGAATAAAGATCGTATCAAAGACATTGTTTGTAAAGGGGATATTACATTTGGTGTTCCACCTGTAGGCGTATATACGATCACAGCTGATAGCTTGTTGGCAGGAGCCCCTTATGCTTGTCCATCATTTTATGATCTGGTACTGAAATACAATAATATAACACTTCCAACACCTATTGTGGGACCTTCTGATGTGGGCAAAACTTTTGAATATACTGTCACTGACTCAGAATCTCAAAGTTCATGTTCAGGAACGATCACTATTGTAGGATTGGATTGCGCAGGTGCATTCAATGTTTGTGACACAGCAAGCAGATGTACTCCTGAAGGAGATTGTACTTCAGGACACTCACTTGCAGATGACATAGAGTGGCCATGTGACATTACCGTCGAAAATGCACCTACTTACTTGTTAAACAATCCTACCCCACAGAGAATTGCAGAATTTATGAATGTGCCACTATCAGACATTAAGCCAGTTTTATTTGATGGTGTCTCACAAAATAACAAATGCTTACAGATAAGTGAAGACATTACCACTGAAATCGTTGGTAACGACATAAAGTTTATTTATGCTTACAGCAACTTTGCCGATACGAATAATGTAGTCTATACCTATCAACAAACAATCAACCTAGATATAACAAATAATTTAGCTTGCCAAGTTTGTGACTTCCTCGCTTGGGATGCCCCTTTCGGTGATTGTTTATCAGGTCATACTATTAATGATGTTGTTGAATGGCCAGCAGATATCACCGTAGACTTTCTGGAAGTATCACCTTATGACCTATCCATAAATGAATCAGTACACCCAAATAATGTCTCGCCTACACTAAATATTTTATGCAATGATACTTGGGTAAAATCATATTTTGACTTCATCACTGAGATTGATCCTAATACATATTTAATAGAAAGAAACTGGTCTATCATTAATACAGTAAGTATTCAAAATTATGATTACATCCAATCTATTACCATAAATGCACCGACCACTAATAACCGCACTGTATGCTTTTCTACCTTGAATGATGCACCGATTTCTGATGTAAGTATTACCGCAAACATATTATCAGGAGAACAAGGCTGCAATACCATTAGCTATGATGGATCGATAACTGAGATCAAACCTTTCAGAATCGATACAGACTTTCAGACAGGACTAGATGTAGAAGATATTATCATCTTGAAGGAATTTATTTTTGGAGTAAACACATTAAATGAAATGCAAAAATCAGCTGCAGATCTAAATGCTGATGATGATGTAAATAATAATGATGTGAATATTCTAAATAACCTATTGACCAATAAAACATCTAGCAGTCCTTTTTATACTAGTCCATGGAAATTTTTAAAAGCAAATGACTTTTATTACAAAAACACTTTAATTGATGGAAGTGATATTGCATCACCATTTGAAAAATACCACTTCAAAGGAATGAAGATCGGTGATTTGAATGATAGTTACAATAGAAATGAAGATATCCTTAAAATCACAGGCTTGGCTTTAGATGACCAAATTCTCAACCAAGGAGAAATATATTCCTTTAAAACCGAGAACATTGGTGATCTGAGATTAAAAGGATTGCAAATGGCTATTGCAAAAAATGAAGCTTTTGAAATCATAAATGTGTTCAGTCCCTATTTTACTGCTAATTTGGTGGATAAAGGTGATCATTATTTGATCATTGGTTTGGTAGACGACACTTACATACAAAGTAATGGATACCCTCTTGAAAATGAAACATCCATGCTTAGAATAAGCATCAGAGCAAATCAAAATGCCGTCTTGCATGATGTTTTTAGATTGTATGAAAATGGTAATAAAGTAGTTTCTGGAAACAATCGAGAATTGTCCACATTCGAATTGAATTTTAATGGTTCGATTCCTACATCTGCTTTAGATCTAGAAGAGCCATCCATTGCAATTTTTCCTAATCCTAGTTCGGGTTTACTTTCTATAGAATCATCAAAAAAAGACATAAATTATGTCCAGATTATTGGCTTGGATGGAAAAACCTACTATACCGCTTCTGATTTATCATCTAAATCAATAGATATATCGCACCTTTCCAATGGATTTTATACCATGAATATAGTTTTGAGCAACGGAAAAAATATAATCAAAAAGTTAATTAAAATCTAGCACCCATATTTTTTGATAAAACCGTAGCGGGAGGCCACCTGAAAAGTTGGCCTCCTTTTTTTGCCTTTTATTTAGCAGAACAACAAACAGTTGATTATCAAATTTTGAATTTTTTCTAAGTGGACTTATTAATTCAATCCAAACTTTTTATTTTTTTCGTGACCCATTCATAATTTTTTTGATATTCTTTATACATAGGAAAGCTTTCGGTTAATTGCTTTAATAATGTTCTCGATTTCTTAAAATATTCGATTCCTTTACTTTTATTATTCAATTTATCTGATAATAAAACTCCAAGATCAATATACGAAATAGCCAAACCGTCCTTGAATTTTACATTATTAGGATTACTTTCATATAGTTCTTTACTTAAGAGTAACCCATCCTTAAAATAATTTAAAGCTTTATCTAAATTCCCTAAAGAACTATTTATAGATCCTAATTTCTCATAAAAAATTGATAATCCGTTCTTAAAGTTTACATTATTCGGGTTACTATTAAATAGTTCCTTGCTCAATAATAAACCTTCTTCATAATATTTTAAGGCTTTTCCTAAATCGCCTAAAGTCGTATATAAAATCCCAAGTTCACCATAAGATATTGCCAAACCGTCTTTTAAGTCAACATGATTAGGATAATCTTCAGTGAGTTCCTTGCTTAAAATGAACCCTTCCTCATAATATTTTATAGCTTTGTCAAAATCTTTTAAAGAGCTGTATATGCCTCCAAGTTTTGAATAAGCAATGGCCAAGTCGTTTTTATAAATTAGTTGTTTCCGATTACTATCATAGATTTCCTTACCTAATAATAACGCTTTGTTGTAATACTGCAAAGCTTCATTTAAATCTCCTAAAGAAGTGTGTATCTCGCCAAGTTTTGAGTATGATATTGCTAATACTCTTTTATAACCATCATGATTTGGATTACTTTTATAAAGTTCTTCGCCTAATTTTAAACGTTCCTCAAAATAGTATAAAGCTTTATTTAAATTCCCAAGTAATGTATATATTTCACCAAGTTTAGAATAAGAAAGGGCTAATCCATTTTTAACATTCAAAACATTTTCATTACTTCTATATAGTTCTTTACTTAAGAGCAAACTTTCATCATAATATTTCAAGGCTTTTTCAATATTTCCTAAAGAAATATATATTTCCCCAAGTTCCCCATAAGAAACTGATAATTGTTCTTTATAAATGACAACGTTTTGATATCTTTCATGGAGATCCTTAGTAACTTTTAAACCATCTTCAAAAAATTGCATTGCTTTATTCAAATCGCCAATGGAATCGTAAGTACGTCCAAGTCGTCTTAAACAAATTGATATATTATATCTATCACCTAATAATTCAAAATGGTTTAAAGCCTCCTCAAAAAGCAATAAAGCTTTGTCCAAATTACCTAATGAAGATTCAATATCTCCCCAATCACCTAATAATTTTCCAAACTCAAATCCTTGAGCCAAATTATTATCTTTGGCAAGAATATATGCTTTTTCAAGCATGTTTTCTGCCTTTTCGAAATCTTTCAAATCTATGTAAAGCTGAATCAAACCTAGGAGAAGATTAAAATATTCCTTTTTATCTCTTATGCTTTTGGATTTATTGCGTTCAAATTTCGAAGTTCTTTTAAGGAGTTTGTTTGCTTTTTGCCTAAGTTCAATTGTTTCAGCTTTGCCCTTCTCTTCGATCGTTTGTAGCGGAATTTCAAAACTGAATCGATTTGATTGTACATCATCTTCATTTTCAAAAACAAAAGACGCGACCACCCAATCCATAAAATCAGGTGCATCCATACGGAGGCGATTATACCCAGCCCTAGAAATCCATAAAATGATCAAACCTTTTACCTCCCTAAATAAAAGTTCTCGCTCCATGTTAAGTTGAGCCACCAAAGGTGAAGATATAACTTTGTGATCTATAGAAGTAAAGAGCAAAGGGTCGATCCTAGTAATATGAACTATAGGAAGTTCTTCTTGTATATTTGATAAGTGGCCTCTAAAAAAAGCCAATAAAGAACTTATTTTTTGACCAAAGAAGTCAAAAAAATAAGTTTGCTTCTTTTTGAATGCAGATGTTATATAAGCGATTGCTTTTTCACAAGTTTCATCACTATCAATAATGCCAATTGCAATGGTAGATTTTTCTCTATCCGTCAATGCAAATATTAAAGCCTCGAGATTTTCTTCGTTTTTTTCAAAAAAAGTCATGAATTAAAATATCGTTGTATCAAAGGATTAACCTTTGCATTTCCATTATACTTAAGTAAAGCCATCGCGTATAACATCACAGATGCATCAGGATGAGACCAATTGTCAATCCAAATATTTGATTTAAGCATATCCTTTTGATCTGGTGAAAGTGCATGATATAATTTCTCCCCTTCTTTTGACACCACATTTTTTGAACGATCTAAATCAACTTTGTTGCCTCTGCTAAATAGCAACGCTTGATTTGCTAACCTAAGCAGCTGTCTTAAGCTTCCACCAGACATATCAACTATATAAGATAATGCCAGTTTGTCAAAAAAACTATCAACATCTACCCTTTTAGATATAATTTGTTCTAAAATGTGCCTGTTGTCCGTTGTAACGGTAATCATAGGTACGAAAACCTCCTGATAAAAGTCAAGGTTCGGCTTACCTTCTAGTCTGTAAAACGCATCTAATCTGAGTGTTGTTACTAAATTAGTATTTAAAGACCTTAGTATATGACCATTTTTTTGAAATACATCTTCATAAAATTCAAAAGTAGATTTTTCAGTTCCGTCTATGATAATAAGTAAATCTCTACCTTTATCTTCATCTGTACAATAATCACGAACTTCTGCCAAGGCATTATTAAACTTTGTAACAAAGTCAATTAAATTGTTTTTGATCTTAGTTCTAATAGTTGTTGTAGTCTTACTTTCTCTGGCTAATGTGCCTTTGATTTCTGCTTCAAACTTAAAAAAACTCAATGCTTTCATCAACAGATTGGAATCTGTATCTGCCATTACACCAACACTTCCTTCCATACCAGCTGTGTTAGTAATTTCTTTTTGAACATCTGTGTCACTTAACCATTCTTTTAACAAATCATCAAAGCTACTTGTAGCATGCTCTAACCCCACTTCTCTAAGCTGTCTAATAATTTTTATTACCATAATAATAAAAAAATCCTCCGCTTGCATTTTACTAACTTCTAACTCTTTTTCAGTTTCTATTAAAATAGCAAAATAGCGCTTAGGGTCATTCAAAAACTTATGTATACGCCTTAACTCAGTTGTTTTACCACAACCTCGGTGTCCTAAGAAAAGAATCTTTGAATAATCAAGTGCAGTAGTCTCTAAGGATTGGCTTTCAGGATCAATATTGAGCATATAATACAAGTTTTCCTTGTAATCAGCTTCATCAGATAGGATTCTAATCTGATCTAAATCAACATACAAGTCAGAACTGTGCTCATCAATATCAAAATCTGTGTCTAATGCTTCTCTGGCTCTAAAAGCATTTTTCTCTGGAAATGAGTATTTAGCTTGCAACATATTATTAGCGCTGGTATAAAATAAAACGAAAATTAAAACAAAGTTAAAGGAATATTTATTGTTTTCTGATATTTTAACACAATATCTTAATAATTGGTTTATTAAGCATCATCAAAAACTTAAATATCTAAAACATAAAAACACAAAACTAATGCTATAGTAGAAAGATGTCATTTTATCTTTATGGATAAAAATATCTTTTGTTATATTAAGAATCAAAAATCAAAGTGCAAAAACTAATTTTTATTTTAATGTTGCATAATGATAAGAATTGGAAATATTTCACTTTGCTAGAGACCCATGAAAAACTTCTCCAAGCTTCCCTTGTAACCAGCATCAAGTAAAAGTATTATTATAAATGAATACAAACCAATTCCATCCATATTTCTTTTTCAAAACTATGATTTATTAAAAACAAAAGCCAAACTCAGTTTACTCTACGATTGATATTCTTTTAGATACAATTTCTTGAGATGAGATAAATCGTAAAAAATAATTTCCTGGTCGTACACCATCAGTATCTACTTCTAAAATAGAATCACCATCCAATATATTAGCTTGTTTCCTAATCTTTAATCTCCCTTGCTGATCATACAATTCTACCTGCAAAGTTCCACTATTCGGTGAGTTTAACTTAATTTGGAATACCTTAGAAGCCGGATTTGGCATAATCTCGATGCTTTGTTCACTGATTGGCATACGTACAAATTGTATGTTGGAATAGATATATTTCCCATCTAGATCCATCATTTTTAAACGATAAAAGTGAAGCTTACCTGCGTCTACACTTTGATCTTCAAAATGATAATTGGTAAGTTTTGACCCACCTTTACTTTTTTCAAAACCTATTTTCTTAAACACTTTTCCATCTACAGAGCGCTCAACATCAAAGCCCATTAAGTTTTGTTCGCTACTTGTGGCCCAATCTAAAAATACGGAATGTCCCTTTATTTGTGTACTAAAACTGCTCAATTCGACAGGTAAAGTTACATCCAGAGTCATATAGACAATATCACCAGTAGAAAACTGAGTAGGGTAATAAACGTCATAGGGCGCTGTATTGTCCCAAAGTGGTGTACCATCATCACTATTAACGGTAAAGACAGGATCAAAGTTTGGATAGTCAGATTTATAGTTAAGCGTCAAAGTACCTGTGCCAGACACTACCACTGAAAAAACCAAATATTCTGTATTTAATTGATAGGTATTAAAAGGGATAAACCCTTGATGCTCCCATCTTTGTACCCATTCGCCATTGAGTGAAAATAAATTGGTCGCACTGACATCTAAGCCTGGAAAACCTACTGTATTATTAGTCACCGTACCAAAGTTTATAACAGAACCTATTGGGTAAGTCACATCAAATTGAAAACTACCTAGATCCGTAAAAATAGAGCCTGCTGTGGGTCTGATGTAAAAGCTTATTTCGTTTGTACTTTCATTAAAACTAAATCTTGTTTTAAAATATTGAGCATGAATATTTTGAATGCTTACAAACACAAAAAATGCAATCATGGTATTGCGGATCATACAGTTGATAGAAACTATTTTTTTGAGTATCATTGGTTGGTCTTTTTTGTTAAAAAAAGTAAATGTACACTCATTGAAATTCACGCAAATGATTTTCAATACGATCTTGTCTGAGATGGAATAAATCATAGCTGAAACAGTCCAATGTTGCCGTTCGTCCTAACTTCATAGCTACGATGCAGTATCCTAAGGCATCTTGCCTGTCAAAACTTATTTTACTGCTAATTATGTAAAACACATAAAAAAATGGAGCTGCAAACAAGTTTACAACTCCATTGATAAAAGATTATTATTAACTTATTTCTAATATGATCAGTGCGCTACGACTATTTTTGCATTCCAAGATGGTAAAGTATTAATTTTAACAATGTACATACCATTAGGGACAGAAAGTAGATTAACCTGATGGTTTTGCTGATCTTTTGGGCAATTTTGGGTTAAAACCAACACTCCTTGCATATTGTACATTTGTATTTGAGAGTCATTCGGCAATAACTGCGATGAAGTCAAATTAACATCGGTACGCACTAAAGTAGGGCTAACAGATATTCCATAATTGTTAGTATCTTGGTCTGAGACGCCTACAGTACCATTAGATGATAAAAGCACACCGTCTGACAAATATTCCAATGTAAAATTGGCAGGTATATCTACTTCTGCAAACTGACCTGTAAAATTACCTGTGGTGTGGATAATTTTCAAACCGCCATTTACGATAGTACCTGTTGGCACAATTACTTTTAAAAGTTCTCCTGCCTTCATATCACCGTTTACGATCAATTCATCAAATTGTCCTTCTTCCTGACCTTCTACTTCTATTTCTACTATTTTGAGTGATTCGACATTGTCTTCTATAATCAATCTTCCTGGAGAGCATCCTGGTGCTACAGCGCCTTCATTCGTAAAACCTGCATTAAATGTATAAGAACCTTGCCCTTTAAAGGTACCTGACGCTTCATTTACAAAAGGAACATTAAAAATGAGTTTTATAGGTTGGTCACCACAAATAGAAAATGTACCTTGGTTGGTAAAAGAAGTATAACCATCTATAATCACATCTTCATCTGAATCTATATTCCAATTACCACCATTTTTGAAAAATGCAGTATTAATTTCAATAATACCACCACTGAGTGCAATGTCTCCTGTATTAGTAAAAGGGGATGAAATGATCGGACGTTTTATATTTTCTCGGATGGAGACCACAGCTGCGTCATTTATACGGATAGGCACATCTAGCGTACCACCATACCAATTGAATGCATTGTTTATTCTAATATTTCCACTTCCTTCTATATCTGTATCTTCTATTTCAAATAGTTGTGTAGGTTCAAACAAGGTGTTCAGTCGAATCTTTGAATCTTTAAAATAATACTTGAAAGTTGGTGGTAAAGCGATGAATGATTGTAAATTACCTGAAATAGCATTTACTGCTACCAAATTTTCTAATGTTGCACCAGATTTCAGAATGGCCGTACCATAATATATTTCTAATTCTCCAATATTTCTAGTTATTGAACCTTGATTAAATGTATGGTCATTGATACTGTAGCCCAGTGACAACTTACTTGAAGCTTGCCCACTGATTAAGCCACTTTGTTGTAACTCACCGAATACATTTAGGGTGTCATTTGCACCAATATTAATCGTACCAGTATTGACTAGTTTTGCATATACTATAACCTTTTTTGTATTAATATTTAAGATCCCTTTATTATCTACAAGTCCTGTATTTTCATTGTTACTATATCCGTAAATTGATACAGCATCTCCACTGGTATTTATAGTCCCATTATTTACAATACCTGGGAGACTAGCAGATAAATATCCATTCTGTAGAATATTAATGACACCATCGTTGGCTAAATCAGAAACGCCTAGTTGGGTAAGATCTAAGATCGTATTTGCACTTAATCTTACTTTTGTAGCGCTACCAAAATAACCAAAATTTGCAATAAAATTGGGCGTATCATATGTAATGGTTACATCACCATTGATAGACCCATTTTCAAGCGTAAAATTACCAGTAAAATTTTGGTCTTTATTGGTAGCCATATCTGCTTGCATTAGGTAGTTGGCCGATGTAGGAAATACGACATCTGCAGTCAAATTGCCTCTACCAAAAGTAAAATTCTCAATGCTAGATATATCACAGTTTTCCTTTATATGGACTACCTGAGATGCATCAGTCACTAATGAAGTTACATTTACGACTGATCCACTTTGCAAAAAGCTTCCTGTATTATAAATTAAACCTATTAGGTGCAGTGACGAACCTATTGGCCCACTGATAGACCCAGAAAGATCTAGCACACCTATACTAAGTTTAGTGTCGCCACCCATATTGATATCACCAGTACTTACTAGCTTTGTCATAAAGGATAAACTATCTACTGCTGCTGCAACATTAATCGTACCTACATTATTGAACTGGAATTCATTAAAAAAACCATTGTAATAAAATCTTGCATGATTAGGAGATACGTTCATAATACCATCATTGGTAAATACTCCACCAGCTCCAGTAATTTCTCCTTTTATCCAATTAATAATTCCCTTATTGGTCACCGTATTCACGTCTACAGGAAACAGAGGGCTATCGATATTAAGCACTCCATTTGGGTTGATCAAGAGATTTGCCCTTATACCACCTTCTTTTTGGGTGAGACTTCCATTGACAGTTATATTTTTTCCATCGACATCTCGACCTTCAAATGTCAGACTGCCGTTTATGACCACATCTTCATAAAAAGTGATTCCTTGGATACCTTGTCCACCAAGTTCATCTGTCATAAGTCCTGTCGCATTAGGACCAATGATTAATTTCATTTGCCAAAAAAAAGGATACCTTGTTTCTAGTCTTTCCGTAATGGTAAGCGTAGCGTCTCCAAAAAAATATCCAATTTTATCTACAGTCAGTGACATAATGGTAATGTCAACAGTGGAAGTAACATAAGATGAAGCAGGACAATTTATGATGACATCATCACCAGGACCAGGCACTCCATATGGCTCCCAAGATTCAGGATTGGACCAATCTACGGGTAAAAACGCTACACACTTCATAGTGTAGGTAGTCGCATATGAAGCAACATGGAGAAACACAATAAACAAAATCGCAGCTATGAATCGCTTTACCGAAATGTAAAAATAGGTCATGTCTTTCAATTTTTAAAAGGTTATACTTATATAGTGCTTTTGTAGATACTTTAGTTGCTTGATGATAAATATATATAGCCGCTTTTCAATATTGAGTAATAAAAGCTAACAATTTAGATCATTGCATTAAATGGGCAAAATATTTGTGGCGATAGATGGAACTCTTACCAATAGAATATAAAATTATAGTTCTAGTGTAATTTAACCCTAAAGCGACACACTGTTTGCCTAAAAGATTTAAAAAATGTTACAAAAACAGTTGATATTAAAACTAACCTAAATAGTTACAATAAAAGTATTATTTTTGGTGGTCACTTATTCGATGACTAAAGCCTTTTCAACTTCTTTTATTTTGAAATGAACTACTATATCTAAAAGTAAAATTCTCATTATCAAATAATTATAAACTTCAAACCACTTAATCTAGACGTAGCATCTAAGACATACTTGCCAATTCAATCTCCAACCTATCAAAGTTTTCTTCATTTTTGGGTAGCGCAAACTTTTTGATTTTATCACATGCCTCCTGTGATTCGAAAATCATTCTGAATGATATTTTAGTATGCGCTTCACCTACCTCTTCAAACCCTACTTCCATATCAAATAATGGTTGGGAAAGCCTTCTCCATGCTACCAACCTAAGCGGCAATACTTCCATAAAAATAGATGAATTTTCGTAATTGCCGACTTCCAGTCCATGCATAGTTAATATCCACTTACCACCAGGCTGTAGGTCAAACTCATGTATAGTATTGGTAAAACCATGTGGTCCCCACCAATTTTTCAGATGTAATGGATTAGCAAATGCTTCATACACTTTTTCTATAGGAGCATGGATGATTCGTGAACTATATATTTGACTATCGTTTTCTACGTTCATTTGATTTAATTTAGTATTTATTAAAATTCACATTGATTTTTAAAAACCTACAACAATTGGTTATAAAATTTAATTGTCAAATCATTTATAATTGTCATTCTAACTGTATGCTTTTCTTGCAATAGGTGGAAAATGTCAAATTATTTTTTTCCGCTTGAACCAAACAAAAATAACAATAATAATTACAAGCATAACCGACAAAGTAAGATAATAACCTATATCCCATCTTAACTCGGGCATATGATCGAAATTCATGCCATATATACCAGCTACGAATGTTAAAGGTAGAAAGAATGCAGAAAAAATGGTCAAAAGTTTCATGACATCATTACTTTTCTGAGAATTGACTGAGTGATAAGTATTTAATAAACTATTGGCATTTTCCAACACTTCATCATAATTAAGGATTAAACTAACTAAACTGTCTTTAATGTCCTGAAGTGCAGTTTTGTTTTCATCACTAACTTCAATATGATTTATTACATTTTGAAACAAATGTAAAAGCTTTTTTGTAATTCTTGTTTGAGTTTTTAAAAAATACAAATCTTCTAATGACACTTTAGAATAATCCTTTAAGAAGATTGTTTTTTCTACTTCTTCTATTTGCTTATCCAACTCATTCAACGGTGGCTGATAGGTTTGTACCATCTTATCTATCAGAAATAGTAATAATTCTTCGGTTTTTGAAAATTTAACTTGTACATTATCAATGAATGCAAATGAACTTCTATGAATGGTAATCATTTTTGTATCATTGTAAAAAAAAGCAATTTTATTTGACAGATCATTAATAGTGGTGGCTCCCTGTCCTATCGTTGAAGTAAAAGCCCTTAAAATTAGGAAATCATAATTAGGCTGCTTCTCAAATTTGGGTAAATGTCCATGCTCAACACTATCTTTTATCTGATAAAAATCTAAATTATATTGAGCAGCAATTTCATCTAGGTCTTCACGATTGGGCTGAATAATGTCGGTCCAAACAAATGTTGGAAATACCATTTCATTTTGATTCCCTTGTTGCCTTTTTATGTCCATTGTAAATAAATATAAATTACAAAATCCTTAATAGCGTTAAATTGATTATATCAAATCTACCATAACTGCATTTTGATATTCAATTAAACAGATCGATTCTACCCAAATGTTAAATTTACATCTGAGTGATTAAAAATATGACACCAATCACGATCCTATAATAACCGAAATAAGTAAAACCATAATTTTCTACTAATTTTAAGAATATTTTTACTGCAATCCAAGCACTTACATATGCGAATACTAATCCAAGAATTAATAAAATAATTTTTTGCTGATCTAACTGAATGGGTGATTTAAGCAAATCATAACCTGTTGCAGCAAACATAGTAGGTACTGCAAGTAAAAAAGAAAATTCAGTGGCTTGTTTTTTGTTCAACTTATTAAACACACCTCCTATGATGGTGGCCGCGGCCCTCGAAGTACCAGGAATCATGGACAAACACTGCATCAAACCAATATAAAATGCATTTTTATAAGGTATATCTTTTAAGTCGTCTACTTCCGTTGCTTTGCTGACTACTTTTTTATCAATCCAAATCAAAACCACACCTCCAACGATTAATGAAATAGAAACAACTACGGGATTAAACAAATATGTTTTTATGAAACCGTAAGCTAGAAATCCCACAATAGCAGTGGGTAAAAACGCAACCATCAACTTAAGATAAATTGATATTCCCTGAAGAAATCGTTTTATATACATAATTGCGATTGCAAAAATAGCGCCTAATTGTATGACAATTTCAAAAGTTTTAACAAACTCGTCATCATGTATTTTCATAACTGAAGACGCAAGGATCATATGTCCTGTGGAAGAAACAGGCAAAAACTCAGTTAGCCCCTCAATAATGGCCAAAATTATGGCTTCAAAAATTTCCATCAAAAATCAATTTTAAAACTGAAAGAAAAGCAAAGGTATATCATAAACAAAACACTAGTTACCTCTAAACCAAAAAGTAACTAATGGTCAATTTATACACTTTGCCCAAAAGTAAGCAAGTTGTGGTCAGGGTCTAGCATCGAAAACTCTTTTTGTCCCCAAGGTTTGATTTGCAAATGTCCTGAAGGGTGGATTTCACTACCATTGTCTACGAGTGACTGATAAAGAGAATCAATATCTTCTGTGCGAATATAAACTTGACCATAGTTTTTTTTAGGATCTAAATCTTTAAATTCAAAAAAATGAATTTCTATCTGATCTCTTTCCAAAATTAAATATCCATCAAAGTCTTGACTTCCAATGTCTGTAAAGCCTAACTGATTTACATAATAATTCTTGGTGACTGCCTTGTTCCTCATAGGAAGTTTAGGAATGATATCTGTGATCATGATTTCTTTTTATTGGCAAAGATGGGAATTTGTTATGAATTCGAATAGAATACAAACAGAAAAGATTTCAATCCTGGTGTTAAGCGCTATTGCAAAGATTCAAACAAAAAAACAACAGTACAATAAAATGAAAACAATTGACCCCAAGAAACTTTTTTACTTCATCTTACGAAATTCAAAATCTATTTTTAAACTATCTCCTGATACTAAAGCTTTTAAGTTATTTCCTTCTTTCCAATATTTTATGACTGAAGGGAAATCAATAGAATCATTTATACACTTAAATGAATGGTCATCATATTCCTCAACTTCAAAAGTGATAGCATTTATTTCCTCAGGAACTTTTACTACTAATTCCCATTGTTCCGCAGGCTTGATAAGTGTTAATTTTTCTTGTCGGAGTGTATCTTCTTTCGCCATGGTAAAGCCAATGCCACGATATTCTCTATCATTTACCTTATCCCAGTATTCATAAGTCAGTTTTCCTTGTTCTTCATTAGTTCGTTGCCATTTTCCGACCAACCAGTCAAAATTTTCCAACTTAGTTTCAGTATTGGCCATATCACTTTTTGGCTTAGATTGACACATTGCGAATAAAATAATACAACATGCAAAAAATACTATTCTCATAAATCTGTTCATTTTAATTAAATTTAATAAATCCGTTTTCTAATAAATATTCTTTCCTAATGTCTTGATGTAAACCATCCAAAATGGTTGTAAAAATGGCAGCTGACGCATCAGGATTATATTCTTTTACCAATGTCGCTTTGACAAGTGAAAAGTAAATATGATCTGATGGCAATTCTGTCTCCAAAATTTCAAGCAATTTGAATGCATCATCATGCTTACCAATCTGACTCAAACAATAGCAATAATTTAAGATTACTATCGGTGAATTCGTAAGTTTCATCATAATTTCATATAATTGAACTATGTCTTGCCAATCTTTTTGGGTAAGATTGCTTATTGTCATATATTTACTGATGATGATCGCTTCAATGTAAAATTTAACTAGATGTTTTTCTTGTTTTAAATAATGAAATCCTACATTCAAAAGGTTTTTATCCCACTTATCTCTATTTTGTTTGAAAAATGAAATGAGTTTTCCATTTTCAACTTTTGCAGGTATCCTAGCAATGTGAAAACAGAAAAGTGCTAATAAATTACTTGTACTTTCACGATTCGTTTGAGCATATAATAACTTTGTCAATGATAAAGCCTCTAAACATAAATCTTCATTGACGATAGATTCACTTTTTTCACTAAAAGAATCAAAGCCAAGATTAAAAACACCATACAACAGTTCCTCCACAATACTAATGGTACCTTCAGTATATTTAATAGATTCCAAATCAACGATCTTTTTATGGAAGGTTTGCTCAATGTTTTTTTTGGCTCTTTGAACATGCTTATAAATGGCTTCTTGCTCAATCAGTGTACTTTCGCTTATTTCTTTGGTACTTAAACCAAAAATATTTTTAAGAATGATTAAAACTTTAGCCTTAGAAGAAATATTACCCAATGAAGCAATAAATATGATGGTTTGAAGACGCAAATCAAATCCATCTATTCCATTAGATTCATCGCGGTCGGAAAAGACCACTGTTTGCTCAAACGGTCTTTTCTTCATTTCATTCATCAGATCATTACGAGCCACTATGAAAAGCCAGTTATCCATCTGATTAGGTCGATTATCTTTAGACCAAATTTTAAGAGATTTCAAAAATGCATTTTGAATAGCATCTTCAATCTCAGTAACAAATTGACCTCCAAATTTACTTAATAAGGCAGAAAACAGCTTTCCATAAAGCGCTCTATAATTAACATCTTCCATCTAAAAATAAACCTTAAATGTAATCCTCCATTTCCATGACAGGACGAATTTCTGTAATACCGCCATAAAAATGCGTAGGACATTCCTTGGCAAGTGCAACTACCGTATCCAAATCGTCCGCTTGAAGCAAATAATAACCACCAATGATCTCTTTCGCTTCTAAATATGGTCCATCCTTGATCACGCAGTCCTTACCAGAAATAATGATGCTTTTCTCGTGCAGACCATCTCCTCCAATCAAATGACCTGATTCAGCAAGTTTGTTGGCCCAAGCCATGTGTGCACTGGCAATTTCTTGCATTTGTTTTGGTGACAATGCGTGCATCATTTTGATGTCTTCATGAAGTAATAATAAAAACTGTTTCATCTGTTTTTTTTTATTTGTTTATTAATGGTCAGATGGAATCTTTGATAAAAAATAATCATTGTGGTTTGTATTAAATAAACCATGATTATTTTTTATGTCGATTTCATATACTTTTGTTTAATATTTTAATAAAGACAAATTGATGATAGAATTTTGGACATTGTAGGTTTATTTTTTTATTTTATATTTTGTAGATCATTTACCTACACCATTTCACTACTTAATTACCTGCATCCTCCTAGCCTTACTATCCCAAATAACTACTTCTTGATTTTTACTAGATGTCACAATCCTATTCCCCTTTTTATGCCAAGATAATCCCCACAAATAGTCATCTGAAAGTCCTTCAGTAAGGAGATTGCTTTTGATATCCCAAATTCTAAGGGCATCACTAGCTGTGGCTAGTTTAGTTCCTTTTCTATTCCATCTGATATTCCTGTATTCCCCTTTACTGATAGCATTAGTCATCAACAAGTCTCCATTTTCTGACCAAAACTGAAGTAAAGATGGATAGCCGTTTTCGTCCTCGCCGTAGTCACCTGTGGCGAAAAAAGATCCCGATGGATGCCATGCAACACTCAAAAGCAACGTGCCTTCTTTTCTGTGGGCTATGGTCTTTAATAATGTGCCATCGATATCAAAAATCCGTATTTTGTCACCAACGGTCAAAAAGATATTTTTCTTTGGATGCCAATCTATAGCTGTAATACCTTTAGTATTTTCGTGGTTTATTTTTTTTATGAAACGACCATAGATATCAAAGATGGATATCTGTCCATCATTGTCAGCTATTGCAAGATATTCTCCAGTATGATTCCAATCTACGCCCCTTGCCCCATCAGGTGATATACCACTCAATTCTTTTTTCTTACCTGTTTCTACATCGATGATGAAGGGTTTATCACTTGACCCTTGTGTTCCCACTGCAAGCATATTTTTTGTTGGGTGCCATGTTGCACATGTTATGGTATTGGCGATTGGAAAAGATTTTATAAGATCAAGATTTTTTGCTTTGTAAATCTTTAATGTATCTACATTCCCACCTACGGCGATCATCTTCCCATCCGAGCTCCAGTCTACCGTCCAAAGTATTTGTTTATCTGTGGAATGTTGTCCATGTACTTGTAAAACAAAAAGCACCAACATGACTATGAAGAAGGGTTTATAGGTTACTTTTTTGGACATGTGATTGATTATTATGTCTATTCTGAAGATCAAATATAGAACACAAAAATATAACAATTAAAATAACATCCTCAACTTCCCTTCAACTTTTCCCCTTTTGATGCCAGAAGGGCAATTTCATTTATTCGTGCCATCCTAGTTTTTTCTGTTTTTGCCAATTTTATATATCGCAATACAAAACGTTTACTAGCATCATTTATGGATGTAAAAAATTCAGTAGCGCCATTATATTCAGACAACGCTTTCTTTAAATCATCAGGGAGAATGAGTTGATCTACATCGTCCATAAAATCCCATAAACCTTGCTGTTTTGACCATTCCATGGAGCGCAATCCTGCTTCTTGCATCTTTCCTTCTCCAATCAATCGAGTTGCCCTATCTTTATACGTCTGAGCCCAATGGTTTGCTTTCCTTGGAGCGATTAATTGCATCGTTCTATCTTCATCTAGTTTTCTTCTGATACCATCGATCCACCCAAAACAAAGCAACTCGTCCAATACTTCAGAAGTTGAAACATACTTACTTGGAACACTTTTTTTATAAGTTACTAGCCATACACTTTCTGTCTGATGATGATGTTCTGAAAACCATAATCTTAGTTCCTGACTAGATGCTATTTCTACCTGATTGAAATTATCTGTTTGTACCATATTAGGTGTTGTTTCTTTTATTTACCAAAAAATATTTCTAATAACAATTAAAAAACAAAAAGTTGTACTTTTAAACTTGATTTATATTTGACAAAAGTCCATAAATCATTATTTGTAGAAACAAACAATATTATACAACACCTACCCCATCCACTCCAATCGAACTACCGTACCCTCACCTATCCTACTCTCTATATCAATAGTGACACCCAATTGATCACATGCTTTTTGCACAATAGATAGACCTAGACCAGTACCTTTAATACCCTTTTGTGTCAAAGCATGCGCCCGATAAAAAGGATTAAAGATTTTCTGGATTTCTTCTGTTGCAATACCGAAACCTTCATCTTGGATTTTAAAGTAGGTT
>Ga0075163_10001009_pt1 | contig 37521 bp, 38 predicted proteins | sample JI1023141ADNA_FD_71478 | JGI IMG/M metagenome (GOLD analysis project Ga0075163, IMG submission 71478) | Wastewater effluent complex algal communities from Wisconsin, to seasonally profile nutrient transformation and Carbon sequestration -... | ecosystem: Engineered > WWTP > Effluent > Algae...
CGCATCCATATTCTGGCGGAGGCGAGTTTTACGAGCGCCAGATAGTTGGCGGCGCATTTCTCGTACCGGCTGGCGATGGCCCGGAAGTGCTTTAGCTTGCTGAAGAAGCGTTCGACCTGGTTGCGCTGGGCATAGACCTTTCGCCGAGGGCGGTAGGTCCTGTTTCTTTTGGCCATCGGTTTGATGCAGCAGTTGGCGCGGCGACGTTCGAGCTTTTCGCGCAACCTGTCGCTGTCATAGGCGGTATCTGCGATCAGGGTTTGGCCTCTGCCCACCGTGTCGAGCATATCGTCGGCGCTTCTGCCGTCGTGGGCCTGGCCTGGCGTCAGCTTGAGCGTGATGGGAAGGCCGTTGGCGTCGACGACGACGTGGATCTTGGTGGTCAACCCGCCGCGCGAGCGCCCCATGCATCTGGCGTCAGCTCCGTCCCCAGCGGCGGCATCCTCTGGACCGGCTTCGGCGCTCGGCTCCGGACCCCCCTTTTTCCGTTCGCCCCATGCTGGTGAACGCGGATCGAAGTGGAATCAACCATCTGAAGTCTGCCGTCGTAGGCTGCCGAAACGGCCTCGAATATTCGATCCCACACACCGGCTTTGCGCCACCGCACAAAGCGATTGTAGCAGGTGGTATATGGGCCATAGCGCTCAGGGATCTCGTCCCACGTAGAGCCCGATCGCAGCCGCCAGTAGATGCCATTCAGCACCTTGCGGTCGTCCGCGCGCGGCACCCCGCGCGGTTTGTTGGGCAACAGCGGCTCCATGATCGACCACTCGAAATCGGTGATCTCATAGCGACGGACAGGCGGCATGCGGAATTCCTCCCGCAAAAACAGAATCAGAATTCGATCCCGACTGGAATCCCACCAGCGCAATTTATGAGTTTGTGTCCTAGCCTGGCTTAACCAGCGTCGACCACTGGAACAGGGTGCGAAGCGTATCAAGAAGTTGACGCGCCTCCGGCACGGCGCAGCCGGTGTTGTAGACGACCTGCTTCTCGTCTCCTTCGGCGATGCGTCGCGTGAAGGTGGCGGCGGGCAGGTCGTTGATGCAAGGAACATTGGACGGGCGGATCGCGGCGCTGGGCGTCAGGTCGGTGGGCAGTGTCGCAAAGTTCGCAGCATCAAATGCGGCCATTGCCTTGCCCCAGACGTCGGCGCCAAAGCTGCCCTTGCTGACGCCGTCCTTGCGGGTGTTCTTGAGATTGGTGAGCGTGTAGTCGCCGTTCGGCTTCACCTCGATCTCGTAGCTGGCGCAGGTGAAGTAGCAGGGGCTTTCGGCAAGGCGGATGCTTGCCTCAGGCGCGGACTGCTGCGCTGGCGTGAGACCCGGCGCTGACGCCGGGAGCGCCGTCGTGGCGCAGGCCGAAAGGCAGGCGGCGAGGGCGGCGATGCTGAGCAATGTTCTGAACATGCTGCAACAATTACAGGACGCGCGCGCACTTGGCGAGGCGCCATGCATTTGCCTTTCGCCCCCGGCGGATCGTACCGTGCAACGACAGGATACAGGTTTGGGCAGGTCGGAGACGAACGATGGCGATTTCACTTTATGATGCGAGCGTGGCGCTGTTCATCCAGACGCTAGGCGGGCTGGAGGGGGTTCTGGCGCGCGGTCTGGCGCATTGCCAGGACAACGGGATTGACCCCGCCGAGATCGTGGAGACGCGGCTCTATAGTGACATGCTGCCTTTCCGCTATCAGGTGCAGGCGACAATCGGTCATTCAGTGGCGGCGATCGAGGGCGTCAAGGTCGGGGAGTTCAAGCCGCCCTATGGCGAACTCGGCGCTGATTATGCTGCTCTGCAGGCAGCTGTTGCTGCGGCGCGTGCGAAGCTGAAAACCTATACCGCTGAAGAGGTCAACGCACTGGAAGGGCGCGATGTGGTCTTCAAGCTGGGCGACACCGCGATGCCGTTCATAGCCGAAGATTTCCTGCTGACCTTCACGCTGCCAAACCTGCATTTCCATGCGACGACGGCCTACGACATCCTGCGCAGCAAGGGTGTTCCGCTCGGCAAGCGTGATTATGTCGGGCGCATCAAGCTGAAGACTTAGTGTCTCAGTTCTTCGCGCCGATGAACTCGTCGATGGTGCGGCGGGCGATGACCATGGCCTGGACCTCGCCTGCGCCCTCGAAGATGTTGAGGATGCGGGCGTCGCAGAGAACGCGGCTGATCGGATACTCCAGCGCAAAGCCGTTGCCGCCGTGGACCTGCAGCGCGTTGTCGGCGGCGCTCCAGGCGATGCGGGCGGCGAGCATTTTCGCAAGGCCGGCTTCAAGGTCGCAGCGCTTGCCTTCGTCTTTCTGGCGAGCCGAGAAGTAGGTGAGCTGGCGGACGCCGACGAGTTCGGCGGCCATCATCACGAACTTGTCCGAGGTGCGCGGGAAGTCGAAGATCTGGCGGCCGAACTGGGTCCGGTCGAGCGCGTACCTTATACCCAGCTCAAGGGCGTTTTGCGCGACGCCAATGGCCCGGGCGGCGGTCTGGATGCGGGCTCCCTCAAATGTCGCCATCAGGTGCTTGAAGCCAAGGCCTTCGACTTCGCCGAGCAGGTTGCCGGCGGGGACTTCAAAGCCATCGAAGCCGAGTTCGTATTCCTTCATCCCGCGATAGCCGAGCACTTCAATCTCGCCGCCGGTCATGCCGGCTGCAGGGAAGGGATCAGCGTCGGTGCCGCGCGGCTTCTCGCACAGGAACATCGAGAGGCCGGAGAAGTTGTTTGTGTCGGGGATCGAGCGGCACAGCACAGTCATCAGGTCGGCGCGAGCAGCGTGGGTGATCCATGTCTTGTTGCCCGTGATCTTCCATGTATCGCCATCCTTCACGGCGCGGGTGCGAAGCGAGCCGAGATCCGAGCCGGTGTTCGGTTCGGTGAAGACGGCGGTGGGGAGAATTTCGCCGGAGGCGATGCCGGGCAGGTATTTTTCCTGCTGCGCCTTTGTGCCGCCGTTGAGCAGCAGCTCAGCTGCAATTTCAGACCGGGTGCCAAGGCTGCCCACGCCGATATAGGCGCGTGAAAGTTCTTCCGAGACAACGCACATCGCCGTCTTGCCGAGGCCGAGGCCGCCGAACTCTTCGGGGATGGTGAGGCCGAAGACGCCAAGCTCGCCCATCTGCTTCACGACGCTGTCGGGGATCAGCACGTCGTCCATGTGCCACTGGTGGGCGAAGGGCGCGACTTTCTCGTCGCCGAACTTGCGGAACTGGTCGCGGATCATCTCGAAGGTTTCCTCGAGGCCGGTGTATTCCACGGTGGCGCGACCCTGCATGTCCTTGATGAGGGCGGCGGCGCGCAGGCGGGCGGCGGGGGTGTTGCCGCCCATGACAAGGGTCGTAATGGCGGGGGTGAAAAGCTTCTGCATGATCGTCTGGTCGGACGTCATGTCGATGGGCCGCACGATTTCCACCTGGGTCATCGGCAGGCCGCCGATCAGCTGGGACAGGTATTCACCGAAGAGGATCTGGGTGAGGAGCTGTTCGATCTCGCCGAACTTTCCTTCCGCGGAAATGCGATCAGCCCAGTTTGCCGTTTCCTTGAGGGTCTCGACATAGGTCAGGACCCAGGCGAGGCCGTGGGTTGCGCGTTGCTCGACATCGATCAGCCTGCGGTCAACTTTGCCGCCGGGGGCGACGCGAGCCGCAACAGATTTGCGCAGGGCGAGGAAATAGGCCTCGGCGTCGCTGGCCGCCTGACGCGCTGTCGCGCCGAGATTGGCCACAATGATGCTCGCCGCTGCGCCGTCCGCCGCCATGTCGCCCGCTCCATGATCCCAGTTCGAAACGCTCTGATAGTGTGTCTTCGCGAATGCAGCAAATACCGTGTCGTCGCGGACAACTTCGCGTGTCAGGCAGTGTCTTTGAACGGGACGGGTCGGCTGAACCTTGTCTCATACGGCGCGCTCCGCCACAAAGATCAGGCGAGAGCGCTGCGTCAAAGAGCGCGCGCCCGCATCACAGGAGAGGAACCCCGGATGACCTGCACCAGATCGAGCCTGTTTGCGTCTGTCGCCGGGATGGCGATGATGCTGGCCACCGCACCGGCTCTGGCCCAGTCGGCGCCTGGTTATGCGATCCCGCATACCTCGTGGGGTGCGCCGGACCTGCAGGGAACATGGTCGAACGCCTCGATCACCGACATGCAGCGCTCGCCCGACTATCCGAACCTGGTGATGACCCCGGAGGAAGTCAGGAAAATGGAGGGGTCCGACTACTACAACAATCGCACGCGCGAGGATGCGAAGCCGACGGATCTCAAGACCGCGAAGCTGCTCGATGGCTCCGACCTTCTCTCGGGCGGCGGCTACAACGCCTTCTGGGTCGACCAGGGAACCAGGGTCGCCCTGGTGAGAGGCGAGCCGCGCTCGTCATGGATCGTCGAGCCCGCCAATGGCCGCATTCCGCGCAAGGTCGCGCCAGCCGCGCCGGCTCCGCGCCCAGCGCCTGGCGCGCCCGGTGCGCCGACTGGCGCCCCCTCGCGCACGGGAACCGTGCAGGGCCCGGGCGCAGTGGATCGCAATGCGGGTGGCGGCTTCGGCAGCTATGACGGCCCTGAGACGCGGCCCATCGGCGAGCGCTGCCTGATCGGTTTCGGCAACACCGGCGGACCGGTGATGACGAACGTGCTCTACAACAACCACTATCAGATTGTGCAGGCGCCCGATCACGTCGCCATCGTGATCGAAATGGTGCACGATGCGCGGATCATCCCGATCGTGAAGGACGCTGCAGCGGCCCGTCACGGCTCCGGCGTGATCAAGCCCTGGCTGGGAGATTCTGTCGGCTGGTATGAAGGCGACACGCTGGTGGTGGAAACCCGCAACGTGAATCCCGTCCAGCGCGGCTACATCTCGAAGGACGGCAAGCTGACCGAGCGCTTCTCGCGCTGGAGCGACGACCAGATTGTCTACGAATTCACGGTCGACGATCCGACGCAGTATACCCAGCCATGGAAGGGCGAGATGGCGCTGAACTACTCGAAAGAGCCGTTCTACGAATACGCCTGCCATGAAGGGAACTACGCGATGGAGGGTATCCTCGCCGGCGCCCGCAAACAGGAAAAAGAAGGCAAGACAGTCGCCCGCAACGCGGAGGAGGAGGGGCGCTAGGCGCCCCTCCGTTTGTTCAGGCGGCGATCAGGCCCTCGGCGACCATCGCGGCTTTCACGGCCGGGCGGACGGCGACGCGCTGAAGGTAGGCCTGCAGCTTCGTCAACCTGGACAGGTCAACGCCGAGTTTCGGGGCCCAGTTGGAAACGGTGAAGAGGTAGGCGTCAGCCGTCGTGAACGTATCTCCGGTGAGATAGGTGCGGCCGTCCGTCAGCAGGTTCTCGATCAGGTCGTAGCGGCCGATCAGGCGGTCCCTGTAGCTGGCCTTCACCTCGTCCGGCAGCGTCGGGCTGAACAGGGGCGAGTAGCCTTTGTGGATCTCGGTTGAGACAAAGGTCGCGAGTTCATTCAATTTGACGCGCAACTTCGTGCCGTGCGCGGGCGCGAGCTTCGCTGCCGGGAATGAATCTGCGACATAGCTGTGTATGGCGAGGTTCTCGGTGAGGATATCGCCGTCATCCATCTCGACGGCGGGGACGTAACCCTTGGGGTTGATCTCCATGAAGCTGGCGCCGCTTTCGGTCTTCTTGTCACGACCGACTTTCTCGATTTCGTATTTCTGACCGGTCTCCTGCAGCAGGATGTGCGTCGCGAGCGAGCAGGCGCCGGGCATGTAGTAAAGCTTCATTGGGGGGGGCTCCTTCGAGAACGTCTAAGCTGCAGGGTTGGTGAGGTCGTTCATCAGCGCCGCCACGTTGCGATGCTTCAGCAAGGGTGCGCCCTGGCCGGAATAGAGGGCGAGGAATTCGGCGCCGCCTTGCGCCGCGCAGGCCTGGCGCAGAGGCGAGGTGAGCCAGACTTCTATGGGGAAGGGCGGCAGCCGCTTCATGTGCGGCGTCAGGGCTTCGATCAGCCGGTTTGGCACGCCGCGCGCGAGGCGGCCGGAATAGGTGCGGGTCAGCACCGTGCCGCGGCCGTGATCCGACAGCAGCAGATCACGATGCGCAGGCGTCGTGCCGGATTCATCGCAGACAAGGAAGGCGGTGCCCATCTGCACGCCAGCAGCGCCGAGCTTCAGAGTTGCGTCGATACTGGCGCGATCCGAGATGCCGCCTGCCGCAATAACCGGGCGCTTGATTCGCGCGGCGACGAGGCGCGCCAGCGTCATCGTTCCCATGAGACTGTCCTCGGCCCGGCCGAGGAAGGAGGGCCGGTGGCCGGCGGCCTCGAAGCCGGTGGCGAGGATGACGTTGACGCCAGCAGCGTCCATGGCTTCGGCCTCGGCCAGCGTCGTCACGGCGCCGATGGTGGTGATGCCGCGCCTGCCGCACTCGGCGAGCAGGGATTGCGAAGGGATGCCGAACACGAAGCTCAGGGCGGCAGGTCGCGCCTCGAACACCGCTTCCATCTGTTTTTCGAAGTCCTGACCGAAGCGCTGCGGGATATGCGGTTTTCCGATTCCATACTCGCGATAGAAGGGCGCGAAGATCGGCCAGATCGCCTCGAATTGCGCGTGCGTCAGCTTTTCGCCGCCTTCGTCACGTGTCGACACCCAAAGGTTCAGCGCGAAGGGTTTGTCGGTAAGGGCGCGGATATCACGCGCTATGGTTTCGATCTCGGCTGGCGTGTTCGTGTAGCAGCCATAGGAGCCCAGGCCGCCGTGTTCGCTGACGGCCGCGACCAGCTTCGCCGTGGAAATGCCGCCGCCGAATGGGCCTTGCACGATGGGGTGGGCAATGTTCATGCGGCGTGTGAGTTCGGTCTGCGCAGACATGGGGCCTCCTCCCTGGCTAATGTTGGTTCAAACATCCCGAACAGCAGGTAAGGGGCGCGATAACATTTGGAAACCTCGTTTCTCTGTGTTACCGGAAAAATTCCGGTATCCGGCGGGTTACAAGGTGAGGGGACGGGATGGCGCTGCGCCTTCGCAAGAGTTCGGTTACCCACCCGGTCGACACATGTCCCATCGGCGTATGCATGGAACTGGTGGGCGGGGCGTGGACGCCGAACATCATCTGGCAGCTTTCGGGCGGGCCGCGCCGGTTTGGCGAACTTCGCAACGACATCCAGCCGATCTCCGCGAAGATGCTTTCCGCCCGTCTCAAGGAGATGGAGGAAAATGGCGTGGTGGACCGGCGTGTGGTGGATACCTCTCCGCCGTCGGTCGAGTATTCGCTGACCGATCTGGGGCAGGAGCTGATCCCGGCGATCGAGGCCATTGCCCGCGTTGGCTTCAAGCTGAAGCAGAAGAAACACAAGCTGGTCGCCGTTCCGTCGCGTTGAACGCTGCGCCGCGTTGCCAAACCCCCTGACAGGTGCATTCTTCCGGCAAAAGAGCCAGGGAGAGACGCCATGCCTTATGCGTCAGGCCGTATTATCCACGACGCCGACAGCCACCTGATGGAGCTGCCGGACAGTCTTGAGCCTTTCATCGACGTCAAGTTTCTGGCCGCCTATCGTGATCTGCCGAAAGTGCGCAAAGCGCGGGAGGCCGCCTACGTCGAACAGGCCCGCACCCGGCAAGCGGACGCAGCTTTCCGCGATGGGGCGGACGCCAACATCATGCTGCGCAAGAACTATGATGCGCTGGGCGCTTTCCTGAAGGCCGACCGGCCGCGGGCGTTGGACCAGCTCGGTTTCGCCAGCCAGCTGGTGTTCACCACCTGGTGCCTCAACAATTTCGGACTGGAGAAGCCCGACGAAGCGCCGCTGGGTTATGCGACGGCGCAGGCGCACAATCGCATGATGGCGGATTTCTGCGCAACGGACCGGCGCTTCCTTGGCGTCGCCTATGTTCCGCTGTTCGATATCGAGCGCGCCATTGTTCTGGCGCGCGAGGCGATTGGGCTCGGGGCGAAGGCGCTGCTGATCCCGTCGCGGCCGCAGGGCAGGTCAGCCAGCCATGTCGGCTATGATCCGATCTGGGCGATGGCGCAGGAGGCGGGCTTGCCGATCCTGTTCCATGTCGGCGACGAGAAGAAGCTGGACGAGGCCTACTTCGAAAACGGCTTGCCGCGCGTGAAGGATTTCCATGGCGGAGAAGAGAACTTCACATCCCTCTCCTATATGCCGATTCCCCATTCGGTGGAGCTGACGCTGGCGGCGCTGATCATCGATGGCGTCCTGGACCGGTTCCCGCGGTTGAAGTTCGGAGCGATCGAACTGGGCGCATCTTGGCTGCCAGGCTGGATGCGGAACCTCGATGGCGCTGCGATGGCGTTCGCGAAGAACGAGGAGCGGTTGCAGAAGCTGTCGCTGAAGCCGTCCGAATACGTGCAGCGGCAGGTGCGCGTGACGCCTTATCCGCACGAGGATGTCGGCTGGCTGGTCGCCAACGCGGGCGAAGAGATATTCCTGTTCTCGTCGGACTATCCGCATGTCGAAGGCGGCCGCAATCCGCTGAAGCGGTTCAACGACAGCCTCGCCAACTCATCGGCGCGGGCGATTGATCGCTTCTACAGCGACAACTTCATCGACCTCATGGGCGAGGGGCTCGCAGCGGACCTGCGTTACCCGAAGCACATCGCTGCGGCCTAGAAGCTAGAGCCCCATCTGCGTGCGGAACTTCCGGCGCAGCAGGTCGATGGGAGCAAGCCCCGTGTCGGACTTGAAGTGCCAGAACGTCCAGCCATTGCAGGCGGGGGCGTTCTGCACGAAGGCGCCCATGCGGTGGATCGAGCCTGTGGAATCGCCGGTGGCGAGGCTGCCGTCAGCGCGGACGCGGGCGACGTGGCGGTTCTGGGGGCAGTAGAGGCGATCGCCGGGGCGGACCAGGCCGTGCTCGACCAGCGCGCCGAACGGCACGCGCGGTTCGGACTTCTTGCTGGTCTGGACTTCGATGTCCTCGGCGCCCAGCGCGCGGACGTTGGCGATGCGGCGGGTGGCGACGTCGATGTAATCCTTGTCACGCTCGAGACCGATGAAGTGGCGGCCGAGAAGCTTGGCGACGGCGCCGGTGGTGCCGGTGCCGAAGAACGGATCGAGGATCACATCGCCCGGTTGCGTGGTGCCCACGAGAATGCGGTGAAGCAGGGCTTCGGGTTTTTGCGTCGGGTGCGATTTCTTGCCGGCGTCGTCGCGCATGCGTTCGCCGCCCGAGCAGATCGGGAAGGTCCACCAGTCCGAGCGCATCTGCACATCGTCGTTGGCGGTTTTCAGCGCGTCGTAGTTGAATGTGTACTTCTTCTGGTCCTTCGAGCGCGCCGCCCAGATCAGCGTCTCATGCGCGTTGGCGAGGCGGGTGCCCTTGAAGTTGGGCATCGGGTTGGACTTGTTCCAGACCACGTCGTTGAGGATCCAGTAGCCCAGATCCTGGATCGCTGCGCCGACGCGGAAGATGTTGTGATAGCTGCCGATGACCCAGATTGCGCCATCCGGTTTCAGCACGCGGCGGGCCGCTTTCAGCCATTCGCGGGTGAACTGGTCGTAGGCGGCGAAGGAATCAAACTTGTCCCAGTCGTCGTTGACCGCATCGACATGGCTATTGTCGGGGCGCGTCAGGTCGCCGCCGAGCTGCATGTTGTACGGCGGATCGGCGAAGATCAGATCGACCGAACCGGCGGGCAGGGAGTTCATCGACTCGATGCAATCGCCGATCAGGATCTGGTCGAGGGGCAGAGCGGCCTTGCCCGACAGTCGCGCCGCTTCAGTCTTCACGGCGGCGGAGGCCTTGGTCACAGGAGCAGCTTTGGCCTTCGCGGTGTTCTTCTGAACAGGAAGGTCGATCGTTTTGATCGCCATGGGGACAACTCACGCCACACCCGGGACATCCGGACTGAAGCGTGAAGACTCGCTGACCCGCGTAAATAAGGTGTTGATTCAATGGTTAAGCGGGATTTACGTTTGGCCTGAGGCGGCAATTTCTGCCTAGTGGCTCTACTCCCCGAACAACGACATCTGGCTGCCCGGATCTTTCAGCACTGGCGGGCGAAACAGGTCTGTCCGCAGGCCGAAACTCACCTTGTTGAGACCGAGGCGGCGGATCGCCTTGTGGAAGCGGTCGGCGATAAGTTTTGCATAAGGACCATCGCCGCGCTGACGGGTCTTCCAGTCCGAACGGTAGTCCTCGCCGGCGTGACAGGAGCGCAGCAGCGCCATCACGCGCTTGGCGCGGTCGGGATAGTTCACCTCCAGCCATTCGGTGAAGAGGCTGGCGATTTCCAGCGGCAGGCGCAGCAGGACATAGCCTGCGCGCGTGGCGCCGGCTTCGGCGGCGACGTCCAGCAGCGCTTCGAGCTCGGGTTCGTTGAGGGCGGGGATCAGCGGCGCTGTCATCGCGGTGACGGGAATGCCGGCTTTTGCAAGTTCGCGCATGGTTTCGATACGGCGATGGGGCGCAGCGCAGCGCGGCTCCATCGTGCGGGAAAGATCGCGGTCGAGCGTGGTGAAGGAGATGGCGACGGAGACGAGGCCTTTGGCGGCCATCGGCGCCAGGATGTCGAGATCGCGCAGCACCAGCGCCGACTTTGTGATGAGGTTCACCGGATGATCATGCGCGCTGAGGATTTCCAGGAGGCCGCGCGTGATCTTCAGTTCGCGTTCGATGGGTTGGTAGATGTCGGTGTCGCCCGCCATCATGATCGGCGCGACCCTGTAGGATTTCTTCGCCAGCTCCCTTTCGAGCAGGGCAGGCGCGCCGGGCTTCACGAAAATCTTCGTCTCGAAATCGAGACCTGCCGACAGGCCACGATAGGCGTGGTTGGGACGGGCATAGCAGTAGATGCAGCCATGCTCGCAGCCCTTGTAGGGATTGATGGTGCGATCGAAGGAAATGTCGGGCGAAGCGTTATAGGTGATGATGGTCTTTGGCCGCTCCGGGATCGTCTCCGTTCTCAGTGTTTCCAGCTTCTCGTCCTGCGCCCAGCCATCGTGGAAAGGCTCGGCATACTGACGCTCGAACCGGCCGGAAGCGTTGGACAGCGCGCCGCGGCCGCGCGCCATGTCTTTTTCGGCCGCCCAGTCGGCGTCCTGGGAGCGGGTTTTCCATTTTTCCTGAGGTGGCATGACGGCTTCTCCTGGGGCCTCCATTATGAAATGAAAAATGAACAAAACAAATACAAAAAGAGAATATCATGCGAGGCGTCATGTGAAGAACCCGTGCGGCGTGTGAATGGCTCATCGGGCGGCGCGTACGGCATGGGGCCCAGGCGGAGCGCAAGATTCGATGTGGAATCCGGCGCATCGCGATCAGGCGCAGCAGCGTGCTCAGCAAGGGCTGGGTCAGCGAAGGGCCGCCGCTCTCGTTCGCGACGGATCGTGCGTCAGTCATCCGCGCCGTATCGGCGCCTCGCTGGGGGTGGGGGACAGGTTTGCTGAAGAACGTTTTTGGGCGTTGAACGCGCTCGCCGTTTTGGGCGCGAGGCGTGGGCCAGGCCGGAGGCCGGAGTCTGCGCCCGCAGCGGTGCTGCCTGGATTCGCGGTGCAGCCCGCGCCGTGGCTGGCGATCTTTCGCCAGGCCCGGCCTGGCAAGCCGGTGTACTTCCTGCCGCCGACCGCGACAGCTGGTCCGGCGGTGCTGCTCGCCCTGGAGATCACCTGCAGGCTGATCGAGCGGCCGATGATTGCGCCAGGGGCGCGGATCGCTAGGCGGAAAAGCGCCGGCTCCGTCGCGGCCGGATGAAGCCTACAAGCCCTTGCCGCGCTTGATGCCGAGTTCGTCGCACAGGGCGGCGACCGTCAGCAGGTCGTCCCAGGCTTTCGCCTTGTCGTTCGGCTGCCTCAGCAGATAGGCCGGATGCAGCAGCGGCACGCAGGGGACGGGGGCGTCGAGGCCTTCTTGCGAGTAGCGCAGCTTGCGGCCGCGCATTTTCATGATGCCGTCGTCGACGCCGAGCAGCGTCTGGGTGGCGAACTTGCCGGCGGTGAGCAGCAGCTTCGGACGCTTGAGCTGGATCTGGCGGGCGAGAAAGGGCGCGCAGACCTGCACCTCCTCGGCTGACGGGTCGCGGTTTCCCGGCGGGCGCCAGTAGACGAGGTTGGTGATGTAGACGTTTTCGGTGCGCGACAGGCCGATGCTCGCCAGCATCCGGTCCAGCAGCTTGCCGGCGCGGCCGACGAAGGGCAGGCCAGCGGCGTCTTCTTCCGCGCCGGGGGCTTCGCCCACGATCATGACGTCGGCGTCGATCGACCCGTCGTAGACGGCTGTATTGCGGGCGCCGGGGCGGAGGGTGCAGCCCTCGAACTTGTCGACGGCGGCCTTGAGGGCGGCGATTGTCGTCGCAGCGGCGGCGGCGCGGCGGGCGTCGGCCACCGGATTGACCGCCAGGATTTTCGGCGGCGGGCGGCCGGAGGCGGAGACCTGGCTGCCGGAGGGGGCCGATTGCGTGCTATCGGACCGGGCCTGCCTCGCCTGCGGGCGCGGCGCGGGGATGAGCGCCGGGGCCAGCCCGTGGGCCTCGTCCAGACCCATATCGTCCCAGAAATCCACAAGGGCTTTCAGGGCAAGCCTCTCTTGTGGAGAGATGGGCCGGGCAGGGTCTGGCCGGGGGTGCGTCATACCGGTCTGTTGTCTCATACCTTGTTGCGGGCGCAGCCTGTGGGCTAAGTAGCCTCAAATACACGGATTTCCCGCCCGGGGGGCGGCATCGAAAGCATATTGGGAGAACGGGACTATGACAGCAGACGCCGTCGAACGGGAGTCCATGGAGTTCGACGTGGTGATTGTCGGCGCGGGGCCTGCGGGGCTCTCGGCCGCTATCCGCCTGAAACAGCTCGCCGCCGAGACCGGGAAGGAGATTTCCGTTGTCGTTCTCGAGAAGGGTTCGGAAGTCGGCGGGCACATCCTGTCGGGCGCGGTGATCGATCCCAAGGCGATGAACGAGCTGTTCCCCGACTGGAAGGCGCAGGGCTGCCCGCTCGAGACGCCGGTGACGAAGGACAAGTTCGTGGTGCTGGGGCCGGCCGGCTCGATCCCGCTGCCGTCGTTCGCGCTGCCGCCGATGCTGCAGAACCACGGCATGTACATCGCCTCGCTCGGAAACGTCTGCCGCTGGCTGGGCCAGCAGGCCGAAGCGCTGGGCGTCGAGATCTATCCGGGCTTTGCCTGCTCGGACCTGACCTATCGCGAGGACGGCTCGGTGAAGGGCGTCATCGCGGGCGTGATGGGCATCGAGAAGAACGGCGAGCCGGGACCGGACTATCAGCCGGGCATGGAGCTGAACGGGAAGTATGTGCTGATCGGCGAGGGCGTGCGCGGGTCGCTGGCCAAGCGCCTGATCAAGGACTTCAAGCTGGACGCCGGCAAGCAGCCGCAGAAGTTCGGCATCGGCATCAAGGAACTCTGGCAGGTGAAGCCGGAGAATTTCAAACCCGGCCTGGTGCAGCACACCTTCGGCTGGCCGCTGGACAACAAGACCGGCGGCGGCACCTTCCTCTATCACTTCGGCGATCACTATGTGGCTGTCGGCCTTGTCGTGCACCTCAACTACAAGAACCCGTGGCTGTCGCCGTTCGAGGAATTCCAGCGCTTCAAGCATCACCCGGAAGTGGCGAAGTATCTCGCGGGCGGCACGCGCGTGTCGTACGGTTCGCGCGCCATCACCGAGGGCGGCTGGCAGTCGATCCCGAAACTGACCTTCCCGGGCGGCGCGCTGATCGGATGTTCGGCCGGGTTCGTGAACCTGCCGCGCATCAAGGGAAGCCATAACGCGATGAAGACCGGCATGCTGGCGGCGGAAGCGGCCTTCGAGGCGGTGCACGCGGGGCGTCAGGGCGACGAGTTGACAGAGTATACGGCCGCCTTCGAACAGAGCTGGGTGGCGAAGGAGCTGAAGAAGGTTCGCAACGCCAAGCCGCTGTGGTCGAAATTCGGCACGCTGATCGGCATTCCGCTGACCGGCCTCGACCTCTGGGTGTCGACGCTGTTCGGCACGACGCTGTTCGGCACGATGAAGCACGGCAAGACCGATGCGGCCTCGCTTGAGCCAGCCGCCAAGCACAAGAAGAAGGTCTATCCCAAACCGGATGGCGTTCTGTCGTTTGATCGCCTTACCAGCGTCGCATTCTCCTTCACCAATCACGGCGAGGATCAGCCCCCGCACCTGAAGGTGAAGGATCTTGAACTGCAGAAGTCGAGCGAGCTCGGTATCTTCGGCGGACCGTCGAACCGCTACTGCCCGGCCGGCGTTTATGAATGGATCGAGGAGCCGGGCGGAAACAAGCGGTTCCAGATCAACGCCCAGAACTGCGTTCACTGCAAAACGTGTGACATCAAGGATCCGAACCAGAACATCACCTGGACCACGCCTGAAGGCGGCGGCGGACCGAACTATCCCAACATGTAGGCCGTTCTCCTGTCTGAACTCCGGGGACTGGTCGGGACATCAACGGGCGGCGTGAAGCCTGCCCACTAGGAAGGTCGCTGGTATGAAGCTCAGGCTCCGGGCTCTCGTTGGAAGCGTCGCGCTGGCGGCGTTGATGGCCGGCTGCGCAAGCGTGGGCGGCTTTGCCGACAGCGGCTGCCGCACGATCTATGTGTTCAAGCCCTCGAGCGGCGGCGTCGGCGGCGTGGTGCAGCCCGTGTCGGCTTGCGGCGGCGGCGGACTGCCGCGCGATGGGTTGCAGAAATCGACGCTGATGGCGTCGGCGCAGGCGGCGCCTGCCGAAGGCGAAACACCTGCGCCTGTCACTGTTTCGGCGGTCTCGGCGGCTGCGAAAGCCACGGCGCCGCAATATCCGGCGGCGGGCGGCTACAGGGGCGCAAACGAGATGCTGGAAGGCGGCGACATGTCCGTCTTCATGGCGCGTGTGCGCGCCGACTACGCTGCAAAGAAGAATTCCGGCGCCTGGGGCTTCATGATCATCGATGCGCTGGCGGCCAACGACCTGCCGCTGGCGCAAGAGGTGCTGGATGCGATGGCGAGCAAGCCGCCGCCGGAAATCCTCAGCGCGGTTCATCTCAAGCCGTGGGTGCTGGCGTTCGCGGGCAACGGCGCGACGGCGCAGACCGAGATGGCGCAGCTGCGCCGCCTGATGCCGGCGGCGACGTTGCTGGGCCATCGTGCGCTGCTGGCCGAAGGGCTTGGCGACACGGCGGGCGCGCTGGCGATCTATGATGAGGCGCCGGACGAGTTCGATCCGCCGTCGCCGGAAGATGCTGCGACGCCGGGCTATCTCGGGCGAGCGATTGCGTTCAACGGGCAGCGCATGCTGGCGTTGCGCCAGGCCGAGCTGCTGCGCACGGCCGACCGCAACGACGAGGCGATCGCGCTGCTGGCGAAACTGCTCGCCGCCGGTCCGGACGATCTTTACGTGCAGGACCGTCTCGACAAGGCCAGCAGGAACCAGGAGCGCCGTCCTGTGCGTACGCTGCCGCAGGCGATGGCGCTGGCGATCAGCGACGAGGCCGATCTGGTGGAAGAACGCCAGACCATCATGGGCATGATGGTGGGCCGTGGCGGCAAGACGCCGTTCAACCATTTGCTTTCCTCGCTGCGCCAGAGCGCACTGCTGCTTGATGCGGACAATGGCGACATCCGCCTTTCGGAGGTTGGCGCTCTTTATGAGCATGGCCATTTCGAAGCCGCACTGCGCCTGGCGCAGATCGGCAATCCGCCGAAGGCGCAGGGAGCGGGGCTTTCATCCGCAGCTGGTCTTGCAGCGCTTGAGCTCGGCTCGCCGGAGACGATGCTGGCGTTGACCGATCGTGCGCTGGCGATCGATTCCAGTGCGGATGCAAAACTCTCCGCGGCTGCTGCGCTGACGTCTGCGGGCTACACCGAGCGTGCGATCAAGCTGATCGACCAGGCAATCCGCCAGGGGATTCCCGACGAGCAGAAAGTGTTCGCGCTGATGTCCAAGGGGCAGGCGAAATTCCAGGGCGGCGACATTGCTGGCGCGGTAGCGTCCGGCCGTGAAGCGCGCGCACTCAAGGACGAGGAGGGGACGCAACAATTCCTCGCCTCGATGCTGGTGAAATCCCCAGACCGTCCCGAAGGTCTGCAGATCATGCGGGAGATGATGACTGGCGCACCGGGCGACACTGGCCTGATGAACAATTTCGGCTATTCGCTGATCGATGGTCATGTCAGCGACGCGGAGCTGGATGAAGGCTTCAAGCTGCTGAAGGAGGCAAGCCGGCTCGCGCCGGACGAGCCAAACCTGCTCGATAGCCTTGGTTGGGCCTATTACCAGTATGGCGATTTCCGCGAAGCCAAACGCTACATTGATCTCGCGCTGGAGGCGTACAAGCCGTTTGCGCACTGGGAGCTGAACGACCATCTTGGCGATGTCGAATGGCGCCTCGGCGAGGCGGCTGAAGCGCGCAAGCACTGGCAGGCCGCGCTGGCGGCGCGTCCGCCGGTTCAGGAAAAGACCAACATCGAGGCCAAGCTGAAGAGCGGCATGACGACGCCGGCGCCGACGCGTCGCGACACGCCCGAAGTGCCGCTGAACCGCGATCGTGGTGAATCGAACGACATCTGATGTCGCCCAACTACCCGGCATTGCGGTCGTTTCGCTTCTGAATCGCGCGCGTTTCCTCTGCTTCGACCCAGGTGGCGCATCGCATGTTGAAGCAGGTGACTCTTCGGGGTTACATGGCCGCATGGGGTTAGCCTCGCGTCGGATACTTGCAGCTTTACTGGCCTGCGCAGCTTCGGGTTGCGCAGCTTTGCCGTCAGGCGGCTCCGCTGCTGGCTGGACGCTGGGGCCATCGCGCGAAGCGGAGGAATACGGCGACTTTCTCGCGGCGCGTTATGCCGGGATGATCGGCGACCCTGCCGCCGCCGCCAGCTTCTATCGCCGGGCGTTCGAGCGCGAATCGGATGACGCCACGCTGCTGGAGCCTGCGATTTTCGCGACGCTGATCGCTGGCGAGGCGGAGACGGCGGCGGAGGTCGCGACCAGCGCCTCGAAGTCTGTGGCGGCAGCTTCACCCTCGGCGCAGCTGGTGCTGGTGGTGAATGACATCGCGCGGGGCAAGCGCGAAGCGGCGCTGGCGCGATTGAAGACAGCGCGACTGGGCGCGATCCACACAGATCTGGTGACCTTCCTCTCGGCGTGGCTGACCTGGCCTGACGACATGGACGCGGCGCTGGCGCGGCTGGATGTTCCCGATGGACGGCGCATGCTGGTGGGCGAGCAGAACTACATGAAGGCGTTCATTCTGCTCGCCGCCAATCGCGACAAGGAGGCAAAGGCGGCGTTCGAGACGGCGTCACGTTATCCGGTGAATTCGCCCGCCTTCCTCGTGGCCGAGCGGGCGCGACTGTATGCGTCGCTGGGTGAGACTGCGCGCGCGCGCGACGAGATCAATGCGTTCGTGCGGGCGTCGGCAGCGACGGCGGAGACGGACGCTGTGCTGGCCCTGATCGCGTCAGGCAAACCGGTGACGCCCCTGCGGCTGAACATGCAGCAGGGGGCGGCGCTGGCGATGTGGCTGTCGTCGTCGGGGGCGTTGACGCGGGCAAGCCCGGAGCTGGCGACGCTGCGCAACGCGCTGGCGCTTTATGCAGATGCCGGATTTGCGCCGGCGCGGCTGCAGCTGGCCGACGCGCTGGAAGATCAGGAGCGGTACGAAACGGCAGCGGACGTGCTGGCGGATGTTGCGGCTGTTTCGCCGTGGTACGCCGATGCAAAGCTGCGTCAGGCGAAGCTGCTGGAAGAACTCGATCGGCCAGCGGAGGCGCTGGCTGCGTCCGTCGAGGCGACGAAGACGTCGCGCCGGCGCGACATCCTGCTGGGTGCAGGCGATATTGCGCGCGAGCAGAAACGCCATGCCGAAGCGGGCGCGCTTTACGATGAAGTTGTGATGGCCGATGCAGCGCGCGGCAAGGAAGACTGGCGCGCTTTGTATGCGCGGGCGACAGTGCGCGAACAACTTGGCGACTGGCCTGGGGCGGAGACGGATCTTGTCCGCGCGCTGGAGCTGCAACCGAGCAGTGCAGAGCTGCAGAACTTCCTCGGCTACAACTGGGTGAAGCGCGGCGAGCAAGTAGAGCAGGGCATGGCCCTGATCCGCCAGGCGGTCGCGGCGCGGCCGGATCGCGGCTACATCATCGACAGCCTTGGCTGGGCTTATTTTCAGCTCGGCGAGTTTGAGAAAGCTGCCGAACTGCTGGAACGGGCCATCGAGCTGAGCCCTGATGATGGCGAGATTCTGCGTCATCTTGGCGACACATACTGGAGACTGGGCCGCCAGCTGGAGGCGACATTTGAATGGCGCCGCGCTCTTGCGCTTGATCCCGATGAGGTGGAGACGGAGGGCCTGAAGGCGCGACTCGCGCGCGGGCTTCCGACGGGGGCGCCAGGCGCCCTCGCCGCCGCGCCGCAGGGACGACCATGAGCGTGAGTTTGAGTTAGACAATGACCTGGCTGGGACGCGCCAATCTCACCACCGCCTGGGCGCCGGCGAAAGTGAACCTGTACCTGCATGTCGGCCCGCCTGGTCCGGGCGGGTTGCACCCGCTCGACAGCCTTGTGGTGTTCGCCGACATGCGCGCTGCTGATCGCCTGTCCGCGCGGCCGCACCCTCAACTGGCTCTGGAGGTGAACGGGCCGGGGGCGAAGGAGCTGAAGCGCGCGCCGAACAACCTGACGCTGGCGGCCGCGATGGCGCTGCGCGAGGCGTGCGATCGCACCGGGCTTGGCGCACAGCTGACGCTGCACAAGGAGCTGCCGATTGCGGGCGGGGTTGGCGGCGGGTCGGCGGATGCGGCGGCGACGCTCCACATTCTCAACGACATGTGGGGGATCGATTTTGGCGAGGCGGCGCTGGAGCGACTTGGCAACCAGCTGGGCTCAGACGTGCCGGCGTGTGTGCGCGGTCGCCCGCTGGTGATGCGAGGGACGGGCGAGCGGCTGATCGACGTGGCTTCGCCTGATCTGCCTGCTGTGCTGGTGAACCCGGGCGTCAATCTGGAAACGCGGCGCGTGTTCGAACGCTTTGATCAGTTGGGTCAGAAAATTCCCTTCCGCGAGACGCCGCCGCCGCCGAGCACGGACCTGCACGCCTTCGCGGCCGAGCTTGGCGGGTTCCGCAATGACCTGCAGGCCGCGGCTGTTGCGCTGTGTCCGGAGATCGAGCGCGCGCTGAAAATCATCCGCGAGGAGCCGGGGTGCCTGCTGGCGCGGATGTCGGGCAGCGGGCCGACATGTTTCGGGATTTTCGAGAGTGAGCCTGCGGCTGAGGCTGCTGCCGTCAACATCGCGGCGAGGAAGAAGAAATACTGGGCGCGCGCGACGACCTTCCGTGGCGCTGCGCCCGTGCCGGTGGATGATTGACGCCTGGCGGCTTCGCGGCTTCGCCGAAATGCGGTAGCACCCGGGCATGTCTGAGCTTGTCTGGCTTCTTACTGGATTCGTGATTGCGGCTGTCGCGGCGGCGGTGCTGTGCCGGATCGTGATGGCCGTGGGCGTGATGGACGCGCCGACCGAGGAACGGAAGATCCAGAAAGTTCCTGTGCCGACCTCGGGCGGGATCGGTGTCGCGCTGGCGGCTGTCGCTGTCCTGTTCGGAATTGCCGCGCTGGCTGGCTGGCCAGTGGAGCGGGGTGCGCTGGCTGTTGCGCTTGGCGGTGTTGCGGCGCTGGTGCTGGGGTTTGCCGATGATCGCTTCACGCTGCGGGCGCGCGGCAAGCTGATGCTTATGCTGGCGATCTGCGCGGGCATGGTGGCGGCGAATGTGCGGGCGGAAATTCTGGCGCCGTGGCCGGAAGCGGTGTGGCGGCTGAGCCTGCCGGTTGCGGTTGCCGGATCGCTGCTGTGGCTGATTGTCGTGATCAACGCGGTGAATTTCATGGATGGCGCCAACGGGCTGGCCATGGGCATGGCGGCGATTGTGGCTGTGGGTCTGGCGGCGTGCGCGGTGATGATCGGGGACTGGCCGCTGGCGCTGCTGGCGGTGGCGATGGCGGGTGGCCTCGCGGGGTTTCTGGTGTGGAATATTCCGGGGAAGCTGTTCGTTGGCGATGCGGGCGCGCTGTTCGTGGGAGCGATCCTGGGCGGCGTGTCGCTGGAGCTGGTGAAGCAGAAGCCGGACTGGGTGCTGATCCCGGCGACGCTGATGCTGCCGTTCCTGACGGATGTGTTGCTGACGCTGATGTGGCGGGCGCGACATCGCAAGCCACTGTTCGCGGCGCATCGCGATCATGTCTATCAGATCGCGATGAAGGCGGGCCTCAAGCACTGGCAGGTCGCGGCGATCCACGCCGTTTGGACGGTGAACGCGCTGGCGCTGGCGGTGATCGCAGCGCTGGTCGGCGGATGGACGCCGCTGGCGGCTTTCCTCACGCTGCTGGCGGCGAGCGCGTGGGTGCATCTGCGCGTGCGCAAATCAGGCGTGCAGGCGGGACTGGTTGGCGCGAACGTGCCGTAACCGATAAGGCGATTTGTGGCCGCCATCCCGCGCGAAGCGAAGCGGAGACGCAGGACCCGGCGACAACACAATCCTCAAAGTTTCCAGGTTCCGCTTCTCAAGCGCTGCGCGCCTTGGACGGGATGACGGTTACGGCAATGTTGAGTGGCGTCTAGTACGCCCGGTTGACGCAGTGGTCGGCGAGGGCGGCCAGTTCGTCAGCGTAGAGGCCGCGTGAGGCTTGCGCGAGCGCGGCCTGGGCGGCTGCAGCTTCCATGCGGGCGGCTTCCAGCGTGCGGTCCGCCGAACCCGATGAGCGGATCAGGTGGATGGCGTGGGCGAGGTCGCCTTCGTGCTGGTCGCGGTCGCCCATCACACGGTCCCAGAATTTGCGGTCGCGCGCATCGGCTGTTTCGCGGGCGTAGAGCACGGGCAGGGTGAGTTTGCCTTCGCGGAAATCGTCGCCAACCGATTTGCCGATGACGGAGGTGAGGCCGCCATAGTCCAGCAGGTCGTCGACGAGCTGGAAGGCGCGGCCGAGACGGCGGCCGTATTCGCCCATCTGTTTGGCGATCGCTTCATCGTTGCAGGCGGTGAGCGCGCCGGCGCGAGCGGCGGCTTCGAACAGGGCGGCCGTCTTGGCTTCGACGATCGCCATGTATTCGGGAATCGCGAGTTCGGATTTGCCGAGCGCCGCAAGCTGGCGGACTTCGCCTTCGGCAATGACGCAGGAGGCGCGCGAGAGAATGTCGAGGATGCGCATGTCGCGCGTATCGACCATCAGCGTGAAGGCGCGGGCGAACAGGAAGTCGCCGACGAGGATCGAGGCCGAAGCGCCCCACACGTTCTTGGCCGCAGCCTTGCCGCGCCGCAGGTCAGAATCGTCGACGACGTCGTCGTGTAGCAGGGTGGCGGTGTGAATGAACTCGACAGCGGCCGCGAGCGCGCAGACGGCCGGGCCGCCGCGTCCGCCGACCGCACGGGCGGCGGCCAGGGTAAGGACCGGGCGGACCCGCTTGCCGCCGGCGGCGATCAGGTAGCCGGAAAGATCTGGAATCGTTGCGACCGGGCTTGCAGCCCGTTCAGCCAGCAGCTGTTCCACATCCCGCAGTTCGGGACGCAGAAGCGCCGTCAGGCGATCCATCGGCGTCCCGGACTTGTCCGAGGCCGGCTGGAGTTCAGCGTGAAGGGCCAACGCAATCCCCTGAAAGGTCGTCGTTTCTATGAGCTTCACGCGACGACGGTTCCATACGATATTCGTCCGGTGAGAAGCTGGTCAAGAAATAGAAATCACGGGTCGTACGCGCCGCGCGTCAGAATGTCGCGACGATGATCGAGGTTTTGCGCACAAATGACCCTGTCAGGCTCAGTTACGCGGTGGCGTTGCTGACGGATGCTGGCTGCCATCCCTTTGTTGCGGACCGCTTCATGGCTTCGGCCGAAGGCGGGATATCCGCGTTCCAGCGGCGGATTCTGGTGCCGGACGAGTATTCGGACCAGGCCAAGGCGACGCTGAAGGGGCTCGATGACGTCGAACCCCTGCCCGAAGACGGGGATTATGGGACGCCCGAGGGCGATACGCCGTGACTGCAAATACAGGTGTTACCCGCGACGGCTTTCTCGGCGGGGCGGTGACGGTCCTGCAGCCGGCCGAGGGTTACCGCGCGGGGCTGGACGCGGTTCTGCTGGCCGCATCGCTGTCCGGCAAGACGGGCGATATGCTGGCGGAAGCCGGTTGCGGGGCGGGGGCGGCGTTGCTGTGTGCGGCGCATCGGCTGGGCGGCGCCTCTCTGACGGGGTTTGAGCGCGATGAAGCGATGGCGGCGCTTGCACGCGAAAGCGTGATCGCAAATGGCATGGACGGGCGCGTGCAGGTGGCGACGGCGGACGTCGCCACGCGTCCTGCAGCTCTCGAAAACACGTTCTCGGCTTCGTTCAGCAATCCGCCCTTCTTCGAACCGGGGGCGATTCGGGCGCCTGCGGCGGGCAAGCAGGCGTCCTACGTCGCCGAAACGCCGCTGAAGGCCTGGATCCTGTTCCTGCACCACATCACCCGGCCGGGCGGATCGATCACGCTGATCCACCGGGCGGCGGCGCTTGCTGACCTTCTGGAGGTGTTGAACCCGCGAAGCGGCGAGATTGAGGTGCTGCCGATCCATCCTGCGCCCGGAGCGCCGGCGCGGCGCATTCTGGTGCGTGCGCGAAAGGGGCTGCGCCGCGGGCCTGTCACCCTGTATGATGGACTGACACTGCACAGTTCGGCGGGCGGTCCGCTGACGGCGCGTGCAGACGCCGCCCTCGCTGGCGGCGATCTGGAGTGGAGCTAGCTCGCGATGGGCGGCCTGATCCTGTTGTTTCTCTTCCTGCTGGGGCTGGTGATTCTCGTCACGCCCGCGCTGCGCGCCCGCGCGCGCATGCGGGAGGAGCGTGAAGTCAACGTTGCGCACGAGGAAGTCCTTCGCCGTCTTGAACTTCACCGCAAGCGCCGCGACGCCGACGCCGACGCCGACGCCGACGCCGACGATGGAGCGACGGGCGGAAAAAAGCCCTAGCCGCCAGCGTCTCATCGAAGCGGCGGGACGCGACTTGCTTTGCTACAAGCACATTTAACGTGACGGATTGGCCTTGAGTTTGCCCTCGGCCAGCGTGAGCAAGCGCTGGGGCGATTGCTGGCGGCCGTCCTGGCGCTGGCGTTTACCGGCGGGCGCCGGTATTCAGCCGGTAGAGATACGCCCAATCACAGGACGCCCACGATGGCCCGCGCGCCCGTTGCCCCCTCCGTTTCTGGCCAGAAAGCCTCCGCCCGCGTGCTGGCGGACAAGCCGAAGTCGTTTCAGGAGATTATCCTGCGCCTGTCGGCCTACTGGTCGTCCAAGGGCTGCGCGATCCTGCAGCCGCACGACATGGAAGTGGGGGCGGGCACGCTGCACCCGGCGACCACGCTGCGGGCGCTGGGCCCCAGGCCCTGGTATGCGGCTTACCCGCAGCCGTCGCGCCGGCCCAAGGACGGGCGTTATGGCGAGAACCCCAACCGGCTGCAGCACTACTACCAGTATCAGGTGATCCTGAAGCCGAACCCGCCGGACATTCAGGATCTCTACCTTGAGAGCCTCTACCAGATCGGCATCGACCCGATGGTGCACGATATCCGCTTCGTGGAAGACGACTGGGAGAACCCGACGGTCGGCGCCTGGGGCCTTGGCTGGGAAGTGTGGTGCGACGGGATGGAAGTCTCGCAGTTCACCTATTTCCAGCAGGTCGGCGGGCTTGATGTGCGGCCGGTGTCGGGCGAGCTGACCTACGGGCTTGAGCGGCTGGCGATGTACGTCTTTGGCCTCGACCGCATCTATGACCTGCCGTTCAACGATCCGCAGAGCGAATATCCGCTGACTTATGGCGATGTGTTTCTCGAGAACGAGAAGCAGCAGTCGGCGTACAACTTCGAACACGCTGACACGGACGTGCTGCAGCGCTGGTTCAGCGACTGCGAGATGGTGTGCAAGAAGCTGCTGGGCCTGCCCAGGCCGCTGCCGCTGCCGGCGTACGAGCAGGCGCTGAAGGCCAGCCACATCTTCAACCTGCTGGATGCGCGCGGCGTGATCTCGCCGACCGAACGGCAGAGCTTCATTGGCCGCGTGCGCGATCTCGCCAAGGGATCAGCCGAGGCGTGGGAAAAATCGCAGACCGCCTAGAGCGCATCTGGAGGAGGGGACAGGATGAAACGTTTGTCCGGGCTACTGATCGCTGCGCTGGTGCTGGTCGTTGCGTGCGACAAGGCCGCCATGGTTGACGCCGATCATCCGGTGGTCGAGCGCGAGGGCCAGGCCGATATCGTCGGTTACGCCAGCGGCGAGCCGAAGATGGAGAAGGCGATCTCCGAAGCGAAGGCGAAGCTGGGCTATTTCTTCGAGCACGCCGCCGCGCCCGCTGCTGGCGAGCAGGCCTTTGCGCTGAAGGTCGGCTTCCCGGTGACTTCGGCGGACGGCACGACGCACGAGCACATCTGGGTCGATGGAGTCCAGAACAGCGGCGATGGCTTCACCGCTGTCCTCGCCAACGAGCCAAACTGGATGACCGGCAAGAAGCTGGGTGATCAGGTGACCTTCACCGAGGACATGATCAGCGACTGGGGCTTCTTCCGGGACGGCAAGATGATCGGCTACTACACGACCCGCGCCATGCTGGACGATGGCGATCCGGCCGAAGCCGCCGCGATCATGTCCATGCTCGGTGAGAACCCGACCTAGCGGCGCGTGAGCGCGCGGGCCGTCTATGCACTGGTCGCAGCAGCGATCTTTGCGCTCGAAGTGCTGATTGCACTATTCGTGAAGGACGATCTGGTGCGGCCTTACGTTGGCGACGTGCTGGCCGTCGCGCTGGTCTATGCAGCGCTGCGTGCGGTCACGCAGCTTGGCGTGATCCCTGCGATCAGCATTGCGCTGTTGATTGCGACGGCCGTCGAGGTCGCGCAACTGCTGAACCTGCTGGGCGCGCTTGGGCTGAACAGCAATCGCGTGGCGCGTATTGTTCTCGGCGGCGCGTTCGACTGGCTGGATTTTGCAGCTTACCTCACGGGGGCGGCGTTGGTCATGGAGGTCGAGGCGTTGCGGAAGCGAATGCGCTAGTTGCTGCAAAACTGCTTTTGACTTGCGGGTTATCCTTTGCGCCGCGGGTAAGCAGAGCTAGCGTCCGATCGGAAAAATTCCGGAGCTGATGCATGCGTAATCTTGTCGTGGCTGGCCTGCTGGCTGCATGTCTTGCCGCGCCGGCCGTCGCGCAGACCCATTGCAGCGTCACCAACACGGCGAATGGCTTTACCAGCACAATCAGCGGGGACATCTCGGGAACGGTGCTTAGCCGGTTGATGACGAAGAATGGGCCTGTTCCGGGAACGCTGAAGATTGACGCCGGCTCCGCCTACAAGGCGCTGAAGGGCGAGGGTCCCACCTTGAGCATCTATCGCGGAGGCGAGTCCGCGCCGGACAAGGACTGGCGCCAGCCAGGGACGGTGGCGACCGAGGATGGCGGCGTCGCCGTGCGCTGGCCGGGCTTCACCCTGAAGGGCGCTCGCGTGGCGAACGTCACCGCCGAGTTCGCCAAGGGTTACACCAAGGTGCGCGCAACTGCGCAGCGCCCCGCGAAATACAAGGGGACGGATGCCTTTGTCCTGCCGGTGCACTGGACCGTTCAGTCGGAGACGGAGGGCGTCATGATTGACCTGACTTATGATCAGACGAACCAGTGGCGTGACGCGTTTCGATCGAGCCAGCCTCTGCTGATCGATCTGTATGATGAGGCGGCGGGGGTCCACATCGGGACAGTCACGTTCAATCTGCCGGGTGATGCGTGGCTGCAGGATCGTGTGGTCAGCGATGTGAATGCGCTGCGAAAAGCTTTTGCTGACAAGGTCTGCAAATAGGCGTGTGCGAGCGCTTCAGGCAGTGATGGGCGGCGGCGGACCGGGTGATTTGGGCGGGTCGGCCACCGGCGCATCGGGAACTTCGACTGGCGGCTGGGGCGGGGTATCGCCGGGCGGATCGTACGGGGCGGGCGGCGGCGAGGGTGATGGCGTCATCTCTGTGGAACGCCGCATCGCCTGAAGCGTTGCACGCGCGTTGTCCTGAAGCGATGATGACGCCCGAAGGCCCGTTTGACGACCTGTGTGAGGCCATGACCCCCAAACCCGTTTCCATCGCCGAGAAGTTTGCACTGTTCGATGCGCCGTGGACGCCGAAGCGCGTCGGGCGGGTCGACGATCATGATGTGCGCCTGGTGCGGCTGCAGGGTGAGTTCCACTGGCACGCGCATGCCGGCGCTGACGAGATGTTCCTTGTCGTTGGCGGCGTGCTGCGCATGCATTTCCGCGACCGCTATGAGGACATCGGTCAGGGCGCCTTCATCATCGTTCCCAAGGGCGTGGAGCACAAACCCGAGGCGCTGGACGGCGAATGCCAGGTGATGCTGTTCGAGAAATCCGATGTGGTGAACACCGGCGACGGCGTCGTCAGCGACCGAACGGTCGCCGACCCGGACTTCATCTGAGGGTGGCTGTTCCGCTCGATACGCTCCTGGTCAGCCTGTCCGCCGCGATCGAGCGCGCCGTGGCGCCTACGGGCGATGATTTGCTGGCCGGCGATCCGGACCTGAAGCGCGCCTTCGAGACCGACGCCAGTCCGAGCTTTCCGCTGCGCGCGTTCGCCACCTTCATCCGCCGTCCGCGCGGGGATGAACTCGCCGTGACGGTCGAGGTGCAGGTCTCCGGCGGGAAGGTGCTGGTCGAATCCGACATCTTCACCGATGCGGGCGAGATGGTGGCGCTGGGTCCGTCGCTGGAACTGGTTCTGCCCGAGGATCGCATGATGGCGGCTGCAGCCTTTGATGGATGGCTGGCGGAATTTGCGGCGTTCCAGTCCGGCAGTCTTGCGGCCGTGCGGGCTGCGGCCAGGCGATTGAAGTAGATCGGGCTGTGCATCACGAGAGCCTCGCAAGCCCATCCGCCGCATGATAGCGAAGGCGCTGAGGACAGGTGGGGACATGCGCGGACTGAACTTCCCGATCACTGCTAGTGGGGTGCTGGGCGCCGCTCTGCTGGCGGCAGCGTGCGCACATGACGTTGGCGCTTCGGGAGCGGCATCCGCGCCGCCTACGGTTGAAGCGGGTCTGCCGGATGCGTTCGATGCGGGCTGGAAGGGCGAGGCGGTCTGCGAGAAGCTGTTCGAGAACGATGATATCCGCACCGCCCGCTGCACCTTCGCACCCGGCAAGGGGCATGAGCGCCACACGCACAAGCCGCATTGGGGCTATATCCTCCAGGGTTCGACCATGCGCACCACCGACGCCAATGGCACGCTCGAGCGCGTGCTGCAGACCGGCGGTACATGGTGGAGCGAGGGCATTGCCTGGCATGAAGCGCTGAACGTCGGCGACCAGACCAGCATCTACCTGATCATCGAACCCAAATCCGCGCAGGCCCGGAAGGCGCTGCAGGCAAAAGCGGCTCTGCACTAGATCTGAACCGACCGAGATAAATCATCAGAAACGACCCGGAGGATACGCCCAATGAAACGACTCCTACTCGCCTGCACCATACTGGCGCTTGGCGCCTGCGCTGGCATGCCGGCGACTGACAGCGGCCTCTCATCCGCGCCGCAGGCCGTCGCCATGCCGATGCCGGAAATCACCATCTACCACCTCGAGAACCGCCGCTCGGAGCGAATCGTGTGGCTGATGGAAGAGCTGGGCCTGCCGTACAAGCTGGTGTTCACGCGCGGCAACCTGGCGGCTTCGATGGCGGAGATCCGCAAGGTGAACCCAGGCATGCCTGTTGCGCCAACCGTGACGATCGGCAACGAGGTGATGACCGAATCCGGCGCCATCATCGAGACGATCATCAACCGCTACGCCCCCGGCAGGCTGACGCCGGCGCTCGGCAGCGTGGACTATGGCCAGCACATGATCTGGATGCACCATGCCGAAGGCTCGCTCGCCGGTCGCGTCATCGCCGATTATCGCGTGTGGATGATTGCCCCGCCGAAGGAGCGTTCGCGCCTGGTCGATTCAGAAGCCGAGTACCAGTTCGCCGAAGACTATCTGGCGAAGCACCCGTGGTTTGGCGGGGCGGAGTTCACCGCGGCCGACATCATGATGGTGTTCCCGCTGAACTTCGGGATGGCGCTCAACGTCGTCGACAAGGAACAGTTCCCCAACATCAACGCGTGGAAGAAGAAGATCGAGGCGCGGCCCGCCTACCAGCGCATGCTGGCCAAGGCGCGTCCGGACGGCATGGTCGGCGCCCTGCCGGCGCTGCCTGCACACGCACCGTCGAAGCCGAAATAGCGTCAGGCCTGGCCGGAACACGTATGGCGGCGGGCTGGGGAGTGGACCCCGGCCCGCCGTTTACGTTAGACCACGCGGCATGGGACGGTTCTTCGCTGCAGCTTTTGTACTCGCGCTCGCCGCCTGTTCACCGGCAGACGACGAAGCCGCGCGTGAGCGAAAATTCCAGAAGGACATTGCGGCGGCGACGAAAGAGGCGCGGGCGCACCTGCAGTTCTTCTGGGAGCATTTCAGCGCACCGCTGCCGACCGAATACGACTTCATGCTGAAGGTGGCCTTGCCGCATCGCGACGGGACGAGCGGCCAGGAACTGATCTGGGTGGAGCATGTCGCGCGGGAAGATGCGGGGTTCAGCGGACAACTGGCGGCCGATCCAAAGGCGCTCGGCGATCTTGGCAAGGGCGCCGTGGTTCAGTTTTCGGAACCGATGATCGCCGACTGGGCTTTTTTCCAGGGTGAACAGCTGCTGGGCCACTACACGACCCGCGTGACGCTGCCGCGCCTGGAGCCCGAACAGGCGGAGGGCTTGCGTTCACTGCTGGGGGAAAATCCCGGGTAGTCTCTGTCTGAAGCCGGGATGACAAATCGCCAGAACGGTCCATCTTTCCTTCAGCCCTGCTGAAAGGTCGTCCATGTCCATCCCGCGGATCGTGATCGTCGCCTACCGGCCCAGGCCGGGGAAGGGCGATGTGTTGCTGGCGGAGATTCGCGACCATCATCCCTTCCTGCGCTCTGAAGGACTGGCGACCGACCGCGCACCCGTGATCATGCGGTCGGCAGACGGAACGGTGATCGAGATTTTCGAATGGGCCTCGCCTGCCGCCATGCAGGAAGCGCATGCCAGCACGCGTGTGCAGGCGATGTGGGCGCGATTTGCGCAGGTCTGTGATTACGTGCCGGTCGCGTCGGTGCCGGAGGCGGGCAGCCTGTTCTCGGAGTTCGAGCCGCTGGAGATCGACTTTCCGGCGCCGCCGCAGCCTGATCCGGCGCACCGCGAGGAGTAGGTCAGCGCGCCTTCAGGCCGCGCTGTTTCATCCGCCAGAGCAGGTGGTCGATCCGGTCCTGGCCGAAGAAGGGTTCATTTTCAAACACGAAGAGCGGCACGCCCCAGTGGCCGGCGGCGGTTTGCGCGGTTTCGTTGGCTTCGATCATGGCGTCGAAGCGGGCGGGGTCGGCGGCGATGGCGGCTTCGAGCGCTGCGCCATCGAGGCCGGCGGCGTTGGCGCAGGCGGCCAGACGGTCGCCCTCGTTCCAGCCTTCGACTTCGCCTGACCACATCATGTGGCCGGCCTTGCGGACGAATTCGAAGCCCTTGCCCATTTCGCCTGCGGCGGCGCCCAGACGGCTGACGCGGTAGATGTAGGGCTGGTCAGCGGCGACATCGCGGGTTTCACGATCCTGCACGATCGGGTCCGGGCGGGGCCAGCGATAGGGGATGTTGTTGATCTCGGCGATGCGTTTGCAGTCCTTCGCCAGATAGGGCGGCCAGAGCGGATTCACTTGTCGGAAGAAGCCGGGGATCCGCACCGCGATGGGGCGGACGATCTTCATCTGCACGGCCACATCGTATTCGGCCAGCACCGCCTCGATCATCGGAGCGGCGAGATAGGAGTACGGGCTGCGGAAGGAATAATAGTAGTCGAAGGACAGGGTCATGCGGCGATGGGTGGACCCCGTCGCCGGGCAGGTCAACGGCGCCGTTGCGGAACGGCTATTGTGGCGCCGGTGTCTGGGGCGTCTGCATCGCGGCCATGACGCCGATGACGCCCTTGGCTTCTTGCGTGTCGGCGAGCATGCGGTTGTCGCAGTAGACGAGCTTCAGATAGTGATCGGTCGTCCTCTCCTTGATCGCGTAGGGGGCCGAGCTTTTGGTCGTGAACAGGGTCTGCAGCCCGGCGTTCAGTTCCTCGCCGCTTTTGATCTCCATCGTGTTGGCCGGGCAGACGATCTTCCAGTCGTCCTGCGCCCAGGTGATTGCTGCACCATCGACCATGACGGGCTTGGCGTACCAGACCAGTCGCTGGCCCTCGATTGTGTCGCCCGCCGTGTTCCACTTGCCGGCATGGAGGTTCCAGCCCATCGCGCCGTCCGCGAAGCGGACAAAGATCCAGGCGTCGTCGGCGGTCTTGCCGGTCTGAGGGTCGATATGCTGGGCTTCTGCCGCGCCGGTAAGGCCGGTAGCCGCCAGCCCAAGGGCGGCCAGAGCAGCCAGAATCGTCCTGCGCATGGCGTTCGCCCCCAAATCAGCACCGGGCGGACTAAACGACGCCGCTCCGGGCCCGGCAATAACCTGAAGCAGGCCCTTCACCCTTGAAATTCCCCCCGTTCCGCTGCACTCCCCACGCAGCGGAAACCGAAAGCGAAAATGCCCCAGCTCCTGCTTGAAATCCTGTCCGAGGAAATCCCGGCCCGCATGCAGGCGAAGGCGGAGGCTGACCTCGTGAAAGCCCTGATGGACCGGCTGACGGCCGCCGGGCTGATCCCCGAGGGAATCAAGGGATTTTCAGGTCCGCGCCGCCTTGTGGCGGTGGTCGAGGGGCTGCCGATCAAGTCGGCGGACGTGTCCGAGGACATTATCGGGCCGAAGGAGGGCGCGCCGGAGGCGGCCATCCAGGGCTTCCTCAAGAAAGCCGGGCTGAGCGACATCTCGCAGGCGCATGTCCACGAGGTGCCCAAGAAGGGCAGGGTCTACATCGCCCATGTGCGCAAGCCGGGCCGTGAGACGGCGGCGCTGATCGCCGAGATGGCGCCCGCTATCATCCGCGAGTTCCACTGGCCGAAATCGATGCGCTGGGGGAATGGCGATCTGCGCTGGGTTCGCCCGATCAGCCGCATCCTCTGCACGTTCGATGGCGAGGTCGTGCCGTTCGAGATCGAGGGCATCAAGTCGGACGCCTGGACCGAAGGCCACCGCATCATGGGGCGCGGACCTTATCGGGTGCGCCGGTTCGACGACTATGAGGACGTGATCCGCAACAAGGGGAAGGTGATCCTCGACCGTGAGGAGCGGAAGGAGATCATCCTGACCGACGCGCGCGCCATCTGCGCGGCGCAGAACCTCGAGCTGGTGGAAGACATCGGCCTGCTGGAGGAGGTCGCGGGCCTCGCCGAGCATCCCGTCGTTCTGATCGGCGACATGGACCCGGCTTTCCTCGACCTGCCGCCGGAAGTGATCAAGCTGTCGATGCGGACGCACCAGAAGTATTTCGCGGTGCGCGATCCGAAGAGGACAGACGGCGGCCTTGCGCCGAAGTTCATCGTGGTCGCCAATCTGGTTGCTGCTGATGGCGGGACAAAGATTGCGCTGGGCAATTCGCGCGTGCTGAGCGCGCGCCTGAACGATGCGCGCTTCTTCTGGGACAATGACCGGAAGGTTTCGCTGGAGAGCCGGTTCGAGAAGCTGGGCAGCATCGTGTTCCACGAGAAGCTGGGCTCGGTGAAGGTCAAGGCGGAGCGCGTGATGGCGCTGGCGAAGGAATTGGCGCCGCTGGTGGGCGCCGATCCGGCGCAGGCCGAACGCGCCGCGAAGCTGGCCAAGTGCGATCTGGTTTCCGACATGGTCGGCGAGTTCCCGGAACTCGAAGGCGTGATGGGGCGGTATTATGCGACGCTGCAGGGCGAGCCGGCAGCTGTCGCTGATGCGATCCGCGATCACTACAAGCCCAAGGGGCCGGGTGATGCTGTGCCGGGCAACCCGGTCGCAGTGGCTGTGGCGCTGGCGGACAAGCTCGATACGCTGGTTGGCTTCTGGGCGATTGATGAGAAGCCAACGGGGTCGAAGGACCCGTTTGCACTGAGGCGTGCGGCGCTCGGCGTTATCCGCATCGCCCTCGCTTCAGGCGCTCGTCTGCGACTGGCGCAGGCTTTTGCGAGCGCTCGGAAGCTTGTCGCTGTCCCGCAGCGGGCTGGTGATGGCTCGACCGTCGAAGGCGCGGTGCGAGATGCATTTCGATCGGTTTTTGTCACCGACCTCCTCTCCTTTTTCGCAGACCGCCTCAAAGTCCACCTCCGCGAGCAGGGCGCTCGTCACGATCTGATCGATGCGGTGTTTGCGCTGGGCGAGGATGATCTCGTTCTCATCGTGAAGCGGGTCGAGGCGCTGGGCGCGTTCCTCGATACCGAGGACGGGAAGAACCTGCTGGCGGGCTACAAGCGCGCCGCCAACATTCTCAAGGCAGAAGAGAAGAAGGACGGCGTGGCCTATTCCGGCGCCGCCAAAGCCATGCCGGGCGATCCGGCCGAGGTGGAAGCGCTGGTATCGGCGCTCGCCAAGGCTGCGCCGGCGGCGGATGCTGCGCTGAAGACCGAGGATTTTGCCGGGGCGATGCGCGCGCTGTCCGTGCTGCGCGCGCCGGTGGATGCGTTCTTCGACAAGGTGACGGTGAACGCTGACGACAAGGCCGTTCGCGAGAACCGGCTGAAGCTTCTTTCGCAGATCCGTGACGCGCTGGGGCGCGTGGCGGATTTCTCGAAGGTTGAGGGATAGTCTCCGGTGTCATCCCGGCCGCAGCGAAGCGGAGAGCCGGGACCCATCGTGAGACAGGGACAAAATGACGAGTGGGTCCCGGATAGCGCTCTGCGGTTCCGGGATGACAACTGGACTTGGTTGACCTGAGGACTTTCGATGGCGCCGCTGCTTTCCACCAAATGGGTTTATGATTTCGGCGGCGGGTCGTCCGACGGCGACGCCTCGATGAAGAATCTGCTGGGCGGCAAGGGCGCGAACCTGGCCGAGATGTCGAAGCTGGGCCTGCCGGTGCCGCCGGGCTTCACCATCACCACGGAAGTCTGCACCGTCTTCTACCAGCTGAAGAAGAAGTATCCCGACGGGCTTGAGTCCCAGGTGGCCGACGGCCTGAAGGCGCTGGAAGGCCGCACGGGCAAGAAGTTCGGCGATCCGGCCAATCCGCTGCTGGTGTCGGTGCGCTCAGGCTCGCGCGCGTCGATGCCGGGCATGATGGATACGGTTCTGAACCTTGGCCTGAACGATGCGACGGCTGAAGGCCTCGCCAAGCTCTCGGGCGACCGGCGGTTTGCCTATGACAGCTATCGCCGCTTCATCCAGATGTATTCCAACGTCGTGCTGAACCTGCCGCATGACGAGTTCGAGCACATTCTCGACGACTACAAGGAAGGGCACGATCTCAACTTCGATACCGAGCTTGGCGCTGACAGCTGGATCGAGGTGATCGCGCTCTACAAGAAGGCGGTCGAGAAACGCCGCGGCCAGCCTTTCCCGCAGGACCCGAAGGACCAGCTGTGGGGCGCCGTGGGCGCTGTGTTCTCAAGCTGGATGAATGACCGCGCGGTGACATACCGGCGTCTGAACGACATTCCGGAAAGCTGGGGCACGGCTGTCAACGTGCAGTCGATGGTGTTCGGCAACATGGGCGATACGTCGGCCACGGGCGTGGCCTTCACGCGCGATCCGTCGACCGGCGAGAAGCGCTTCTATGGCGAGTATCTGGTGAACGCGCAGGGCGAGGATGTGGTCGCTGGCATCCGCACGCCGGCGCCGATCTCCAATTCGCGCAAGGCTGACCTCAAGAGCGATGATGCTTCGCTGGAAGAGGCGATGCCCGCGATCTATGCGCAGCTGATCGCGGTGGCCGATCGCCTCGAGCAGCACTATCGCGACATGCAGGACATCGAGTTCACTGTGGAGCAGGGCACGCTCTACATGCTGCAGACCCGCTCGGGCAAACGCACCGCGCAGGCGGCGCTGAAGCTTGCCGTCGAGATGTGCAAGGAAGGGCTGATCACCAGGGAAGAGGCGGTTCTGCGTCTTGAGCCTTCGGCGCTGGACCAGTTGCTGCACCCCGCGATCGCAGATGATGCGGTGCGCGATGTGTTTGTGAAGGGCCTGCCGGCCAGCCCCGGCGCGGCCGTTGGCCAGATCGTGTTCGACCCGCTGGTCGCCGTGCAGGTCGCAGCCAGCGGCAAGCCGGTTATCCTCGTGCGCATCGAGACCAGCCCGGAAGACATTCAGGGCATGCATGCGGCGAAGGCGATCGTGACGGCGCGCGGCGGCATGACGTCTCACGCAGCTGTTGTGGCGCGGGGCATGGGGCGGCCGTGTGTTTGCGGCGCCGGTTCGCTGCAGATCGATACCGAGAAGGGCACGGTTCGCGTTGGCGGCCGCACGCTGAAGGAAGGCGACACCATCACGGTCGATGGCGCCAAGGGTCAGGTTCTGGTTGGCGCCGTGAAAATGGTCGAGCCGATGCTGACGGGCGATTTCGCCGAGCTGATGAGCTGGGCCGACAGCTTCCGCCGCATGAAGGTGCGCGCCAACGCCGAGACGCCGCTGGACGCCGCGACGGCGCGCAAGTTCGGCGCCGAGGGCGTCGGGCTTTGCCGCACCGAGCACATGTTCTTCGACACGACACGCATTCCGGTGGTGCGCGAGATGATCCTGGCCGACAGCGAGAAGGGCCGCCGCAAGGCGCTCGACAAGCTGTTGCCGATGCAGCGCTCGGACTTTGCGGAGATCTTCCGCATCATGTCCGGACTGCCGGTGACGATCCGCTTTCTCGATCCGCCGCTGCATGAGTTCCTGCCTCACACGCCGGAAGACATCGCGGAAGTGGCCAGGCAGTCTGGCGTTTCGGCCGAGCTGCTGGCGCTGCGCGCGCGCGAGCTGCATGAGTCCAACCCGATGCTGGGCCACCGTGGCTGCCGGCTTGGCGTAACCTATCCGGAAATCTACGAGATGCAGGCGCGCGCCGTGTTCGAGGCGGCGCTGGACGTCGCCAGGGAGACCGGCAAGGCTCCGATCCCGGAGATCATGATACCGCTGGTCGCGACCCGGAAGGAGCTGCAGCTCATGCGCGAGCGCGTAGTCGCCATCGCGGAGCGGGTGTTCCAGGAGCGCAAGGCGCAGGTGGATTATCTGGTCGGCACGATGATCGAGCTGCCGCGCGCGGCCCTGCGCGCCGCTGACATCGCGGAGGAAGCCGAGTTCTTCTCCTTCGGCACCAATGACCTGACGCAGACGGCGCTGGGCATCAGCCGCGATGACTCGGCGCGCTTCCTGAAGGTCTATGAAGAGCGGGGCATCTACGAGAAGGACCCGTTTGTCTCGATCGATCGCGAGGGCGTGGGCGAGCTGGTGCGCATCGGTTGCACGCGCGGCCGCTCGACAAAGCCCAACCTCAAACTCGGCGTCTGCGGCGAGCATGGCGGCGATCCGGCGTCGATCTTCTTCTTTGAAGAAACCGGCCTCGATTATGTGTCGTGCTCGCCTTACCGCGTGCCCGTCGCCCGCCTTGCCGCCGCCCACGCCACGCTCAAAAAGGCGCGCTAGGCAGTCCGCCGCTTGCCCTGCGCCCCGGCGAGGCAGAGATTGCTGGCGGGTGGGGTAAGGGACTTGCAGGGGACGACAATGAAAATCGCGATTCCGGCGCTTGCCAGCCTTGCGCTGGCGCTGGCGCCCGCCGCTCACGCACAGGTTTCGTGCAGCGAAGTCAGCGCGGTCATCGGCTATGCCGAGGACGATTTCGAGGACATCTCGGGCGATGAGATCGACGACGATCTCTATGAGGCGACCTATCAGCTCAACGGCTCGCAGGAGTGCAGCGTCGATTACACGCTCGATTCCGTCTATTCCTGCCTGTGGGTGTTCGACAGTCAGGCTGCGGCGGCGTCCGCCTACAACACGCAATACAGCGCCGTCTCCCGCTGCCTGTCGGGCTGGACGACCAAGGCCATGACGCCCGAGGCGACCGCCAACGCCGGCTACCGCGTGCTGCAGGGGGCGTTCGTCACAGGCTCCGGGGACGCGTCGGACCTCGAGTGGGCCGTCATTCTCGAGGAACACACCGTCGACAGCACCACTGACTGGCATGTCGCCGTTGGACTGGCCTATCTCTGGTAGCGGCCGCAGTGTTTAGCCGGGAAACGGTTCCGAAGCCGTCTTGATGGCGCCTTCGATCTCGGCGCGGATCTGGTCGTTGGTCAACGACATGGTGATCCGGCCGATCACGCGCTGGTCACGCCGGTCGACCAGCGCCATCCATCCGGTCTCGCCCTTGTGGGCGAGGTAGACCTTGTCGACGCCCAGCTCTGTGGCCTTGGCCGTCAGGCTCTCGGGCTGGCCCATGGAGAAGTCGAACTTGGCGAAGGTCACGGCGCGGCCGTCAAAGCCGGGCACGACCTCTTGCAGCTTCGGCTCCAGCACGGCGCATGATCCGCACCAGGCGGAATAGAACATCACGGCAGCAAGGTTCGGCCGCCCGTCCGTGAAGGCCGCAGCCGGATCGCTCTTTGCGCCGGCCGCCACGGCATACTCGCCGCGATGCATCACGCCGCCGCCGAAGATCATTCCGGCCATCACCAGAATGAGGGCGGGGGCGAGAAAGGTCAGGATTCTCAGAAAACGTTTCATGTCCGTGACTTCGCTCCGCACCGCGCCGCGTTACAGGCGGCGCCGATGTCTAGCAAAGATCCAGCGCGTGCGCCCCGGGCGCCTGGGGCGAGCGCCAGTCCCGCCGGGACGTTTACGTTTCGGACTCACGGCCGAACATCCAAAACCTGCCCCCCGGCTTCAAACGGGGCGAGGTTTCCGCGCCTGTTCCCCCTCCGATTCCAACCTGTTCCTTATCCACAGGAAGCCGGCTGCCGCAGCGTCATCGGCAGAAAACTGCACAAAACGAAGAAGTTAACGAAATTAACGGGGGGCGTTGCCGACAGGTCACCGGACCCTATGTCGAGTCTTCGAGCGTTGAGTAGGTCGTTGAATCGACCGGATTATGAACGGCTGGGACAGTTAATCATTCGTGTTTTAGGCGAGAAAGACTCGGAAGCAGCGTCCGTGGCGCGGGTTTTGCGGGGTGTGTTTCCAGAGAATGCAAGCCTTGATCGTCCCCCCGGGGACAGGTAGGGCGGCTGGCGTCGCAGGGTCCGGACAAGAGACCAGCGGCGGGTGACTTGGTTGGAAGGTGTCTATCGGGCGCGCGCGGGCGCCCATGCGTCGCTGACGCGTTGTTGGGAATAAGGGAAGACTAGGGTGCAAAACGCCTTGAACTCTCTGAAGCCTGTGATCGCCCACGTGGAGGCGGCCGGGAAAGCCGTCGCCGGCTGGTGGACAGCCATGTCCGCCGCTGACAAGCGTCTGGCCCGCCAGCGCGCCTCGCTTGTGGCCGTATGCGCCGCTGCGTTCGTTATGGCCGGACCGTTCATTGGCGATCGTTTCGCCGTCCAGAAATCCGAAGAAGCTTTCCGCGCAGACGCGGCGCGCCTGCGGGCCTCGCTGGCCGCTAACAGGTCTGACTGGCGTGAAGCTGGCGCACCGGCCGCGGCCTCTGTCGGCGGCATCCGCCTGGCGTCGTACGCCGTGGCGACCGATCCCCG
>Ga0075163_10001010_pt1 | contig 37514 bp, 34 predicted proteins | sample JI1023141ADNA_FD_71478 | JGI IMG/M metagenome (GOLD analysis project Ga0075163, IMG submission 71478) | Wastewater effluent complex algal communities from Wisconsin, to seasonally profile nutrient transformation and Carbon sequestration -... | ecosystem: Engineered > WWTP > Effluent > Algae...
GCCCTCCGCACGGTGATCTGGAACGCGAACCTTGGGCCCGGCGATGAGGTCCTCATCACCGACCATGAGTACATGTCGATCGTGAACGAGTTGGAGCGCTATTGCGCCGCGACGGGTGCGAAGATCGTCAAGGCGCACGTGCCCTTCCCGATCAAGTCACCCCAGCAGGTCACCGACGCCGTGATGGCGTGCGTGACGCCCAAGACCAAGTTGGCGATCCTCGCGCACATCACCAGCGCGACGAGCCTCATCTTCCCGATGGACCAGATCGTTCCCGCGCTGATGGATCGTGGCATCGAAGTCTGTGTCGATGGTGCCCACACGCCGGGGCAGGTTCCGGTCGATGTGCGGGGCCTCGCGCCGACGTACTACGTCGGGAGTTTCCACAAGTGGTTGTGTGCTCCCAAGGGGTCGGGGTTCCTCTATGTGCGGGCTGACAAGCAGCAGGGGTATCGTCCTTGGGCCCTCTCGAGCCGTGCCCACAAAGTTCGTCCCGAGCGTGCGCTGTACCTGCGCGACTTCGACTACGTCGGCACGAATGACTATTCCGCGTTCCTGAGCGTGCCCGCGGCGATCGACGCGATCTCGAACTTGCTCCCCGGCGGCGTTGCAGAACTCATGCGTGTGAATCACGAGTTGGCACTCAAGGCTCGCGACATCGTCTGCAAGGCGCTCAACGTCGACGCTCCCGCGCCCGACGACATGCACGGCAGCATGGCCTCGATCCCGCTCCCCGAGCCCGCGCCCGAGATGATGAGCCGCACGACGGAGTACGACGATCCGATGCAGGATCAACTCATCAACAATCATCGCATCGTGGTGCCGATCTGGCGCCTCTCGGCGGATAATCGCCGCATCGTCCGCGTCTCGGCCCAGTTGTACAACTCGCCCGAGCAGTACGAGTTGCTGGGTAAGGCGCTGGTGAAGGAACTTGCGGCCGAGCATCCGGCTCGCGCCATCGCCTGACCACTCATCGCTGGCGAAGTTTGCACGTGTCTCTCGCGGGCACGCGTAGAGTTGCCGCATGGGCGCGGCGGAAGGCCAAACAATCGTTCAAAAGTGCCTGGCGCACGGCTTTGCGCTCGCAGGAGTCTGTGAGGCCAAGCCTTCCCAATGGCGCGATGAACTGCGGGCCTGGCTGGCTGCGGGCTCGAACGGCGATATGCACTTTCTCGAAGAGGACGCCTCGCTTCGGGAAGATCCTTCACTCCTCACGTGCGTGGTGCAACCCGGCGACAATCGTGCGCGGGACGGATACAACGAGAACGTCTTGCCGGTGAAATCGTTCATTGTGGTGGCCGACCAGTACGCGGAGCGAGGATCGGTGGATGCCGCCAGTCCCCCGGACGCCGGCCGCATCGCTCGGTACGCTCGCGGCAAGGACTATCACCACGTCATGAAGCGGCGGTTGCACTCGCTCTCCGACGAGTTGCGAGCGGCGTATCCCCGCGAGGGGTTCGTGAGTTTCGTCGATACGGTGCCGCTCCCGGAGCGAGAGTTGGCGATGCGTGCTGGACTGGGCTGGATCGGGAAGCACACGCTCCTGATTCATCGCTCGATCGGGTCGTGGTTCTTCCTTGGGGGCATCGGAACGTCCCTCGAGATGACGCCGCCGACAGAGCAGGAGGTTGAAACCGACCGCTGTGGCACGTGCACACGCTGCATCGACGCGTGCCCGACTCAGGCGATCACCGAACGTCGCGTCGAGGCGACGAGGTGCATCTCGTATCTGACGATCGAGCACCAGGGTTTGATTCCACAAGAGCACCACGGGGCGATGGGGGAGTGGTTGTATGGCTGCGACATCTGTCAGGAGGTGTGTCCGCACAACTCGCCACGGTCTGAAGGGGGACCGCTTGGACGCGTGAATCCAGACTATCGCGGAAGTCGCGACGTGCTCGGACTTGCGGAGGTTCTTGGCTGGACAGAAGCAGATCGGAATCGCGAGTTCCGCGGAAGTGCCATGAAACGCGTCACGCTCGACATGATGAAACGCAACGCGATCATCGCGGCGGGGAACTCACTACGGACAACGCCCAACGCGACACTCATGGAGCGCATCGGCCAACTTCGGGACTCTGAAACGGAGGAAACTCTCGTGCGTGAAACCGCCCGGATTGTGCTCGAAAGGCTTGAAAACCCGTCAGGGAGCGTGGACTGAGTTCGGCCTCTATGATCGCCCCCGATCGCGTGATCGGACGAGCAGCACATGGAAAAGGGCATTCAATGCAAGTGAAACTGGAGACGTCCAAGGGCGACATCGTGATCGAACTCGACGCGGACAAAGCGCCGCTGTCGACCGCGAACTTCCTCGCCTACGTGGATAATGGGCACTACGACAACACGATCTTCCACCGCGTCATTTCGAACTTCATGATCCAGGGCGGCGGCTTCACGCCCGACATGAAGCAGAAGAAGACGCTCGATCCGATCGAGAACGAGTGGAAGAACGGGCTCAAGAACAAGAAGTACACCCTCGCGATGGCGCGGCTCGGTGACTCTCGCCCCAACAAGGAGACTGTCAACTCCGCTACAGCCCAGTTCTTCATCAACGTGCAGGACAACTCCTTCCTCGACCAGGCCCAGCCCGATGGCGGCGCGTACGCCGTCTTCGGCAAGGTCGTGAAGGGGACGGAAGTTGTCGATGCGATCAAGGGCGTCAAGACCGGCAACAAGGGAATGCACGGCGACGTGCCGATCGAGGCTGTCGTCATCAAGAAGGCCTCACGCCTCTGATCATCTCGCAACTCTGACACAATAAGAAAGGCCCGGGCAGTTGCCCGGGCCTTTGTCGTTCCAACGGATCCATTGCGCTGTTACTTCGACGTCGCCTCGATCACCAGTTCGATCTCAGGCTCCCACCCGCCGCCCAAAGACTTGTAGAGAGCGATGAGATTCGTGGTCACTGCCAGTTCTGACTGGACCAGCGCGTCCTGGCTGTCGAACAGCGCACGCTGGCTGTCAAGCACGTTCAGGAAGTCCCGCAATCCGGCCTTGTACAGATCATTCGAGAGATCCGCCGCCCTCTGGTTCGCGGCGGTCGCCTTCTCAAGGCTCTCACGCCGTGACTGTTCCTGCGAGAACGCAACCAGTCGATTCTCAACTTCTTCCAACGCGCCGAGCACAGACTTGTCATACGCGAACAACGCGGCCTCTGAACGCGCACCGGCGGCGGCGATCTGCCGACGGATCCGGTTGCCGTCAAAGATCCGCCAGCGCACATTCGGGCCAATGTTCCACGAGCGGCTGTTCCAATCGAACAGGTCGCCCACTTGATTGCTCTCGAAGCCGAACGACCCCGTGAGCGAGAAGCGTGGGTAGAGGTCGGCCTCGGCGATGCCAATGCGGGCGTTCGACGCCGCGAGCGCACGCTCGGCCTGGCGCACGTCGGGGCGGCGCCGCAGGAGATCCGAAGGCAGGCCGACGGGCACTTCCGCAGGTGGAACGGGAATAGCGGACAATGTCGAAAGTTCGCTTTCGAGCGAGCCCGGGGCCTGACCCAACAGAACCGCGAGGCGGTGCAATGCCTGCTTGTGTGAGGTCGTGACCACCGGCACGAATGCCCGGCGTGATTCCAGCAACGCGCGTGCCTGAGCAACTTCCAGATCGCCCGCGATGCCAGCGCGGAGGCGGGACTCGGTGAGGGAAACGGACTCCTCCTGCACGCGCACGGCCGCGTTCGCGACGTCGAGGCGACGCTGCAGACCACGCACCTCGGCGTAGTTGCGAGCAACCTCGGCCAACAGGGTCACGAGCGCGTCATTGCGAGCCTCCTCGGCCACGGCAAGATCGGCATCTGCGGCCTCGACCTCGCGGCGAACGCCGCCGAACACGTCGATCTCCCACGAGGCATCGATCCCGGCAGAGTAGAAACTCTGCTCGCCAAGAGAGAACGGGTTTCCATTGTTGGTGCTGCTGCGGCTGCGGTTGTAGCCGCCACGTGCGTCCACGCTCGGATAGAGACCCGCATCTGCGACGCCGCGGAGCGCGCGGGCTTCGAGCACGCGTGAGGTCGCGATCTTGAGGTCGAGGTTGCTCTGGACCGCACGGTCAATGAGCGAGTTGAGCGTCGGGTCGTTGAAGGAGGTCCACCACCGAGCGAGGTGTGCGGGGCGGTTGACGACCTTGGACGTCTTGGCGGCGTCGTTTGTCGCGTTCAACGAGGAGAACGCGAAGGGCACGTCCGACCCTTCCGGAGCCTTGTAATCGGGGCCAACGGCGCAGCCAGAGAGCAACGTGAGAGATGCGACGGTGATCGCGCCGAGAACGTGAGCAGTGAGCGGTCGTGTCTTGTGTGAGGATGACAGGGCAGTCGTCAAGGGAAAGTCTCCAGCGGTGTTCAGAGTGTACGAGGGAGATGATGAACGGCAAGCGAGCGGCATAATGTGAGCGGATCAGTTGGCCTTGGCGGGTGTGGTCTTCTCGGTCGACTTCCTGCGCGGATCCGGGTTAGCCTTGATGTAGATGTCCATCTGCTGCCCGACATAGATCGGCAGGTCCTTTGGATCGAAACTGAAGATGACCTGCAGCACACGAGTGTCGACTCGTTCGGTGCTCTCGCCGGTCAGCGATCGCTTTGGTACCACGAACGGCTCGAAGCGTACGAACACGAGCGGAGTGGAAATGTCCTTGTTCCCGCGCACATATGCCATCGCCTCAGCACCGGGAGCGACTCGCCACGCGTCGTTTTCGTCAACATCCACGCGAACGTGGAGGGGCGAGACGCCGCCGACGAGCATGAGGGGCGTCGAAAGCGGGCCTGCCTGGGCAAACTCGCCCGCACGGACATTGACCTGCAGCACCCTCGCATCGACCGGCGCGGTGATCACGAGGCGATCGATCTCGACCTTCGCGGCCGCAACCAAAGTGCGGGCCGACGCGACCTGCGCTTCCGCGACCGAAATGTCCGCAGTCCACGTTCCTGCCTTCAGTAAATCAAGTTCGGCCTTTGCCTGTTCGACACGAGCCTGTCCCGCCTGCACGGCAAAGCGGCGGCGGGAGAGTTCTTCCACGCTGATTGCTCGCTCGTCCATGATCTTCTCGGACAACGCGAGTTGGTTGCGAAGGTCCGCGAGCGTCGCCTCCGCCTCGGCGAGTCTTGCCTGTGCACGCGGATATTCCTCGGGACGCGTGCCCAGGCGTAACTTCGCGAGTTGCGACTCGCTCACGGCGAGAGCAGCCTCGCGCGACGCGAGTTCGGCCCGGTGCTGGCGATCGTCGAGGCGGAAAAGTGGCTGCCCCTTCGCGACGTTGTCGCCAACCTTGACTAATACCTCAGCGACGACGCCGCCCACGGGCGTGCCCATCGCAATGTTCTGCGTGTTGGTCTCGACCAACGCCGATCCCGCGACAAAGTTGTCGTAGGGTGCGCTAGGTGGCTCAACGGCGGGCGGCAGCGGCACGGGCGGCTTGCTCCCTTGCACAACCGTGTACACCGCCAGGATGACCCCGACGATCGCGAGCAGTGGGACGATGAAAGTTCGAAGCATGTCTCGATTCCTTGCGTGTGTGCCGGAAGCTTGCTCCGGTGTGGTCCGTGTGTGAGCGTGGTTCAGAGTGCTGCCGCGGCGATCGCATGTCCTTGGCCGGTGGTCACTCGTTCGATGCGGCCGTCGTCCATTTCGGCGATCCGGTCCGCGAACTCAAAGATGCGTTGGTCGTGCGTGACGACGATGAGCGAAAGATCGCCGCCCATCGCGATGCCACGAAGCAGTTCCATGACCTTCTGTCCGGTCTTGTGGTCCAGAGCGCTGGTCGGCTCGTCGCACACGAGCAACTTGGGGCTGTGCACCAGAGCGCGGGCGATGGCAACACGCTGCTGCTGCCCGCCGGACAGTTTCGTTGGCAGGCTCTTCGTGCGATCACCCAGCCCGACTTTCGCGAGGATTTCCGCACCCCTCGCGATCGCTTCTTTGCGCGGCACTCTATTGATGAGCAGCGGCACCGCGACATTCTCCGCGATCGAGAGCGTGGGAATCAGGTTGAATGACTGGAACACGAAGCCCACGTTCTTCGCGCGAAAGGCTGCCTTCTGCGACGAGTTCAGCGACGCGAGGTCCTGCCCGAGCACGGCGCACTCCCCCTCGTCGCGATCAAGGACGCCCGCAACGACAGAGATCAGCGTCGTCTTGCCGCAGCCGGAGGGGCCGACCAGCATGAGCATTTCGCCGCGCTGCACGTCGAGGTCCACGCCGCGGAGCGCGCGGACCGCCGCGTCTCCAGAGCCATACGTCTTGGTGAGGTTTCTGCATCGCACCGCGACGCTGTTGCCTTGTGGCGCAGCACGCGTGTTCCCTGGCGGGATTGTGGCAGTATTGTTGGAGTGGGGGGTCGTCATGAAGTGTTGTTATCCCTTGAACACCACGCCCGGTTCGAGGCGCAGGACCTTGATGAGGCTGAGACCGCCGGCGAGCAGGCTGATGAAGAGGAGTGAGGCGGCGGTGAGTGCGGGGACTTGCCATGGCATGAGGAACGCGAGGTCGGTCTCTTTGAGTTGTTGGCCCATGAGCGCTGCGATGCCCAGCCCGATGCCCAATGAGAGTGTTGCCGCCACCAGCACCTGCAGCATGACCATGCGAATGAGCATCCACGATGACGCGCCCATCGCCTTGATCGCGGCGAAGTACCGAAGGTTGTCGAGCGTGAAGTTGAAGAAAGTCTGCCCCGTCACGAGCATCCCCACGAAGAAGCCCAGCCCGATAGCGATGCCGAAGTTGATCAGAATGCCAGTCTTTTCCGCGATGAAGTCGCGCGTCAGGGCTATGAACTCGTCCTGCGTGAGCGCCTTGTAGGGTGTTGCCCGTTCGATGTGAGCCCGAACCTCTTCCAAGTCGGCTCCGGGCTTGAGTTTCACGAGCACATAGTGCATCAGGTTCCGCTGGGGCGGGCTGAACTGCACCGCGCGGGAATAGGTCGTATAGATCACCGGATCCCAGAAGAAGGACGGATCGCTGTCGAACGTTGCAGCGACGAACGCGTCGTGGTCGTTGAGGGAAATGCGGTCGCCAATGCGCAGAGTTCTGCCGCCAGCCTTCTCGAGTTTGAGTTTCGTGCCGGCTTCCTTGTAATGGATGAGGATCGCGTCGTCGCGTCGCAGATCTTCGAGCGTTCCTTCGTGCATCGCGAGAGGCCCGCCGATGAGCGTCGCGTCGTCGATGCCGACGACGATCGCATTGAGGCGAGTGCCGTCCGGCAATCTCGCCGGGAGCCATCCCTTGAACATGGGCGAAGCCCACTCGACGCCTTCGATCCCGCGCACGCGAGGGAGAGCCGTATCGGGAAGCGGCTGTTGGTCCTCGCTGAAACGCACCTGCTCGTCCATCACCCAAAGGTCCACGTAGGGCAAGCCCCGGATGAATGTGCCCGTCTGCGAGATCAGCCCGACAAAGATCGAGGCCTGCTGCGCGATCATCATGGCGGCAAAGGACATCCCGGCCAGCAGGCCGAAGTACTTGAGCCGATCGCCCATGAGCATTTTGATCGCGAGACGATACATACTTGATTCGCCCGAAAGCGTGAACTCCTATCCCTTGAAAACCACCGCGGGTTCGAGCGCCACGACGCGCCGGATGCTCAACATCGCCGCGAGAACGCAGATGATGACCGTCGCCGCACCGGAGACGAATAGCAGTTGCCAGATCATGCGAAACGCGAGCGGCGTGTTCTTGGCGCCTGAACCAAAGAACGCAGCGATCCCCACGCCCAGTCCCCACCCCAGAACGCCCACGATCAACGCCTGCATCACGATCATGCCGAGAATGCGGCCGTCCGTCACGCCCATCGCCTTCAGCGTGCCAAAGTAGCGCAGGTTGTCGAGCGTGAATGAGTAGAACATGAAACCCGTGATGACCGCGCCAACGACAAGGCCCAGCACGACCGCGATGCCGAAGTTGATCGGAATGCCCGTGTTCTTGACGAAGTACAGGACGGTCAGCCACGCGAACTGGTCGCTCGTGTACGCCGCGAGCCCCGTGCGTTCAGTAATGCGTTTGCACACCTCCGCGACGCTCTCGCCTGGCGCGACATCGGCAAGCACAAACGAGAGCATCTTGCGTTCACGCGGGGCAAACTGCATCGCACGCGTGTAGGTCGTCCAGATGATCGGTTGGCTCTGGAACGTACGCTTCGCGTCGGCGATGCCGACAACCACGCCGCGCCGATCGTTGATCTCCAGTGTGTTGCCGGGGCGCGCCGGTGCCTTGGTTCCGTCCGGCAGCGGGCGTGCCAACTTGGTCGTCGACCCGATCTGGTCAAGGATCACCGAATCCGAACGACGCAGGTCCGACAGGCTTCCCTCGATCAAACGCTGTGGCCCGCCGATCAGCGTCGCGTCATCTATGCCAAAGAGGTTGCAGTTCTGAAACGTGCCATCCTCCATGCGGACGCGGATCAGACCCTTGTAGAACGGCACGGCCCATTCCACGCCTTCGACGGAGCGCACTCGCTGAAGTTCCGTGTCCTGCAATGGCTTCACGTCGTCGATGAACTGCACTTTCGGGTCCATCACCCAGATCTTGGCCTGGGGCATGTCCGTGATCGTCGCAAACGTGCGTGACATCAGTCCGACAAAGATCGAGCCCTGCTGCGTGATCACCATCGTCGCGAGCGTGACCCCCATGATGATGCCAAAGTACTTGGCCTTGTCCCCAAAGAGCATGCGAAGGGCAACCATGATCATGCTCGCGCCCTCCGGAGTGCCTTGGAACGGCGAGTCTTTGGTTCCGTGCTCCTTGCGAGGCCTTTCAATCCAGTGATTGAAAACGCGACAATGTGTTCCACAATGTGCCCGATCTCCTTCGGATCGTTGAACAGGTCCGGATGCAATCGTTCAACCACGGCGCGGCAGGTGCGATACAGCAGCACCTGCGAGAGAACGCTCGCCGTGGCACGCCGAAGCATCGCCGCGTTTTTTGGGTCCGCGGGGTCTACGCCAATGTTTGCGGCGACGATCGTGCCCAAGTGCATCCATGTGGGGCGGATGACGTCTCGGACGAGTTCGTCGAGCGCCTTGGTGGGTTCGATCATCTCCCATGCCATCAGTTTGCCATGGGTTGCGCAGGAATCGGCCTGGAGAAGACGCTCGACGAATGCACGGACAAACTGCCGAAGATCCTGCTCCGGATCGCCCGTGCTGGCTAGCCGCGTCGGGTGCCGCTCGTCTGCGTGACACTTCGCCTCGCCGATCACCGCACGGTACAGGCCTTCCTTGTCTCCAAAGTGATAGTTGACCGCGGCGATATTCGCCTTGGCCTTCGCACAGATCTCGCGCACTGTCGCGGCTCGAAAACCCTGCTCGCCAAAGACTTCGAGCGCAACATCGAGCAAGCGACGGCGCGTGGCGGCGCTGTCCTGTGGATCAGTCGCGGGGCGTGAACGCTTGGCTTGATTGGTGCGTGCTGGCATGGGTCTGAACGGGATTCGTGCTCGACGAGTCAACCGTTTCAAACAGATGTTTGGCGCAACCGCGAGGAGAATCAAGGCAGGACGCCGCAAACTGGTCGCGGTTCCAACAAGAACTCACGAATCGGGGACCGTCCCCCAACGTCTGATTTCAGAACGCGCGGATGAACGAGACCGCAGCCAGTGCGGCGATCATGAACAGCGCAAACACAGCCGCTCTCGCAGAAGGCGGAGACAGGCGCAACCCAACCCGGGCCGACATCCGTTGCAGATACATTTCTCAAACTCCCTGCCCGGGCGAGGGCCCCGGAGCACCTTGAGAATAATCCCTTAAACGTGGGTGTCAAGAGTTTTCGCCAAGGCGAAGGTGGAATTCACTAGATCTTGTCCGATGTGTGCCGTGACCGCCATTGGTGTGACGTTCATAAATGCTTGCAAAACCTGTAGTTGTGTGTACTCTGCCGACAGCATTGCCCGGCAATGATGCCAAGCAGGTCGCTGAGGTTGGCAGCGCATGAGCAAGGAGCATGTCCACGACCACCCTTCAGATCGTCGGCGGCACCGCAAAGCCCGTCGCGCTCGGAGTTGCCGGGCCGGCGTTTGCAGGTGTCGGAGTCGTCATCGCTTTGGGCTGGATGTGGTGTCGCGTCATTCGGCGAGTGAGCCGACCTGCAAATCGAGTTTGTGGGAGAGCGATGCTGGCCGGCAAACCCGAACCACGATCGCAGCGTGGTCGGCGATCGTCGCCGGGTCTGCCTTCGTGTTCTTCGCGATGTGCTGTGCCAACTCACTGCTTTCGGGCTCGATCCTCGGCTTAGCCCTTGGTTGCTATTTCCGCCTTCATCGCCCAAACACGCGCAGGGTTGTCTCGGCGCTGACGTGCAGCACGTTGCTGATGTCGTTGGTTGCAGTTTTCGATGTGCGCGTGGTGCGCACCTTGTGGCCCACAGAAAGAGGCGTAACTGCGGCGAACGTGCTAGTCGCGAGGTTGCCTTGGAGCGATGTCAACCGAGGGGACATCGTCGCGTGGCGTCTGGACGCAACTGGCCCAGCCCGGGTCGCAATTGACCGAGTGCTCGCGATGCCGGGAGAAGTGCTGAACGTGCACGACGGAACCACAATCGCAAATGCGGGCGACGATGAATCGTCCGTTGAGCCCATACTTCGCACGCGCACAACGTGGGACTTTACACTCTCCCTAGATCAACGCGAGTTCGGAGTGATCCCTTCGACAATCGCCTGGCGACCAGCGGGTCCCGAACCGCAGTTGGCCGAGTCCTTGTTTCTCACTAGGTACTCACGCGTTTCATCGGACCAGATCATCGGGCACGTCCTGTTGGTGCAGAACGCGTGGGGACTGTGGGTGACGCCATGATCAAGCATGCAGTGTCATGTTCGAGTGACTGCGAAGTGGTAACGCCTTCTCACTCATCGTGCAGGAAGTCGAGCCTTTGCGTTCGCCAAGGCGTGAGCAACATGGTGTGGACCTGTGCCGCCAGGGATCTCTCGCTTCGCCAGCCCCGCCTGCAGCGACAATGAGGAGAACACATCCGATTGAATGACCGAGGAAAATCGCGTAAGTTCTTCCAATTGCAACTGCTCAATCGCCAATCCCATCCCGATCGCGTGGCGCACTACCGCGCCCACGATGTCGTGCGCCTCGCGGAATGGCACTCCCTTCGACACGAGGTAGTCTGCCAGATCTGTCGCGTTCGAATGCCCGCCTTGTGCGCCCTTGCGACAGGCATCCCGCCTCACCTTCAGCGTTGACATGATCCTGGGCACGACACGCAGGCACACCGAAAGATGGTCCATAGCGTCAAAGATCGGCTCCTTGTCCTCCTGCAGATCCTTGTTGTACGCGAGCGGCAAGCCCTTCACCGTCACCAGCAGTGACACCAGCGACCCGATGACGCGCCCTGCCTTGCCTCGCAGCAGTTCCGCTGCGTCCGGGTTCTTTTTCTGCGGCATCAGCGAACTGCCGCTCGACACGCTGTCATCGAACTCGACGAGCGCAAACTCCTGCGAGCCATAGAGAATCAGGTCTTCGCCCAGCCTCGAGACATGCGCCGCCGTAATCGAGGCGGCCGCGAGCGTCTCGAGCACGAAGTCGCGGTCCGAGACGCCGTCGAGGCTGTTGGTTGTTGGTGCATCAAAGCCCAGATCGCGAGCGATCTGGGCCCGATCGACTTGATATGCCGTCCCCGCCAGAGCTCCCGAGCCGAGGGGGCAAATGTTCATGCGCCTGCGTGCATCAGCAAAGCGCTGCGAGTCGCGCTCGAGCATCGCCTCGTACGCCAGCGCCCAGTGCGAGAACAACACCGGCTGCGCTCTCTGTAAATGGGTATAGCCGGACAACACGGTCGGTGGGTCGCATCGCAGTTCTCGCTCGGCGATCTCGATCAGCGAACGCCGTGCCGCGGCCAGTTCATTCATCCTCGCATCGATCTCATCACGCACCCAAAGTCGCAGGTCCGTCGCGACCTGATCATTGCGGCTACGCCCAGTGTGCAGTTTCTTGCCGAGCGATCCAAGCGATTCAATCAGCCGCCGCTCGACCCACGAGTGAACATCTTCGTCATTGGCGCGCGATGGCAAAGCCGGATCCGCCGCGACTTCCGCCGCAAGCGACTCGAGTGTCGCGGTCAACTTCATCAAATCATCCGCAGAAAGCACGCCCGCGCGGTGGATCGCCCTCGCCCATGCGATCGACCCGCGAATGTCCTGCGGCGCGAGGCGATAATCGAACGGCAAAGAATCGTTGATTTCGCGAAAGAGCGGATCCGCCTGCCCCTCAAATCGTCCGCCCCACAATGCCATGCCGGTCCCCTGTCTAGCGATTGCTCTTGCGATGCGCACGCATCGATCGGAAAAGCCTAGGGGGCGGCAGTCGTCGTTGCGTTTCGCTTACTTCTTCGCCGACGATTTCTTCTTGGCAGCCTTTGCGCTCGTCGCCTGCGTCTTTGCCGCACCCTTCGCAGGTCCCTTTGCCTTTGGCGCAGGCCTCCCCTTCGGCCGCGACGCGTTCGCGGATAAGGCGGACTCGTAATGCTCCAGGTACTTCTTGAGCGTCTGCCGCTTGAACGCCTCGCCGATCACATCGAGCGGGATGTCGTCGAGTTTCTTGAACCGGATGCAGGCCTTGCCCATGTCGAGTTTTTTGCCGCTCTTCGCCCATGCGTCCTTAAACCACGCAAGGAGCGGCGAATCGGTCTTCGCATCAGTGCCCATGTACATGCCCATCATGTACAGGGACATGTGCTGCTTCTGCGAGGCAAGCCCCGCAAAGGGCAGGGGCTGTTTCGGGTCGCAGTGGTATCCCGCCGGGTAGACGCTGTGTGGTACCGACCACCCCATCATGCCGTAGTTCATCCCCTCTTGAAACCCCTTATCCAGGTTCTTGAGGATGACAGCCCTCACCTTCTCCAAGGCGTCACGCCTGTCGGTCGGCAGGGAAGCGAGGTACTCCTTGACGGTGGCGGCTTTGGAAATCATGCGGGTAGTGTAGCGGAAACGCCCGTTTGCTCAACGCCACAGGCATTCACCTTCTCCCATGCGGATCCCACGGGCACGCCATCCGGCGGCTTCGCTCATCCCTGTTGGAATGGGAAATCGTCCCTTTCAGGTCCGGATTGACAGGGTGGGAGGTTCTGGTAGCATGGATCACATAGGAGGACCTGAAACGTGGGAAAGACACACACAACGGCGAGGACGTTCTTTTTTGGTTCAGCGATTTTGGCTTCGGCCGGGATCGCGCAGGCGCACCTTGGGAGTTTCGCTCCTTCGGACGGCTACAGCCTGAGCGTGTATTCAGGTGCGTACAACTGGTGCGATGTGGCGTATTACAACGCCGGGCAGTATGGCCCCAACAGCGGCGGCGGACCCGGGCCTTCTTTGCACGTTCCGAACTCGGCGCTCTGGAAGATTGATTCCACGACCGCGGGCGGGTTCTTTGGCTCGGCGGCCAACCGCAGTGCCACGGTCGGCACCGCACCGCCCTACCCCACGACCAATCCGCTCGGGGCGCCCGCATACATCGTCGGCGACCACGGCCCGGGCCGCACGGACAACTCTTCGCTGGCCGTACGCAACGACAATCCGCTGGGCTCGGTTGGCCCCATGAAGTACACCTACGACTTCGACACGTACGACACGGGCGGCCCGGTCGCGGCGAGCGTCACGACGGGGCAGGTGTCGTTCGATCTGTTCATGGCGGCAACGCCGGGGGGCCCCGGTGGCACGGGCGCGTTTGCCGGCGAGAAGTTCACACAGTCGTTCATGGACGCGTCGGGCAGCATCGGTGCGCAGTGGGGCTATGCCCGCGACAACGAGATCATCTGGCGCGCGGGCAATACCGGATTCTGGAATCAGACCGGGCTCTTTACCAACGGCGCCTGGGATGGCATTTCGACGACGATCGACCTGTCGGCGCAGACCTTTGAACTGAAGTTCTTCGACGTGGTCAACAATCTGTGGACTACGCTCGCGCCGGCGGGCACCGCGCTGGGCAATTCGATGGGAAACTTCGCGAAACTCGGCTGGCAGATGGAAGACGGCGTCCACGGGGGCCTGGGCGGGAAGAACTTCTTTGACGATGCGAAACTGACGATTCCTTCACCGGGCGCGGTCGCCCTGCTCTCGATCGGCGCGTTGGCCGCCTCGCGCCGCCGTCGTTCTTGATTCTCTCACATCTTGCTCGTGGGGGCAGGCGTTGCCTGCTCACAACAGCGGCGCGGGTGCAAGCCCGTGCCGCTTCTCTTTGGTGAGCCGCTTTGGGTGGACCCCTTGATTCGCTTCTGGTTGCCAAACGCGAGGTCTCGAAGGCAGCGATGATCGTCGCACTGTCGTTCGAGAGCACCAGTTCCCTTTCGCTGTCTATCCTCGCGCGATGCCTTTCACACTCGCCAACCCGCCGCGGCTGCCCCTCATCGCCCCATCGGTCCTCTCGTCGGACTTCGGCCACATGGCCGACGATTGTGCCACCGTCATCAACCCGCCTCGTGGCCTGGGCGTCGAGATGCTCCACCTCGACGTCATGGATGGACACTTCGTCCCCAACCTCACGCTCGGGCCGGATTGCTGCCTAGGCCTCCGCCGCGCTTTCCCGGACATGTTCCTCGACGTCCATCTGATGGTGACCAACCCGGAGAACTTCTTCAAACCGTTCGCCAAGGCCGGTGCGGATCACATCTCATTCCACATCGAGGCCGTGCCCGAGGTCGAGCGTGTCCGCCGCTACATCGACGAGATTCGCGCTCTCGGCTGCGAGGCCGGCGTCGTCATCAACCCCCCGACGCCCGTCGAAAAGATCCTCCCCGTCGTCGAGTTCGCGGACCTTGTTCTGGTGATGTCCGTCAATCCGGGTTATTCGGGCCAGGCATTTATCGCCGAATCGCTCTCGAAAACTCGGACCATCAAGGCCCACCTTCGGCCAAATCAGCGCCTCCAGATGGACGGCGGTGTGGGTCCGAAAACAATTTCTTCCGTCCTCGAAGCCGGTTGCGACGTCATCGTGGCCGGTTCGGCCCTTATGGGCGCGCCGGTCGACGCCCGCCCGGAGGTTATCGCTAGCCTTCGTGGTCCCACGGGTCGATAATAGGTACATGTTTGGGTATTGTCGTTTTCTCGCGCCATGGAACTAGCGGAGGGTCAGAACTCTCGTACCATGGTGGGAGCCGTTGGGAGCGTGGAAGCCCCGGTCGGCGTCGTGGCGAAGCCTGAATGAGCGCGAAAGACCTTACTTTGATCTTGGTTCGGATGGGCCCAACGACCTGGGACATTCAGGGTCGTCTCTGTGGCTGTACGGACTTGCCTCCCGCGCCGGGTTGCCTTGAGTCCCTTCGCGTCGCGATCGGTGTCGCCGAACCGGATGTCGAGATGATCCTTCACGGCCCGGGCGAGATGGCCGAGCATTTGGTCAACTTGCTCGTCGAAGGTCGTGATGTGAAAGTGAAGTCCTTGGAAGGACTTATGGATGTGGGTGTGGGGCTCTGGGAAGGGATGCTGGCCGAGGAGGCCGAGCGTCGTTACCCGACCCTTTACCGTCAGTGGCGACTGGATCCGATGCTCGCGGCGCCGCCCGAGGGTGAGCCGATCGTCGAGGCTCAGGAGCGATTGCTTGCCGCGATCCGAAAGGGCGTGGGCCGAATCCCAGCAAAGGGACGGCGCGTGGCGGTGCTCCTGAGGCCGCTTGCTTTCGGAGCAACGGTCGCTGCGTTGGAGGGAAACCCGACCAGCGGCATCTGGGCGTGGGCCGAGGGGGCCGACCGGCTCCGACGGGTCACGATTCCCGGCGGTGACCTGAGGGGCGTGCTCGACGTTCGGGCACGGATCGGGGCGTAGAGAAGATTGGGCGTCGGCGCAGTACGCTGAGTGGAGATTGCAGGGAGTTCTGACCGGTTCATTCAGAACACGCGAAACGTGGGGAAGGGCTCAACATCAGGCCGATTCACTAGGACCCGCCCAAGGGGTCTGACGATTGGAACAAGCCCGTGCAGACAACCACATCCGCGGCACTGCGGATGAGGCACGGCAAGCAGGAGCAGGAAGTTCATGTCCAGCGCCGGTACACCAGCAGCCGTTCGAACTTGGAGCGAGATCCGTCCGGCCCGGCGGTCCGCCATCCCCGAGGGGTTGTGGCTCCGCTGCCCGGAATGCTCCAAGATGATCTACCGCCGGCACCTTGAGTCAAACCTCCAGGTGTGCCCAGAGTGCCAGTTCCACTATCGCATCTCCGCGACCCAGCGCGTCGAGCAACTCGCCGACGAGGGCTCGTTCCAGGAGATGTTCACGGGGCTCATGCCCACCGACCCGCTCGGCTTCAAGGACCTCAAGTCCTACAAGGACCGGTTGACGGCGGAACAGATCAAGACCGGCAACACCGACGCCGTGAAGGCCGGCCGCTGCTTCATCAAGGGTCGCGAGTCGATGGTCTGCTGCCTCGACCTCACGTTCATGATGGGCTCGATGGGCTCGGTCGTGGGTGAAGTGGTCACGCGCAGCATCGAAGAAGCGACCAAAGAGAACCTGCCTCTGGTCGTTGTCAGTTGCTCGGGCGGCGCCCGCATGCAGGAGTCGGGGCTGTCGCTCATGCAGATGGCCAAGACCAGCGCGGCTCTTGCCCGCTACGACGACAAGGGTGGTCTCTTCATCAGCGTCTTGACCGACCCGACCACCGGCGGTGTCACCGCGAGTTTCGCGATGCTGGGCGATGTGATCTTCGCCGAGCCCAATGCCCTTATCGGCTTTGCCGGGCCGCGCGTGATCCAGCAGACCATCCGCCAGGAACTCCCCGAGGGCTTCCAGCGCTCGGAGTTCCTCAAGAAGAGCGGTCTGGTCGATCGCGTCGTGCCACGAAATCAGTTGCGCAGCGAGATCGCTCGCGTGATTGACTACGCTGGCAAGTAATGGCGGACGCTCAAACCTCGGCAACGCACTCACGCACAGGAATCGGCCCGCTCGCAGCGACGCTCTGTGGCCTCGCGCATGGCCTGCTGTGCTATCTCAGCCAACCAAACCCGTCCCTGTGGTCACTCTCATTCGCGGCTGTGCTGCCGCTGGTTGTGGTGATCGCCCGATCTCGCATCTCGATGAAGTCGGCCGCACTCTTCACCGCGATCGGCACACTTCCATACTGGTTCTACACGCAGCGGTGGGTCTTTGAGATCACCAGCGCCGGGTTTGTGCCCATGTGCTTCCTGCAGGCGTTCTGGACGTGGCTCTTTGTCTGGATCGCGGGGAGCATGTTGAGAGAGCGTTCGCGACCCCGCTGGAGCGCTCGCCTTGGCCCCGCGATCATGATCCCAATCGCGTGGGTTGGTGTTGAGTTCCTGCGCAGCGAAGTTGCGTTCTCGGGGTACTCGTGGGGCGTGCTCGCGTATCCGCTGATCGCGGACGTCCGGCTCGCGAGCCCGGCCTCGCTGCTCGGCGTGTACTTCGTCTCGTTCCTTGTGTGCGTGCCCGCGGGTGCCTTCGGAGAGTGGCTGAGCAAGCATCGCGGCTCGCGAGTGCGTGCTCTGGTGATGATCGCGCTCTCGGTGATCGTGTGGATCGTCTCGGCGTCGATGCGCCCCTCAACATCCAACACTCAGGCGATCAACATCGGCATTGTCCAGACCAACCTCCCCCAGAGCAACAAACTCTCGTGGTCGATCGAGCGATCCATCGATGACTTGCGCCGATTCTTCGAACTCACCGCGAGCGTCGCGAAACAAGAACCCAAGCCCGACGTCATCGTCTGGCCCGAAACCATGGTTCCGGGCGGCGTCTTTTCCCCCGACGCGATCGCCGTTCTGCGACGCGAGCAGATTGTCCGTTATTTCGATCGTAACGGAAAGCAGGACTCGCTCCCCGCAACGTGGTTCGCGGATCAACTGATGGAGGCACAGCGACTCTGCAACGTGCGCATGCTCGTCGGGGCCGAGGGGACGGACGGTTTCCGCGTGGACGCGACACAAGGCGGCGGCGTTCGCTTCAGTTGGAACAAACGCTTCAACAGCGTCTTCATGCTCGACCAGGGAAGCGTCGCGCCGATTCGCTACGACAAGGGACGACTCACGCCCTTCGGCGAGTTCTTCCCGTACATCGAACACTGGCCCTGGCTCCAGAGGCAGATGCTCTCCGTCGCGGCGCAAGGGATGAGTTTCAACCTGAGCAAGGGGACCTCGCGGGAGATCTTTGAGGTTCCTGCCGTTGGATCGAGTGCCCCCGTGCGAGTGGTCACGCCTATCTGCTTCGAGGTCACGCACGCGGGCTTCATGCGAGGCCTCGTCGCCGAAGGCGGCAAACGCCGCGCCGACGTCATCATCAGTCCGACCAACGACGGCTGGTTCAACATCAGCAACGAAGGACGCGAGCATCACCTGTTGATGGCCCGCTGGCGCTGTATCGAACTCAATACCCCAATGGCCCGGGCCGCGAACACCGGCGTCTCGGCATTCATAGATGCTACCGGACGTGTGACTGCCCGGGGCATCGATGGCGATACCAAGGGTCACAACGTCGAGGGCTTCCTCGCCGGCACGCTCCCTTTCGGCGAGGGGGCCGCCGTCACCCTCTTCGCCCGAGTCGGGAATGTGTTCGGTTGGGGGTGCCTGGGACTGACTTTGGTGGGCGGGGTGGCCTCAATGTGGAGAGGACGCCGCGGACGGGCCGAAGGTACGGGGTGACGAAACGAATCCGCCTCTGGGATCGCAAGGAGCGCGCAATGGCAGGTCGGTCACGAATGGTCAAAGGTGCACACGTCGGGGCAGTTTCGATTCTGGTTCTACTCAGCCTCTCCGGTTGCGCGAGCGGCGGAAAGAAGTTCGCAATTGCTGATCGGCCCAAGGCGGCGGCGACGCTCGAAGCCGTCGCACAGGCCGCGTTGCGCGAGCGCGCGCTCGAGACCCTCGCCGCCGCCGCAACGAACGACGATCCACGCATCCGTGCGAACGCGATGGAGGCGGCAGGCCTCTTGCCCGCGCGCAATGCCAAGGTTCTGCGATTGGGTCTGCATGATCCAAGTATCGCGGTGCGATCGGTTGCGGCGATTGCGGTCGGTGAAGCGAAAGCGATGACGCTCGTGCCGGACGTTCGCCCACTGCTCGAAGATGCGTCGCCCTTCGTGCGTTGCTCCGCAATCTACGCGCTCGCACGCTGCGGCGAGGAGGTCGATCGTCGCGACCTCGCCCGTGCCTTGCTCGACGATCCATCCACCAAAGTGCGCAGTCACGCCGCCTACATCCTGGGTGAACTGGGCGATGCGTCGGCGCTGCCTTTGCTGCGGCAATCCCTGCGAATGAAGCCCGCCCGCGCATCGCAGATCGAGATCAACTTGTTCCAGTTACAGGTCGCCGAGGCGCTCGTGAAACTGGGTGATGAGGATCAGTTGGAGCCGTTGCGTGCCGCGTTGTATCCGTCGCGTCCGGAAGATCTGGAAGCAACGGCACTCGCGGTGCAGATCCTCGGCACGGTCAAGGACAAGCGTTCGATTGATCAGTTGATTTATCTTTCTGCGACCCGCGACAAGGAGGGGCAGATGATGCCCGCCGAGGTGCGTCTCGCGGTTGCTTCGTCGCTCGCACGGTTGGGACTCAAGCAGGGCGACTTCATCGCGGACGAGTTCGTCCAAGACAAGCAGGTTGTGCTCCGCTCGCAGGCGGCGTTTGTGTACGGCGAGACCGGAACACCGACGAACTTGGGCGTGCTGGATCGGATGCTGAACGATCCTGAGTGGTCTGTTCGCGTCGCGGCAGCCGCATCAGTCGTGAAGATTTCGACCGACACACGCAATGACGAACCGAACGTCGGCGGCCGGACCGCGGCTGGCCAGTAGGTGTTTGTTCGCAGTTTGTAGCCGGGGCTTCAACCATCGGGACTGGATGTCGGTTGCAGGTTGGGTTGCCCTTGGAAGGGAACCGGGTAGGATGGCAGGCCGAATGGACACCGGAAGCCCGTGCGCAAGCGTGGGAGGCCGGGGCGGCGTGGTTGCTGAGGGGTGCTGGACCTTGAAAGCGACAGGAGCCGCCCGTTTGCGTTCGCCAAAGGCGTGGGTCGAAAGGCCAAGCCTGCACGGCGAGCGGAAAGATGTTACAGTAGAGGCCGGTCGCGTGCCCGTGGGGCGTGCGGCGTGGACCACGATTCTGGGCTCCATAGGGGCCCTTGGAACGGCTGGGCGGGGTGCCCGGTGTTGTTCGACCGGATCGTGGGAAGGCAAGGAACAGGATTGATCGCGGGCGACTGGGCGAGCGTGCTCTTTCGCGGGCGAGTGGTACAGCGGGAGTGTTCATCGTGCACAGCGTGACAAAGTTCCTCATGGCGTTTGCGGCGGTTCTGAGCATCCTGCTTTCGGCGATGGTGATCGCCTACGCGGCGAATACGGACCGAATTCTGCAGGACTATGGCAACGAACAGGCGGGGCGGCGTACGGCGGAGGCCGCGCTGAACGCGGGCGCTGCGCAGTGGAACACCGATCGCGCGAACATCATGGCGGAACTCAACACGCAGAAGGGCCTGATCCAGTCGCGTGATGGCCAGTTGGCCGAGTTGGAGAATGAGCGTGCGTCGCTCCGCAACGAGCGTGCTGAGGCGCAGCGCGCCCGCGACAGTTTCAAGGCTCGCGTCGACGAGTTCGCCGAGATCATCAAGACCAACCAGACGATCATCGATCGCTACAGCCAGGAAGTCGGCGAACTGCGCCGCAACGAACTCGCGTTCCGCACGCGTGAGTTGGAGACGGAAGAACGCCTCACCAACCTGCTCAGCCAGGTGGACGTGCTGACGGCGAACAATCGCGCCCTTGCGGAGCAGATGTTCGAGTTGCAGACAAAGTTGGCCCAAGGCACCAGCGGCGGGAACGCAAGCGCAACCCTGATCGCCATCACGCCCAACCAACAGATCATGGGTCGCGTCGAGAGCGTCAAGATGGACTCGGGCAGCGGCAAGACGCTCGTTCAACTCAACATCGGCAGCAACGGCGGCGTCCGCGATGGGTACCTCTTCCGCGTCGTGCGTGGCGGTCAGTGGGTCGCGAACGTGGTTGTCCGAAAGACTGATCTTGCCTTCTGCGTCGCCGAGGTCGAACTGACTTCCAAAGACAGCCAGATCCAGGTTGGCGACGCGGTCCAGACCAAACTGTAATGAACCGGTCGGAATCAGGGCGACTTCGTGACCGAGCGGACAAAGCGAATCGAACCGGCCTGCGAATGACGCGGCCGACGGAGAAGGTGATATGAGTCAGTTTGGAATGCAGATGCCGACCACTCGGGGCAAGCGCGGAGCGTCGCTGGACGCGATCACCGCCTTGGTCGGGTTCGCGGTGGTGTGCCTCGCGGCGGCTTGCGTGGTCATGTTCCTTGCCGGGTCCAAGGTTGGCAAGGATGGGTCCGTCTTCGGCCTTCAGGGCAAGGGCCCGGGCGAGATCAAGATCAAGGCCCAAGGCAAGTAACCGCTGGTGTGCAAGCCTTGTCGGCACGCTCGGTGCATCGGCAGGGCTGGCAAACCAATGCGATTTGCCGCGTTGTGCCCGATATCTCGCACGGCCTTTTGTGAGTCGGCTTGACACTGCAAAGAGTTGTCCTAGATTTCTTCCCCTCGGAAGAGGGTTGCAAACCCCGAAGGCCGAAAGGTCGGCGGGCTCGCGGTTGGGGCGGTAGCTCAATTGGTTAGAGTACCGGACTGTCGATCCGGATGTTGCGGGTTCGAGTCCCGTCCGCCTCGCTTCAGAATCGGCCTTGGCACTACGCCAAGGCCGTTTTCGTTTTTGTCCCGCTGCATCACAGCGCCCTGAGATGCACCAAAATGCACTGCTGTTGCGTAGTCTACTGCGGGCGCTCCAAGCGTCCCCGTGAGCCGCATCGGGACCGTTTCTTGGCCCGGCATTCGGTCCACGGTTTCCGCTGCCTCGTCCGGCAACAGGTGGCCGTAGGTGTCCAGTGTGAGCACGATGGACGAGTGACGCATCAGGGTCTGGATGGCCTTGGGGCTTGCTCCGCCGATCGCGGCCCAAGCGCCACAGGTATGGCGAAGTGAATGGAAATCCAGGATTCGACCGTCGTGATCGACGGCACGCAAGAAGTCAGAGCCCACGCGTTTGGCTTGTTCGCCCGGGTCAATGCCCGCCTCGTGTACCCACGCCTCACGGGCCGCGTCGAGGTCGGCCCGGAGCATCGTGGCGACTCTCTCGCGGCGGGGCATGTCAAACACAGGTGCGCCGGGCATGGCTTGGGCCATGTGGCGGTGCAGTTCGGCGGCGAGGTCGCGACGAATGTACTGCCTAGCGGCCTTGCCGTTCTTGGTGTGCTTTCCGTCGAGCAGCACGAAGGGTCGGTCGCCGTCAAGCATCAGGCACGAGCGGGTCAGGGATCGCAGTTCCCCGGACCGAAGCCCCGTGAAGATCGCGACCTCATAAAGCAGCCGCCGCGATTGGCCGTCCATCCCCATGTGGATCGGGCCGCGTTCCGTCTCGGCCTTCAAGCAACGCCATTCCTCGACACTCAGCATGCGCCGGGCACGCTGGCGAGTGGGTGAGGGCTTCTTGACCCTGGCCAATGGGTCGGAGGCGAATCGGCCATCGGCAACACACCAGCGAGCGAACGTCCGGAGCGCCGTCACGTACTTGTGAGCCGTCCGGGGCGTCCAGGCTCGCAGGAGATCCTCGCCCTGCTGCCGCACCGGCGCACGCTTGCGACTGATGAACCGCTCCAGTTCATCCGGTGAGAGGTCGCCGAGCGCCGTCCAGCCACACGCCGCGGCACAGTCGCTGATCATCGTGACTGTCTCGGCGACGTGCCGCTCGGTTCTGCCTTCAGACAGTTTGGACGCGCGGAACGCTTCGAGATGCGATTCGATCGTGGCCGCTGCGTGCCGATCGAGTTCGGTTCCACCTTCGGGTGCGACAAGACCCTCGGATTCGAGGGCAGCACGCTCGACCCAGGATCGCATGATGCGCTCCGCGTCGCTCTTGCCCCGAACACCTGTCGAACGTTCCTTTCGAGCCCGGCCTTTGCCGTTAGGAGTGGGGGCGTACCAACTGGCGATCCAAGGGCCGCCCGGACGACGCTGGAACATCGAGCCTTCCCCGTTGCCTCGTTTGCGAATAGCCATGATCTCACCGTTCTTTCTTAGTCTTGTTCTTGGGCTCGATCGTGATCTTGAGCCCGAGGTAATCTGCTAGTCGTTCGATCGTGTCCGTGTTCAATCCGCGTTCCCCGCTGAGCAATCGCGAGAGTTGGCTACGGGCCACGCCCGCGCCCTTGGCGATCGCTCCCGGAGTCTGTTCGTTCGCCTTCACTGCTTCCGCAATGGCTTTGGTCAGTTGTCCCATATTCATACTCTACCAGCGGAGTTGCCGTGTGGCAACTGCTCGCACTGGGCTCCGTGTCCGACGAACCGTGGTGTTCTAGAAGCCTGGCCTTCGTCCAGGCGACGAATCGGCGTCCCCACGCCCACTTGTGTCGGTCGCCCGTTTCCAGCAACCAACCGGGGTCCCAATGCCCGAATCGGGGTCCCTGAGCGTAAAGCCATTCTCGCGCCAGCTGATGCACCAGCTCGGGCGTTCTTATCAGCAGACGCACGTCCTCCTGCTCATCGGGCGTTGCGCCGTCTTGCGCGCTCTGGGAAGGGCGTCGGATGATCCCTTCAAGGGTGTCGAGAAGTTCGACGGGTTGAACCGTCGTCCACTTCGTGCCCATGCGCATGTTGACCAATGCCGCCCGTGCCTGTTCGCCGTCGATCGGAAGCCGCCCAAGCCGCCGGGCAAACTCAAGTTGCAGTTCCTTTGGCCATTCAGCCTTTGGCCAAAGGCGTGCCATGAGTTCCAGAGTACTCGCCGCGTCAGTGTGTGTCATGGTGTCACCCCTTCCGCCGCCGCGTTCTTCATGGCTTCAAGATCGAAACCGCCCGGAGGGGCGGGGCGTTCCCTCTCTCGTTCTCTTTCCTGTTCATTGACTGGTTTGGGCGTCCCTGTGACGCCCGTCGGCGTCGTCCCTGACGCCCTTTCCGCGCATGTGTGACGCCCGTCCTGTGCACCACTGGCACCCGTCAGGGGCGCACGCCTGACGCCCCTCTCGATGATCGCAGGAAGAATGAGACGGTACCGTGTGACCTGTCCGGGCCGTCCACCATTGCGATTCTCGCAGGTCAGGATGCCGACGCGAGCAAGCGTGTTGATTGCGCGTTGAACGGTTCGCCTTGAAAGCGCAGACTCGTCCCCCAAGGTCGCCACCGCTGGGTAGCACATGCCAGACTTCCAATCGGCATGTGCGAACAGCGTCCACAAGACCAACTTGTCGGACCGGGACAATCCGCGTGCGTCAAGAATCGCTTTGTGCCACTGACTGAGTTTGGGGCTGATTGGGGAGTCGCTCATTGCTTCACCGTGTTTCGAATGCGGTCTCCCGCGCCGGGTTCGGTGGGGCAACCCGCCCGAACCCACGCTTGCAGTTCGATGGGACAGAATCGCCTTGACCTTCCGACCTTGTACGACGGGATCGCGCCGCTATGCGATAGTCTTGCAAGTACTCGCTTGCATATGCACAGTGTGACGTGCGCGGCCTTTGCGTCGATCAGCAACGGCGCTGCGCCGGGGATGCTTGGGAAGTTAGCCATGGGACACTCCCTCGCTCTTGGCGCGCTCGGCTTCGGCGCGAGGCCGCTTGGGCGGAACGCCGAGGAGGCGGGCTGTTTCCCGGCGATCGACCAACATCGCACTGACAGCCAGAGCATCGGCGTTGGTGTCGCCACCTCTATGGGTGTTAGCCATCGTGAGATTCCTTGTTCGCGTGTGCTTCGAGCGCGGCCAGAACCGCGTTCGGCTCGTATCTGACCACTCGGGAAGAAAGCCTTACGCACGGCACTTTCCCGTCGCGGGTCCAGCGTCGCAGCGTTTCGGTGCATATCCGCAGGGCTTTCGCCTGTTCGGCGGTCGTCACGAGTGTGGTGCTCTTTGAGGGCATGCCACAGTCTTGCACGACATGCGTCGTGTATGAACTACACAGCACCTCTTGGGGCCAAACTGGGGGGTTGGGGCCAAACTGGTGGGAAACGGCGGACTTTGCGAATGCCTCTTTTAGGGCAATCTTCCCATCAGGCGTTCGAGACAAGAGGCCGCCAGGCCCGCTCGACGATTGGAGCCACGGCCGGAGTGGCTATCGGGGCGACGGCCAGCATCGCCTTCACATCTTCAACACCAAACTTCCGACCTCGTTTGCCGGGGTCAAGGCTGGCGGCCTCGCGAATGCGGTCGAACGACGAGTCGCTCAGTCCGTTGACACCACAGCGTATGACCAACTTGGACTTGGTCCAGCCTGTCTCTCTTTGGGGCGCGCTCGCAGACTCCAGTATGGCTCGGCTGGCCAGTTGCTCCCGAGCAAGTTGGTTCAGTTGTTCGTGCATGCGAAGATTCTCGACCTGAATACTCGCGCTTCGTTGATCCGCCTTCGAGTCAAACTCTGGCCGACGGTGGAGGTAGTCGTCGATCATGCTCACCGCGTCCGAGTGATGCCTTTGTGTGGTCGCAATGAATACACGCGACACATTGGGAAAGCGAACCGCTTCAATCGCCTCCAACGGCTTGATGATGGGATCAAGCCACGCCATTTGGGACTTCATGGCCTCCACAGTTGGGGTGTTGTGTGGATACCCCTCACTACAGTACCGGCACACCCGCTGGTACAGTGCTTTGAACTCTTCTTCCGGCATGACCTGCGCCAAGCCCAGGAAGTTTGTGGGCAGAACCGTGCCCAGTACGAGCCCGGCGCGGACTCCAGAATGTCGCTTTTCGGGAGCCCAAGCGTTCGAGTAGGGATGCACCTGCATGAGGCGCGAGGCGTGCAGCAGCATGATCTGGTGGATGAAAAAGCGAATGGGAAATACTGCGTGCCACGGTTGCGGCTGTGACCACCAATCATCCTCGTGCCCGGTTTGAATCGTCCCAGCCATCCTTGGCACCTCGCAAACTTTACTTGCAACGACACGTCGGTCTTCGTTACCTCAATCGCGTACGGCACGTCATCGCCGAAGTGGTAGATGACGCCGTTGTGAACATTCAGGCTGGGCGGCAACTTTGGCCCTTGCCCCGATCCCAAATGGCATTCTCGAATCTGCGCTCGGCGGTAGACTAGCACGTATCCTTCGAGGCAGTTTGGGTGGTAATACCCCATTTCATAGGAACCCTTCCCCTGCCTACCCCGGAAGAGAAAGCCCGGCTCCAGATCGATCAGGACCTCGCCAAGGCGGGGTGGCTGGTGCAGGATTTCCGCGCCCTCAACCTGACCGCTGGGCGTGGGATTGCCGTGCGGGAGTTTCCGCTGGCCTCCGGATTTGCGGATTACTTGCTGTACGCCGACGGCAAGGCGATTGGCATCATCGAAGCCAAGCCCGCTGGTCACACGCTCACCGGCGTCGAGACCCAGTCCGCCAAGTACCTGACGGGGCTTCCAGCGGGACTGCCCTCCTGGGCACCGCGCGGCGGGCCATTGCCGTTCGCGTACGAGTCCACTGGAGCCGTCACCCAGTTCACCAACGGCCTCGACCCCGATCCTCGCAGCCGCGAGGTCTTCACGTTCCACCGACCGGAGGAACTCGTCCGACTCGCAACGGCGGAACGGCAACTGCGGGCATCACTCCGCACGATGCCACCGCTGGAGGCTGGCGCGTTGTGGACGAAGCAAGTGACGGCCATCCAGAATCTTGAGGGCTCGCTCGCCGCCGCCCGCCCTCGGTCCCTGATTTAGATGGTCATGGGCTCGGGCAAGACGTTCACGGCCTGCAACATCGCCTATCGCCTGATTAAGTTCGCGGGCGCGAAGCGCATCCTCTTCCTGGTGGACCGCAACAACCTTGGCCGCCAGACTCTCAACGAGTTCCAGCAGTTTGCCTCGCCCCACACCCAGTACAAGTTCACCGAGGAGTACGGCGTCCAGCACCTCAAGGGGAACACCATCGACCCGGCGTCGAAGGTGTGCATCACCACCATCCAGCGTCTGTACTCCATCCTCAAAGGCGAAGAGACCTTCGACGAGACCGCTGAAGAGTCCTCAATGTTCGAATCGGCAGCCGAGAAACTCATCAAGGAGCCCTTGCCCGTCGTCTACAACCAGAAGATCCCGCCGGAGTTCTTCGACTTCATCATCGTGGACGAGTGCCACCGCTCCATCTACAACATCTGGCGGCAGGTCCTGGAGTACTTTGACGCCTTCATGATCGGCCTCACGGCGACCCCAAGTTCCCAAACGATCGGGTTCTTCGGCGGCAATCTCGTGATGGAGTACACCCACGAGCAGGCCGTCGCCGATGGCGTCAACGTCGGGTATGACGTGTACCGCATTCAGACCGAGATTTCTGCCAAGGGCGCGAAGATCGCGGGCCAGCCCGGCTATCTCGTCCCCCGCCGCGACCGGGCCACCCGCAAGAAGCGGTATGCCTCACTCGATCAGGACGTGCCCTACACCGCCACGCAGTTGGACCGCGATGTGGTCAACGAGAGCCAGATCCGCCTCGTCATCCGCACGTTCAAAGAGAAACTGCCCGAGATGTTCCCCGGCCGCAACGAGTGTCCAAAGACGCTGGTCTTCGCCAAGACCGACCTTCATGCCGACGACATCACCAAGATCATCCGCGAGGAGTTCGGCAAGGGAAACGACTTCTGCCAGAAGATCACCAGCAAGTCCACCGGCAAGAAGCCCGAGGAACTGCTCAACGACTTCCGCAACTCCTACTTCCCGCGCGTTGCCGTCACGGTGGACATGATCGCCACCGGCACGGACGTGAAACCCCTGGAATGCCTCCTGTTCATGCGCAACATCTCATCCGCTGCCTACTTCGAGCAGATGAAGGGTCGCGGCTGCCGCATCGTGGACCCCGATGTGCTCAAGGCCGTGACGCCCGATGCGCCGGGCGGTGCCAAGACGCACTTCGTCATCGTGGACGCCATTGGTGTGACCGAATCGGAGAAGACCTATTCCAAGCCCCTGGACCGCAAGCCCAGCGTGCCCCTCGACAAGGTCTTGCAGATGGTCGCTGCGGGGGCCGTCAGTGATGACTTGGTTTCCACGCTTGCCGCCCGCCTCGCCCGCCTTGATCGAGAGATCGACGACGACCAGCGTGCCCAGATCGAGAAGGCCAGCGGCGGCAGGGACCCGTCCTCGCTCGCGGGCTCGCTCCTGACAAGCATCGACGACGACGCCAACACGACCACGGCCGTGCAACGGTTCAACATCCCCGCTGGCCAGGAACCCACCGAAGAGCAGATCGAGCAGGTCGAGAGCGACGCGATGGCCTCCGCGCTGCGCCCGTTCCTTGATCCAAACCTCCGCAACACGTTGCTGCGGGTGAAGCAGGCCGCGGAACAGGTCTTCGACGAGGTAAACCAAGACCAACTCCTGAGTGCCGAGTTCGACGCCGCGGCGTTAGCCAAGGCCCGCAGCGTCGTGACCAGTTTCAAGCAGTTCATAGAGGACAACAAGGACGAGATCGAGGCGATCAAGGTGCTGTACAGCCGTCCGTACCGGGCGGGGCTGCGGTATGGGCAGGTGAAGGACCTCGCGCAGAAACTCGGCGTGCCGCCGTTCTATGTGGATGCGAAGCGGCCGGAAACGGTCGGGCGGCTGTGGCAGGCGTTCGAGGCCGTGGAGCCCGGCAAGGTGAAGGGCCGCCCGAACCACCTCGTGGACCTCATCGAACTGGTGCGGCACGCGATCGGCTCGCCCAGTCCGCTCGTTCCGTTCGCGCAGGTGGTCGAGGACCGCTACCAGGAATGGCACGCGGAGAAGGCGAAGGCTGGTGTGGTGTTCTCACCCCAGCAGCGCACTTGGCTGGACGCGATCAAGGACCACATCGCCACGAGCCTGACGATCGACGCGGACACGCTCGAAGATGTGCCGTTCAAGCAGATGGGCGGGCTGGGCGCGGCGTATGAGGTCTTCGGCGAGTCGCTGCCGACGCTGCTGAGCGAGATGAATGAAAGGTTGGTGGCATGAGCGGTCGTGCAGCGACAACCGATGTGATCCCTGGTCGGCTCGCGCTTTCGGTAGGGATGCCCGATCGCCCCGCGCCACCCGGATGGTCGTGGGTGAACCTTGATCGTGTCGCCACAATGGCCACAGGTCACACACCGAGTCGGAATCACCCAGAGTATTGGGGCGGGGATGTTCCATGGATTTCTGTACGGGATGCGAGACCGTTTCATGGGGGAGTTATTCACACAACCGCAGAGTTCACCAATCCACTGGGGATTGAAAACTCCGCCGCGGTCATACTGCCGAAAAACACGGTCTGTCTCAGTCGAACGGGCTCAATCGGGTACTCGATTCTGCTCGGGCGAGAGATGGCCACAAGCCAAGGGTTCGTCAACTGGATTTGTGGTCCCGCCCTTGAGCCAGCGTTTCTCCGCGACCTGTTTGTGGCGGAGAACTCATTTCTGCACAGCATCTCCGAAGGCGTTGCGCACACGACGATCTATTTTCCAAAGGCGAAGGCGTTTCACATTTGCCTGCCGCCGGTCAACGAACAGCGCCGCATCGTCGCCAAGATTGAGGAACTCTTCTCCGACCTCGACGCGGGCGTGGCCGCGTTGGAGCGGGTGAGGGCGAACCTGAAGCGGTATCGCGCGGCCGTGCTCAAGGCCGCCGTCGAGGGTCGTCTGACCGAGGAATGGCGCAAGCAGCATCCGGCCACCGAGCCCGCCGCCAAACTCCTCGAACGCATTCTCGCCGAACGCCGCGCCAAGTGGGAGCAGGACCAACTCCGCAGATTCAAGGAAGCGGGGAAGGAGCCACCCAAGGGATGGAAGGAGCGATACAAATCGCCAGTAGGACATGAAGAGACAAGCCTTCCAGAACTTCCTGCCAGTTGGTCTTGGACAAGTTTGAGTGTCGTAGCGTGGCAGGTTCGGGACGGTCCGCACCACTCACCGAAGTACTCGCCGGAGGGGATTCCGTTCATCACCGGCGGCCATGTGCGGCCGGATGGCATCGACTTCACCCGCGCGAAGTTCATCTCACTCGCGTTGCACAAAGAGTTCTCGCGTCGTTGTGAGCCTGCTGTCGGTGATCTCCTCTATACCAAGGGTGGCACCACCGGCATCGCCCACATTGTCAGAGACGAGCGAGCATTCAGCGTTTGGGTACACGTCGCAGTGCTCAAGCTTGCCGATTCCATCAATCGCCGTTACCTCCAGCACATGCTCAACTCGCCTTTGTGCTACAGGCAGGCGCAGAAGTACACGCACGGCGTGGGCAACCAGGACCTGGGGCTGACGAGGATGATCAAGATTGCAATCTCCCTGCCTCCCCTCGCCGAACAAGCCGAGATCGTCGCCGAGGTCGATCGCCGCCTCTCCGTCGCCGACGCCGCCGAGACGCAGGTCGAGCACGCCCTCCAGCGCGCCGCCCGCCTCCGCCAAGCCATTCTCAAACGCGCCTTCGAGGGCAAACTCGTCCCGCAGGACCCGACCGACGAGCCCGCCGCGGCCCTGTTGGAACGAGTGGCAACTGATGGGTCCAATAAAAGAACGCCTATTGGCCCCCAGAGGCGAAAAGTCGCTCTGGCTAAAGATCGGAGCACCAGATGACCGATCTTGACATATGTCAAGTTTGTGGTATAGTGTCCCCATGGAGGCTTGATTGTGATGGCAGATGCACGAGGGTTGGCGACCCAGGGATGGGGATCGACTAGATGGGCCAGGGAACCTCGTGGACAGTCAAGAACGGCGGGCCTGATTGGTGCCGCATTTGCCTCGCGCTGGAACGAGGCGACGTGCGATGGGCGAGTGGGCCAGCAGAATGGCTGCGCAAGAACTTTGACCAAACGAGTTTCAGTCCGCGAACAGTGAACCAGAGGATTTTGGACCACGTGAAAGCCGGCGGCGCGATCAGGGGTCAGCGCAATGTTCCCGAAAAGGAATACGACGTGTGGTTTAACGTCATACTGGAGATGGATGGCAAGGACCAGTTCATCAAGTTTGCGATCGATCCTGAGGATGACGCAGACCCAGGAGTTGTGATAATCAGTGCTCATCTGAACAACCGATAGGCTGATTCAGACGCCAACTACTTGGGTGAGGGGATTACTTTAATGACGAAGGCGACGGGCAATAGGGTTAGGGCATATCCGCGAGCGTGCGTCGCGTGCCGCGCCAAGAAGGTTGGCGCTACGACGATCGATCGAGAAATGGAAATCAAGCACGATGGCAACCTCCACAAGATGATGGTTCGTGCATTGCCGGTGGAGCAGTGCGAGGCTTGCGGGGAGTTCACGATCGGCAACGAAGGCGATGTCCGGATCGACGAGGCGTTGCGCGAACACCTCGGACTGCTGATGCCTGCTCAAATCCGCGAGAAGCGCAAGGTCCTCGGTCTGACACAAGAGGCTTTGGCGACTGCAATCGGCTGCGCAAGTGAATCAATCAGCCGCTGGGAAAGCGGTGCCCTTGTTCAGTCGAATGTGGTGGACAAGTGGTTGCGTGCCTATTTCGATGTGCCGGAGTTGCGTGCGTACTTCCGTGGGGAGTACTCGGAGGTTTCGCACTACGCACGAGTTGTTCAGCGGAGCGAACCCTTAGCGCAACTGAGTGAGCGGCAGGCGCCCGCACAATCAGCGGCTTGGCAAGCGGTGGCGACCGACGCAAGCGCGTGGTTGCCGCCCGCATCCGGTTTGCAAGCATCACATATGACGGAGAAGAGTGCTTACGTAACCGCCATTCCGACCTCGCCTTACCCTCGTCTAGCGGAACAATCCGATGTCGCTGCCTGATGCACCCAAGCCAACTACGTCCGAATCCGCGGCTGTTGTCGATCCTTCGGCAATCGCTCGTCGCGTTGAGGCGATCACCGACGTGGTCCAGATGTTTGGGGCATTTCGCCGCATACCGGCACCTCCCGACGCTGGTCACGAAATGCTCTCCGCACTGTTCACGCAACCGCGCGCAGAGGTGGTGTTGATTTCGGACAATGAGATTGGAGTGAAACTCGACTTCCAGTTTCGGGCCGTGAAGTCAGGTGGCCCACTCGACAGCGAAACCCCGGAACATTCCTTGAGCAAAGGGCCGCCACCAGACCTTCGGATGATCGTGGACGCGGCGTTTGTCGTTCGTTATCGATTGATGCCTGGCCCCAAGCCGAGTCCTGATGAACTCCAGAGATTTGGCGAGGTAAACAGCCCGCTGAACGTCGTTCCTTTTTGGCGAGAGTTCCTAGACTCGTGCCTGAGAAGAGCGGGTATGCCGCCAGCGATGGCCCCAGTGCACAAAGTAGAGCCGATCACGAAACCATCTGCGACCAAGGTCTAGGCTCAGGGCATGGGCAACGGCTTCGGTCGTACTCCCGCGGAGCCAAGAGCAGATGCCTCCCGACACCTCCCAAATCGTCAACAAAGCCTGGAACTATGCCCACGTCCTTCGAGACGATGGGCTGTCGTACATGGCGTACACGGAGCAGATTACGTTCCTGCTCTTCCTGAAGATGGCCGACGAGATGACGCGGCCGCCGTACAACCGGCCCGCGATCGTGCCCGCGAAGTACTCGTGGGAGAGTCTGCTCCGCCTCGATGGTGCGGAACTCGAAACGCACTATCGCACGATCCTCGAAGAACTGGGCAAGAAGCCCGGAATGCTCGGCGAGATCTTCAAGCGGGCTCGCATGGAGATCCAGAACCCGGCCACGCTCAAGCGGCTCATCGTGGACCTGATCGGCCAGGAAGACTGGTCGAAGATGAACACGGACGTGAAGGGAGATATCTACGAAGGGCTCCTGAAGCGCAGCGCCGAGAAAAGCCCGAAGGGTGCGGGGCAGTACTTCACGCCGCGGCCGCTGATTGAGGCGATCGTCGATGTCATGCGGCCGACGCCCGAGGACACGGTGTGTGACCCGGCGGCGGGGACGGGCGGGTTCCTGCTCGCGGCGCACGCCTATGTTGTCAAGAACTTCGGCAAAGACCTCGACCCCGATCGGAAGAAGCACCTCAAGAAGAACTTCGTCCATGCGTGGGAACTGGTGCCCGCGACGGCACGCCTGTGCATCATGAACCTGTACCTGCATGGCATCGATGCGGACCCATGCCCCGTGCACAGCGGCGTGGACAGCCTTGCGAACGATCCGGGCGAGCGGTTCAGCATGGTGCTGACCAATCCGCCGTTTGGCAAGAAGAGCAGCATCTCCATCGTCGGCGAGGGTGGCGACCTTGAGAAGGATGACAACTCATACGAGCGGCAGGACTTCTGGACGACGACGAAGAACAAGCAACTGAACTTCGTGCAGCACATCAAGACACTGCTCAAGATCAACGGCCGTGCGGCGCTGGTGCTGCCCGACAACGTGCTCTTTGAGGGCGGAGCGGGCGAGACCGTTCGCCGCAAACTGCTCCAGCAGTTCGATGTGCACACGCTGCTGCGCTTGCCGACGGGCATCTTCTACGCCCAGGGCGTGAAGGCGAACGTCCTGTTCTTTGATGCCAAGCCCGCGCAGGAAGCGGCGTGGACGAAGACGCTGTGGGTCTATGACCTGCGGACGAACATGCACTTCACCCAGAAAGAGAAGACGCTGAAACGGGTGGACTTGGACGAGTTCGTGCAGTGCTACAACGTCGCGAATCGGCACAAGCGCAAGGCGACCTGGGCCGAGGCTGAGGGCAAGGGCGTCGGCCCCGACGGACGCTGGCGGTCGTTTGAACTTGAAGAACTCCTGAAGCGTGACAAGGCCAACCTCGACATTTTCTGGCTGAAGGACAAGTCACTGGCGGATGGTGACGACCTGCCCGAGCCGGACGTGCTGGCGGCGGAGATCGCGGATGATCTGGAGACGGCGCTGGAGCAGTTCCGGACGATTGCGGGGGAGTTGGGGCGGACGAAGTAGGAGGCATGCCAGTTCCTTTTCTCGTGAACGACGCGCAATGCAGGCCGAGCACGAGCCGCGGGTAAGACAACGACAAATGCCCGTCATTCTTGATTGTAAAAAGGTGATCACATGGTGGTGGGAAGAAAATACTCGAACCTAATGCTGGGCACTTGCATCTCAACTCTCGTGTCGTTGTGCTCGGCGCAGTGTCCACCCACGTGGGTCCAGAACACTGGAATCGGAGACCCCGGACTCCACAACGGAAGCGGCGACCCTTTTTCTGCGGGTGAGATGGCGTGGACCAGCGTCGCGTGGGACCCTGACGGAGAAGGGCCATTGCCCGAGTCGCTCGTCGTGGGAGGCTCGTTTTCATTTGCCGGCTCGGTGCCAGCCCGCAACGTGGCCATTTGGGACGGATCGAGTTGGGCACCCTTGGGCCAAGGTCTTGATGCTCCACCTTCGGTGCTTGCACTCGGCGTTTCAGCATTGGCGGTTCATCAAGGTGAGCTGTACGCGGGAGGCAGCTTCTCTCGATCTGGCGGCCGCACGCTTCGCGGGATTGCACGATGGAGCGGCACCGCATGGGAGCCACTTGGGACCGGGGTAAATGGGGAAGTGCTCACGCTCCTCTCCTACGGAGACCGCCTCATCGTCGGAGGCTCGTTCACGCAGGCTGGCGGTAACCCAGCGCCCTTCATTGCCGCATGGGACGGCAGCTGGCATCCTTTGTCAGGTGTCGCAAATCCAGGTCCGACTGGCACCGTGTATTCGGTGGTTGCTTACGAGGGGTTGTCGGTTGCCTGCCGAGAAGCGCCGTATTTGCTTTCGTTTAACGGAACAAGGTGGTTTGAGCACGCTGTTCCGGCAATCCCGTACTGCCTAAAAGTTCTCAATAACGAGCTGATTGTTGGAGGTAACTTCGACGACGTTCCCGATTTTCCGGGCCCGTTTCTCGCGCGATGGGACGGATCAACTTGGCGGTCGCTGGGTACCGAGTTGATGAGAGACAACTTTGGAAGACTTGGGGTCACGACGCTTGCTGTGTACCGAAGCCGGTTGTACGCAGGAGGGTGGGATTACCTTGCTGGAGATGGCCCCTTTCACGGGGGCATCGCTCGCTGGGACGGCTGCACGTGGGAGGCCATCGAGACCGACAACGTCGGCACCTCCTACGGAACCAATGCCGATGTGCTCACTCTCACTCCATGGCGAGACATGTTGTTTGTTGGGGGCTCGTTCTCACAAACTGGCAACGAAGTTTCCTTCGACAACGGGGCCGCGTTTGTGGGTCCAGGCGATTGCCTTTCCACCCTCGGAAATGTTGCCGCCTGCTCAACCAATGGCCTTCCAGCTTCAGGCATCCCCGCGTGGCGGAGGTGGTCCAACGGCGTATTGACCAACTACGTTTGCGAGGATCTTGGTCTAGACCCCTCGCGGCCCGTTATTCCAATTTTCCACGGCTGGAACAGCGCACCGGATGCGCCCTGGGTAAATCCGCTCGCAGAGTGTCTTCAGCAACGATTCCCTACTGCACAGATCATTGTGGCCGACGCCAAGAACGCCATGGAAGAACCGTTCCCACAATGGGCTCAGGCTCTCATACCGGGTGTTGCAATGCGACTAGCAGATCAACTTCGCTGTGGCGCTACTTCAACCTTGCCGTACCAAATGCCTCTAGTGGTTGGGCACAGCTTTGGGGGAGCCATCGCGGCAGGGACTCTCGTGTCGCTGGGCAACAAAGTACACGCCGGAGTTCTTTTCACCATCGATACGCCAGCGGGCAATCCAGGTTGGTTTGAACTCCCAAACGTAGACACGCTTTTGCGGCGTGTTCAATCCCAAATCAACCGGCACATCAACGTCTACTCTGCTCGTCGTGCTCTCGGTGGCTTCGGGTCCGCTCTCAACCCGGACACCTTCCCGAAGGTGATCAACATCAAGCGGAGTCCTTCTGCCTCTGATTGTCCCGGGTATTGGCTCGACCACACATGCCTTGTTCCGGCCGAATCGACCTTTTTGTGCTCGGAACAAGGCATCGGGATCAGCGCGAACCTCCCGATTCCGAGCGATCAGAGACGCAATCTGATCCAGGAATCTCCCAACGGTCCGCTGATTCCAAATCCATTCGATCAATCACCCGTTCCCAGCCAGTTGGTGCTTGCCAATCAGGCGATTGTTGACGCCGCGCTATCTGGCACCTTTCCGGACTCTACCCAGCAGCTGACGAGTTCCACGCTCGGGCGCGTTAGCTCGCCAGCAGGGACGATTGCTTTGACCTCGCCCGGCACGGCTCGTGCTGGCTTCGCAGCTGGATCTCTTCCGCTGACTTCGGGAGACGGTGCAATCTTCTTTGAATATCAAGCGACTGGCATTTCTCAAAGAAACCAGACCGCTAGCTTTTCATACAACGACGCCGTCGCGTGGACAACCACCCTCGATACACCTCAAGGGGAATGGGCAAAGGGATGGATTCCGATCGACTTGACGGCCCCCCAACCCGTGCGAGTGGCTGCAATGCTCTCGAAGCGTACCGGCAATGGCACGGGCCAGTTCGTCATCCGCAACGTGACAGTGCTTCCCAGCGACCTAGTGACCAGTCCGCTTTGCGCCTCAGATTTAGATGATGGATCGGGAACAGGCACACGGGACCGTGCCGTCACTATTGAAGATTTGCTGTACTTTCTCCGCGAGTTCGAGGGTGGTGCAAACGGGGCTGACCTAGACAACGGATTCGCTATCGGGTTGCCCGACGGTGCGGTCACCATCGACGACCTCCTGTTCTTTCTGGCGCGGTTCGAGGCGGGGTGCTGAGAGACGACGTTGCTGCCCACGATACTGTGTGGCATGCAAACGAGCGGCTTGCAAGAGCAGGACAGCAGGGTAACGGAGCGTCGCTCCGCTGTCCGACGCTGGGTACAGCTCGCTCGCGTGCTTTTGTTCATGGTCGCCTGCGCGTTGATCGTTGCGATTGTCGCGCCCATTGCCAAGCGTTTCTCGGGCGTTCAGCCTGAAGTGCTGATCGGAACGCTCACGAGTATCGCAACCCTTGGAGTCACCCTGCTCTTTTTACGATGGGATGGGGTCCAAGCGAGGGAGGTTGGAATCGCCCCTCGCAAGGGCAGTATCCCTCGGTTCGTGGGAGGTTTCGTCCTCGGGCTGGTGTTGGTTCTTGCCTGGGCGGGCCTGTTTGCGATTGTGGCGCCGGTGCGCTGGACCCGATCGCCACACGTGGGACTCGCGGCGTGCACGGGACATCTTGCCGGGTATCTCGCTCTGTCCTTGCGAGAAGAGTTGGCCTTCCACGCCTACCCCCTGAGGAGGCTAGAACGAGGATTCGGCCTCTGGGGAGCGCAGCTCATCGTGGCGACCGGATTTGCCCTCGAGCACCGACTGGGCGGCTGGTCATGGATGCAGGCAGTTCTGGGCGCGGGCGTGGGATCGCTCCTGTTTGGGATGGCGGCACTGGCCACGCGCGGGCTGGCAGTTCCCCTCGGGCTTCACGCCGCCTGGAATCTGGGCCACTGGTCGCTGGGAGCCAAAGGTGAACCTGGCCTGTGGAAGATGAACGTGCCTGAGGATTCGAATGCGAACCTCCAAGCTATGGCGTGCTATTGGGCCGTCTTCGGCCTCGCCACCATGGGCCTCTGGTGGCGCTATCGGAATGCGGCCGCAACACGGACTTGCCCGGTCGCGTAGATTCTGTTTCCTAAGCCCTGACCGCTACCTTCCGCGACAAAGCCGTAGCGCACACAGATACCTCAAGGTTAGAGCAGGGTGCAAGGGGAAGTTCAAATCCTGTCGCCCCGA
>Ga0075163_10001011_pt1 | contig 37512 bp, 30 predicted proteins | sample JI1023141ADNA_FD_71478 | JGI IMG/M metagenome (GOLD analysis project Ga0075163, IMG submission 71478) | Wastewater effluent complex algal communities from Wisconsin, to seasonally profile nutrient transformation and Carbon sequestration -... | ecosystem: Engineered > WWTP > Effluent > Algae...
CTGTCACGGTGAACACGGCGCCGACCGCGACGATCACGCCCGCAAGTTCCACTGCACTTTGCACCGGTGGCAGTGTTGTGCTGAACGGCGCAACAGGGACAGGCTATGCCTACGTTTGGAAACGCGGTGGAACCACCATCAGTGGCGCTACGGCGAGCAGCTACACCGCATCGGTCGCGGGTAGCTATACGCTCACAGCGACGAGCGCGGGCTGCTCCACCACATCGGCGGCAACCACCGTTACAGTGGGCTCCGCCCCAACGGCAACGATCACCGCAGCCAGTGCGACCACATTCTGCAACGGCGGTAGTGTAACGTTGAACAGCAACACGGGCACCGGATATGCCTATGCCTGGAAACGCGGTACAACGGTGATCAGCGGTGCAACGAGCAGCAGCTATAGTGCAACGATCGCCGGTAGCTACACGGCCACAGTGAGCAATGGCGGATGCTCCACGACATCGAACGCGCTCACCGTTACGGTGAACGCCGCACCCACCGCGACGATCACGGCAGCAAGTTCCACGAGCCTTTGCACCGGCGGTAGTGTGGTGCTGAACGGCGCAACGGGAACGGGCTACAACTATGTTTGGAAGCGTGGTGGAACCACTATCAGTGGTGCCACGGCCAGCAGTCATACTGCATCGGTCGCGGGTAGCTACACATTGACAACCACGAGCGGAGGTTGCTCCACCACATCGGCGGCAACCACGGTGACAGTGGGTACAGCGCCAACGGCAACGATCACCGCAGCAGGTGCGACCACGTTCTGCAATGGCGGTAGCGTAACACTCAACAGCACCACCGGCACCGGCTATACGTATGCTTGGAAACGTGGCGGAACGGCTATCAGTGGTGCGACGAGCAGCAGCTACAGTGCGACCATTTCGGGCAGTTACACCGTTACGATCAGCAATGGTGGCTGCTCCGCTACCTCGAATGCCATTACCGTTGCGGCAGGTACACCCAGCCCGACGATAACAGCGGCCACCACCACGAGTTTCTGCAGCGGTGGCAGCGTAGCGCTGAGCACTGCCGCGGTGACGGGGTATACCTACGGATGGAGACTGAACGGCACGGCCATCAGTGGGGCCACGAGCAGTAGCTACACGGCATCGCAGGCGGGCAGCTACACCGTTACAGTAACGAATGGTACTTGTGCCGCCGCATCGGCCGCTACGATCGTGACCGTCACGCCAGTGCCGAACGCGACCCTCACGGCTGGCGGGCCAACGAGCATTTGTTCCAGCGGCAGCGTTCCACTGATCGCGAACACGGGCACCGGATTGTCCTATACGTGGTATCGGAACAATGTGGCGATCGCCGGTGCTTCGGGAAGCACCTACGCGGCCACGCTCGCAGGTAGCTACTCCGTGACCGTTACCAACAACGGTTGCTCCAAGGGGTCATCGCTGGTCAGCGTTTCAGTGACCGCGGGTCCGACCCTTACCTGTACTTCGAACGCATCGGCAGGAACGGTGAGCGTTGCTGCGACCGGAGGACTTGCTCCTTACAGTTATAGCTGGAATACCGTCCCGGTGAAGACCACGGCTACCGCAACGGTCTCGGCATCGGGCAGTTATACGGTCACGGTCACCGACGCACGCGGATGCATTTCCACCTGCACCTCGACGATCACGATCACACCTGTGAACAATTGCGGAGGCATACGCACTGAAACGCAGACCGCATGGGGTGCCACGGCGTCGACCGGCAATGCCGCCGCCTTCATGGTGGGCAACTTCGGCGCTGCCTTCCCTTCGCCGGACCACCTCACCATCGGCTGCGGCACGCGGAAGCTCAGGTTGACATCCGCCACGGCGGTCACTGCGTTCCTGCCATCGACCGGTACACCGGCACGACTGGCTAGTGGCACCTTGCAGAATCCCGGTGCATCCTACGGTAATTCCCTTGCTGGTCAATTGGTCGCACTCAAGATCAGCGTTCGCTTCGATGAACTCTCGAATTCCTTCAGCCCATCCACAGTACTGCTGAAGAACATGATCATTGCCAGCGGCACCTTCGCGGGCTGGACCGTTCAGCAGTTGATCGATGAGGCCGATTCCAAGATCGGGTCATGTGGAGGCAACTACACGCGATCAACGTTGAACACTGCGCTGGCTGCCGTGAACAACGGTTACGCGGGCGGAACTACGAGCAGTGGTTACCTGCAGTGTCCAGGGTCTTCGGGCCTGGTACTGCAGAATGATCCAGTGGAAGAGAACAACTTGACGATCGGGTCCCTGGATGGAGCGCTAACTGTCGGGGTGTTTCCGAATCCCGTGACCACGACGGCGACGCTGGTGATCGAAGGCACATCCGAGGAGCAACCCACCGTAGTCGACATATACACGCTCACCGGTGGCCTTATAGAGAAGCGACAGCTCGGTATTCTTCCCACGGATGTCCCGTACCGGACGCAATGGAATGTGGAGGGCCGTGGTGCAGGTGTCTACCTCTACCGTGTCGTGTGCGGCGATCGGATCGCAACCGGCAGGATCGTGGTGGAGTGATCGGATGAACTGAATGGAAAGCCCCGTGCCGTCCAGGCACGGGGCTTTCCATTCACCGGCGAGGGAGGGAACAGAAAGGTCCCGAGCGATCGCACGGATCGCCACTCGGGCTAGAGTACGGGCTTCCTGAACGGTGACCGCTGCTCGAACTCAGCGGGCTCCACCTTGCGCAGGAACGGTCCTATCAGCCGGTTCGCCACGCGGTTCCGGTGCTTCACGTAAAAAGGTAGCTGCACAGGCAGCGCGCCAATGGAACTTTTCGCCTGTTCAGCGGTGCGTCCGAAGTTGATGGCACGCGCACCGAGCTTGAACGCGGAAATCAAAAGGTCCAGTAGAATGCGTTGATAGACCATATGCTTCTCATTGTGCTGGTAGTCGAGCCCAACAAGTTGTGCGTCCAGTGTATCGCCAAACGAGAACGCCGAACTAAAGCCGATCAGAACACCGTTCAGGTAGAAGCCATGGAACAGGAACCGATCGCCGTGGATAGCCTTCCACTGCGCGAAGATGGATACACTCAAACGGCCGAAGATGAACGGCGAGCGTTCCAGCACTTGGTCGAAAAGCTGCTGCAAGGCGGGTATTGAACGCTTGATCTCTTCCGCCGAAAGATCCCTGACCTCCACCTCCGATGAGCGACCCTGGATGGATCGGATCCGTGTACGCGCTTTTGCGGTAAGAGCTTCGAGATAACCATCAAGGTCTTTCCAGGCCGGTGCAATATTCATGCGCATGCTCACATCCATGGCGAGCGGGTGATAACCCTTGTCCTCCAGGACCCTGGCCGAAAGCAACTGATCGACCCCAAGGTCCTTGAAGATGGATACGGATATCCGAGGTACCAAGCGCTCGTCGGCCCGGAGTTGTTCCATGGCCATTTCCAAGGCCAGCATTTGGTGATCGCAGGGAATGTCCTTGGTAAAATGCGCGCCATGTGTGCCGCAATGGAAGGCGTTGCCGCAGACAAGACTTCGGACCTTCAACTCACTGATGATGCGGGACCCGATGATAGTACCGAATTTGCGGATGCGATCGCCATACGCGCTTCCATTGTCCTCCAGATCGACGATCTGGAAACATGCGATACCAACAGGGCGGTACTTGGCACAGTGGAAGATCGCGTACCGGAACTGCATGGTTCCTGCCATGACATCCTCCAGCGCTTTCAAGTGGTCGTAGCCCAGGTATGGGCTACCATCCTTTGCCACGGCCTCCCAATCCTTGCGGTGGATGAGGTGCATTGAGTCGTGAATGCTGAGCCTTAGCTCCAATGGTCCGGAGCGGTCCGGGGCTGATCCAAGCATTGTGCTGGCTGACATACCCGATAAGGGCGTGCGAAGCTACTGCTCGGCGTAGCGCGAGTTTAAGTTCGAACGAGGTCGGGCCATGATTCCGGATCAAAGTATTGTTGTTCAGGTCGGCTTTGGACAGTACAAGAGTCCGCTCACCCCTGCACATACACTCGCTTCACGCGCTGCGAAATGCCGGTGAGCACTTCGTAGGGAATGGTGCCCATGTCACGGGCTACTTCGCTGACCGGGTGCGCGGCATCGAAGACCACGGCCAGGTCGCCCACGCCGCATGTGATCCCGGTGACATCCACCATGCACATGTCCATGCACACCTTGCCGATGAGCGGTGCTGCTTTTCCGTTGACCCATACTCGGCCCACGCCATTTCCCAGTCGGCGGGAGAAGCCATCCGCATAGCCGATGGGCAACGTGGCGATGACACGATCGCCGGTGATGGTGCCACGCCGGTTGTAACCCACCGTGTCGCCTGCTGAGAGGTTCTTCAGTTGAGCGATAGGTGTTCGCAACGAAGCGACGGGCAATAGTTCGGCTGTCTCGTTCGCTTCGGCACCGATGCCGTGTAGACCAATTCCTACGCGCACCATATCGAAATGTGCAGAAGGCCAGCGCGCGATGCCCGCCGAATTGGCCAAATGCCATAGCGGTTTGTAGCCGAGCGTCCCACCGATCACGGTGGCCATGCGCGTGAACGCAGCGATCTGCCCGCGCGTGAATTCATCCTCCTGCGGATCCTCACTTGCGACCAAATGAGAGAAGATGGACGCCACTTTCAGTGTGCGTTTATCACGCAGCGTGTCGAGCAGTTCCGGCAGTTCACGCTCCACGAAGCCCAGGCGGTGCATGCCCGTATCCAGCTTGATGTGTATCGGGGGAGCATCGGCCAACAGTTCAGCAGCGTGGATCGCTTCACGCAAGGAGCGCTGATCGTATACCTCAGCTTCCAATTGGAAACGGTGCAAGGTCTCCATGGCGACAGGCTCGGGGTTCATCACCATGATGGGCAAAGTGATGCCTTGTTGGCGCAGCTCGATACCCTCATCCGCATAGGCCACACCGAGGTAGTGGACCTGTTCATGCGCAAAGAGACGCGCGAGTTCCAGTGCACCGGCGCCGTATCCGAAGGCTTTCACCATGGCCATGGTGCGCACACCAGGGGCGAGAAGCTCCCGGTAATGGTTCAAGTTGTGGCGAACGGCTTCAAGGTCGATCTCCAACTCGGTGCCGTGTACCTGTTGCTGCCAGCGTTCAACAGCGCGCTCAAAGGCGAAGGTGCGTGCGCCCTTTATCAGGACCACTGCACCCGCGAAGAGCTTCGGGTCCTCGTTCCCGAGCAGCATGGCGGTGTCCCCGTGGAACCGCGAGCCTTCCGGGAATAACCCACGTTGTGCGCTGATGTGCGGACCAACACCGACGATGCGAGAAACACCGGAGCGTTCCAGCATCTCCGCGACTTCACGGTAGAGTTGCTCGTCTGTCCGATCGCTTTCAGCGATATCGCTCAGGACCACGACGCGTTCACGTCCGTGAGCAACACGCAGCTGGTGCTCCAGCGCCACGGCAAGGGATGAACGGTCGTTGCTGTAACTGTCATCGATCAACGTGGAATCGTGCTGGCCTTGCATGGTGCGCAGGCGCATGTCCACAGGTGCGAGGTGTGCAAGGCGTTCGTTGATCCATTCGGCCGACCTGCCCAGATGCAGCAACACCGCAATACAGGTGATCGCGTTCTCGATGCTGGCGTTGTCGTTGAACGGGATCCGGAACGACCGCTCCTCACCGGCATGGATCAGGTCAAGGCTACACGAACCACCCACGACTTGAGCCTCTTGCACGTTCACGAACGCGCTCGCATCACCTTCTGCGATATCGAGTTGAACGGCATCAGGGGAACCCATGTGCTGTGTCCGGGTAATTCCACTATGGTTGCTGAATACGACCGCTTCCGATCGAAGGAATAGCATGCTCTTCTCCCGCGATTTCGCAGGGCGATCCCCGCCGAAACCTTCATCGTGTGCATCGCCAATGTTGGTGAGTACACCGATCGTGGGTCGGATGATCGGTTCCAACTTCTCCATCTCGCCGGGCTTGCTGATGCCTGCTTCGAAGATCCCTAGGGTATGCTCCGGTCCCATCTGCCAAACGCTCAATGGCACACCTACCTGGCTGTTCCAACTGCCTGGGCTGCGCACGATGCGTTCTTCGCCACGAAGCATCTGGAACAACCACTCCTTCACGATCGTCTTGCCGTTGCTGCCGGTGATGCCGATCACAGGGTAGCTGAAATGCGAGCGATGCCACGCGGCCAACTGCTGCAAGGCCACGAGCGTATCCGGTACACGGATGAAGTTCGCCTGGTCAACGAGTGCCGTATCCGGCTCGTCCATCACTAGAAAATTCCGCACGCCGCGAGCGGAGAGATCGGTGATATAGCGATGACCATCGTGCCGTGGACCTTTCAATGCGATGAAGAGCGAGGCTTGCGGCACATTCACCTTGCGCGAATCGATCAGGAGATGCTCGATGACCGGATCCGAGCTGCCGGAGTAAGCGCCAGCGACGGCCTTGGCAATGGACGAAAGCGGATAACGTCCGCCGCTCATTCCGGTGTGGTGTGCGGCAGCGCGAGCGCCATGGTGAAGCAGGTGCGGCACAGCGGTTCGTAGCTGTCGGTTTCGCCCAGCACCACGAGATCCTGATTGGCCGTTTTCCGGTGACTGAAGGTTGCCAAGCCACCGCAATGCATGCAGATCGCATGCACCTTGGTCACGTATTCCGCGATCGCCATCAACTGTGGCATGGGGCCGAAAGGACGTCCTTGGAAATCCATGTCGAGGCCGGCGATGATCACGCGTACACCGGTGTTGGCAAGCTGCTCGCATACAGCAGGCAAGCCAGAATCGAAGAACTGCGCTTCATCGATGCCAACGACCTGGATGTCGTTCGCCAACAACAACAAGTTGCTGCTGCTCGGTACTGGTGTACTGCGGATCGTGGTGCCCTCATGGCTCACCACATGCTCTTCATGGTAGCGCGTATCAACTCCGGGCTTGAAGATCTCCACGCGTTGTTTGGCGAACTCGGCGCGGCGCAAGCGTCGGATCAATTCCTCCGTTTTGCCGGAGAACATGCTGCCACAGATCACTTCTATCCAGCCTTTGCGTGGACCGTACGGTCCGGTGTGCTCCAAGAACATCTAGGGTGGCCCGCCGGGGTGTTAGCTTCGGGCTTGGTTTGCAGGGTGCTGCGAAAATAGGGATCTTCGCAGGGAACCGTGCGCATGAATGATCTGAAGATGAGCAGCGACAAGCCTTTCCGGACGATCCATGAACTGGTCGCGGCGTTGACCGCTGCGGAACAAGGTCTGGTGAGCGGCACATTGGGCCAGGAAGGATTGGAGGTCGCTTGTTCGGATGCCCGTGATCTCTACGAACGGTTGATCGTACTGCGCCACAAAGCCCGCGAAGCATCGGTGGTGGCTCCTCCCAGAGCCGCTGCGGAAGGGATCCCGGCGGTCGTGCCTCAGGCGGACGTGGTCAAGGAACCGCCACCAGCAACTGCCGCAGAGCCCCGACCAGTAAGGTTGGATACGCGGCCGGTCATGGATGTAGCGCCAAGGCAGACGTCGCTTATCGAGGCCATCGCCAATACGGAGCAGGAGCTTGCTACGGTGTCACCGAGCGATACCCGAACGACAGAGGTGCCAAAGAAGATGACAGAGGCCCAGGCCACATCGAAACAGCAGCCATCGCTTGCGGAAAAATTGGAGAAGGCCGCACTCGTTGATCTGGGCAAGGCCATTTCGCTGAGCCACAAGTTCTGGTTCGTCGCCGAGCTTTTCAATGGTGATCGTATCACCTACGAGAAGTCCATCGAAAAGCTGAACAGCTTTGGTGGGGCAGCGGAGGCACAGGCCTATCTGGAAAAGGAGGTGCTCGCCAAATTGAAGAAGCCGGCCGACCCCGAGGCCCTGACCACATTCACCGAACTGGTGCAACGCCGCTACGCATGAGAGGATGTTCGTTCATTGCCTTGTTGCTCGCTCCCTGGTTTTCCCTGAGCGCCCAAGATCCTGACGCGGTCCGCGCCAGCGCGCGCGCGACGATCAAGACGCTCACTTCGCCGGTTTTCCATGGTCGCGGCTACGTGGCCAATGGCGATGGCATGGCGGCCGACTGGATCGCACAGCAATACACGCGCTTCGGGCTGAAGCCGGTTAAGAGCGACTACTTCCAACCGTTCCAGTTCAACATCAACAGTTTCCCGGACAGTATCAAAGTGAGCATCGATGGTCAGCGCTTGGTGCCCGGGATCGACTTCATCGTGGATCCTGCATCGGGCAAGGCCAAGGGCCGCTACACGCTCGTTCATCTGACCCCGGAAGACCTTTTCGATCCTGCACGCCGCGCGATGACGATGGGTGTGCTTTCCGGCCAAGCAGCATGCCTGCATTTTCCGGCGACCACGAATCCCGATACGTTGAAGTTGTACGCCGATATCGAGCGCGAACTCATGCACTACTGTCCGGTGGTGCGGCCTGCACTCGGCAAGCTCACTTGGGGTGCGGCACAAGAAGCACTGCCGTTCCCGTTGGTGGAGGTCGCAAGCAAAGCGCTCACCGATAGCTCGGCGGCCATCGACCTGGAGGTGCAGAACAAGATGATCACCCGCCACGACGCGCGTAACGTCGTGGGTTCGGTAAAGGGCAGGGGCAAGAAGTGGATCATCATCGGTGCGCACTACGACCACTTGGGCATGATGGGACCAGATGCGCTTTTCCCAGGGGCGAACGACAACGCGAGCGGTGTGGCCATGATGCTATCGCTTGCGGAATGGTTCGGCAAGCACAAGCCCAAGTACAATCTCTTGTTCGTGGCTTTTGCAGGTGAGGAACCCGGTTTGCTGGGTTCCGAATGGTGTGCAGTGGACCGGCCGGTCGATCCTGCCAAGGTGAAGCTCATGTTGAACCTGGACATCCTAGGTACCGGCGATGAGGGCATCACCGTCGTAAACGCAACGGCCCAACAAGCAGCGTTCGATCAACTGGTCAAGATCAATGGCGAAAAGCAGCTACTGCCCCAAGTGAAGGCAAGGGGTCCGGCCTGCAACAGCGATCACTGCCCGTATGTCAAACGCGGCGTTCCTGCCCTCTTCGTTTATACCATGGGTGGCATTACGGCCTACCACGATGTGTTGGACAAGGACGAAACACTTCCCTTGACCGAGTTCCCTGACCTCCATACGTTGTTGAAGGAGTTCGTGAGCACGTTGAAGTGATGCACTACGGCCCACGGCCGCAAGACGATCGAACGGTCCGCCAACTGCGCATTACCATGTCCGCCACGCGCTCTTCACTGACACTTGTTCCTACGCCGATCGGCAACTTGGACGATATCACCGTCCGGGCCCAAAAAGTGCTTGCAGATGCGGATGCGGTGGTGGCAGAGGATACGCGCGTAAGCGGTCGGCTGCTGCAACACCTTGGCATTACGCGACCGTTGATCAGTTTCCACGCGCACAACGAACACCGCATGGTGGACCAACTGGTGCAACGTATGGGTGCTGGCGAACGTTTCGCATTGATCAGTGACGCAGGGACACCGGGCATCAGCGACCCAGGGTTCCTCCTGGTCCGTGCTACGTTGGACGCCGGCATTTCCGTGGAATGTCTGCCCGGTGCCACGGCGTTCGTGCCTGCGTTGGTCAACAGCGGCCTTCCGTGCGACCGTTTCGTGTTCGAGGGGTTCCTGCCGGTGAAGAAGGGACGCCGCACCCGATTGGAGGAACTGCGTACCGAAGAAAGGACCATGGTGCTGTATGAAAGTCCGCATCGCGTGTTGCGTTCGTTGCAGGATCTGGCCGAGGTCCTAGGCACGGATCGTCGCGCGAGCGTGTCCCGTGAACTGAGCAAGTTGCACGAGGAGACCATTCGTGGGACCCTCGCCGAGCTGGTCGCGCATTTCACGGCTAAAGGACCACGCGGGGAGTTCGTTCTTGTCTTGGCTGGTGTAGGAGCATAGGGCGGAACGGTCCAATTGTTCTTGCGCCAAAGCATACAACCGATCCCTATCCGTATTTACTTTGTCAACATGAAGCTGTTGATAACTACATGGGCCATGCGGGCCTTTGGGGCTTTCGCCACGCTGTTCATGCTCACCGAAGGGATTCAGGCCCAGGCCTTTCTGCACATAGATGCCGACGCTTACCTGAAGCAACGGACCTTCGACCCAACGCTGCCCATCGGCGAGCCGGTCGGCGATTTCGTGGACGTTTACCCCATCATGGGCCAATGGACCTTGATCTTCCAGAAGGATGGCACCAAGCGCAAGGTGAGATGCAAGGACATCTGGGGTTTCACGTACAAGGGCATACTCTTCCGCATAAACGACGAAGGACCAATACCGGTGCGTCTGATGACCGAAGGCGCAGTGTGCTATTATGAGAATGGGTTCGCCCATTTGTACATGCAACGGGATAGCACGGAGTTGGCGGGGTTCGAATACGGGCATGCTTCCTACCTGAGCAAGGATATCAAGGGTCCGATCGTGCCCGCGGTGTTCAAGGAAGGAGATCAGAAGTCCGTGAGCAGTAGATTCCGTTCGGAGTACCCAGCACTCGAACCGCTTTTCAAATGCATCGGGGCACAAGCGGAAATGGATCCCATCCGCCAATGCGTGGTCGATTTCGAAGCAGGATTGCTGGGCACTAGGGAGTGACCGGTCAGCCCACACGGGGTTCCCGCCTTCGCGGGAGATGCACCGTGTGCACAGGTCCAGCAGGTATGACCAACTATCCTACAAGGATCAACCACATTCCCCATGCGCTCCTGGACCCTCACTGCCCATGGCGAACCAGCCGAAGTACTTGCACTTCGTGAGCGCGATGTTCCTGTGCCCGGTCCACTACAGGTCCTGATCCATTGCGAGGGCTTTGGGTTGAATTATGCCGATGTGATGGCCGTGAAAGGACTGTACCGCGAAGCGCCAACACTGCCAAGTGTGCTAGGGTACGAGGTGGTCGGCCGAGTAGAACAAGTGGGTGCCGATATACCACCGGACTGGATCGGAAAACGGGTGGTGGCCATGACGCGCTTCGGCGGTTATGCTGAGTATGCAGTGACCGATCATCGGGCGATGGCCGAGGTGCCGCTCGCTATGCCGTTGGGTGAAGCGGCGGCCATGGCTACCCAAGGATGCACGGCTTGGTATGCGGCGCACATCCTGTGTCCATTGCGAAAAGGCCAGCGAGTACTGGTGCATAGCGCAGCAGGTGGGGTAGGTCATCTGTTGTCACAACTGGCCTTGCACAGCGGATGTACCGTGTACGGCATAGCGAGCGGCACGCGGAAGATGGACTACTTGCGCGGTATCGGCGTGCAGCATCCTATCGATCGATCGAAGGGTGATCACGCGGATCAGGTGCGTAGTTTGTTGAACGGAGCCCACATGGATGTCGTGTTCAACGCCGTCGGGGGTTCCACGTTCGCGAAGGACCAAGGCTTGCTCGGCAGCGGTGGCCGCATAGTACTGTACGGCGGTGCAGAACGCGGTTCTCTTGGACCGTTCGGTACACTGCGGTTCGTGTGGCGCATGGGACTCGTGATACCTATCTTCCTGATGATGAAGAGCCGCAGCATCCTGGGCATAAACATGCTGCGCATTGCGGAAGACCACCCGGAGATCATCGCCGAGTGCCTGCATGGAATGGTGCACGCCCAGGCGAAAGGACACCTCCGGGCACATGTGCATCCGGAATTCGCTGCTGCCGACCTGCCTGCGGCATTGACCGCACTTGGCAATGGCAGCACCATGGGCAAGGTGGTGGTGCGTTGGTAAAGCACTTCTGAACGCCGAACGGTTGGTCCTTGGGGATTGTGATGGAACGTGGCCCCATGGGCCGCGAAGCGTTGGCGCTGTGTCGAATGGAGAGCCCGTCCCCCTAGGGCCACCGGTAGTTTTGGTGCTGCTGCGGAACATTCCATCTCTCCGCGCGAAACGCACCATGGCACAGGCAACGAATATCCACGCACAGCGCTGGTCGATCCTCCTCTTCGGGCTCGGCAGTACCACCGTCATGCAGGCGCAAAGTCTGGCACAACAGGATCTGTTGCCCACCATCGGTGCTTCATGGCACATGCGCGCACTACAGTCCGTTCCGTCCGATGAGCTCCCGATAGAACCGATCACCTGGCCATATAGTGGTCTGGTCGGCAATGATCTCTTCGGCGCCAGTTATAGCGTGCTTGATCCTGAACAAGTGCCGGGGAACAATGCATTCCCATCGGCGGACCGTGCCTTGCGCAGCGTGCCGGACAATGATCCCCTGCCGACGCATACCTTCTACGATGTGCAGTCCAATGAATGCCTGGAACTTGGGTCCCTCGGGCCTGTGCTGAGCACGGCCTTCCTCCAACCGGCCTTGGTATCGGCATACCCGTTGGAGATGGGTACCCCGGTCTCAGGAGATTTCTGCTACTCCTCGCGCAGCGTTGGTGGGGTCTTGGACTATTGTGGCACTGCTCGCGTTTCGTTGGAGGCCATAGGTACATTGGAACTGAACTTCGGGGTTTTCCCGAACGCGCAGTTGATGACCACGAGACGTGCCTTCGCAGTAGTACAGAATGGTTCGGATTCCACTATCCAGGTCACCAAGGATTGGTACGTGGCCGGTACGCCTTATCCATTGCTCCACATCAGCACGTTGACCACCCCGGATGGGTCCGTGACACGTTCCGGCCAGATCCTCGACGAAACCTCGGTGGTGGGCCTCGCCGAAGTTTCGCGCGTGAATTCGCTTCCTGTTTTCCCGAACCCGACCACGGGAATAGTGACCATGGCCGAAGCTGGGAACGGGACCGTTGAGGTCAGCGGCGTCGATGGCCGTTTATTGAGCACACAACGCATCAACTCCACCTCTGGCAATGCGGTAGTGGACCTGTCAGCCTTGCCGGATGGGGTCTACCGGATAGTCCTCCGCGATGGGGTCACGGTGCGAAGTGCCAAGGTGGTGGTCGCGCGGTAGCTCAAATGCCATCCGATGGTCGACAGTTCGTTGTCCATTCGTCCTCATCCACAGACCGGGATCGGACCCGACCGGCCAACCATCCATCCCGTGACGGCGGCGTGCATGGGACGGATAGTTTTGCGACGCTTCCAAATCACAGCATCGTGAAATTATCCGCCACATTCCTGCAAGCACTTGGTTTCACCGCCGTGCTTGGCTTCCCTGCCGTTGCGCAAACCGAACCGCTCTGGCTGCGGAACCCCGCCATTTCGCCGGATGGCAAGGCGATCGTGTTCACCTATCAGGGCGACCTGTGGCGTGTTGATGCAGCAGGCGGCAACGCGCAGCTGCTCACCACTAGTGAGGCGTACGATTCGGCACCGGTCTGGTCGCACGACGGCAGGACGCTGGCTTTTTCCAGTGACCGTGCGGGCAATGCGGATGTGTACGTGATGCCGAGCACCGGAGGGAGTGCCACCCGCCTCACCTTCCACAGCTCGGGGGACACGCCAAGTGATTTCACACCCGATGACAGGCATGTGCTCTTCGCTGCCGATCGCTTGGATGCTGCAAGCAACCAGCTCTTCCCCGTCGGTGGTCTTGGTGAACTGTATTCCGTTCCGGTGAAGGGCGGGCGCGCATTCCAGGTCTTCACCACGCAGGCGCAAGGTGCGCGCTACAACCCGGCGGGTACCATGATCGTGTACCACGATGTGAAGGGCTACGAGGACGAGTTCCGCAAGCACCACACCTCCAGCGTTACCCGCGACATCTGGACGTACGACCTGAAGAACAAGACCTACGAACAGATCAGCAGCTTCGTCGGAGAGGATCGTCATCCCGTTTACAGCGCGGATGGCAAAACGGTCTACTTCCTCAGCGAGGAGAAGGGCTCGTTCAACATCTTCAAGATGGCGGCCACAGGCGGCGCTGCCACACAGGTGAGCTTTTTGAAGGACCATCCGGTGCGCGGATTGAGCCTCAGCAGCAACGGAACGCTCTGCTTCAGCTACCGTGGCGAACTCTATACCATGACCGATGGTGGCCAGCCGCAGAAGGTGGTGGTCCGGATCGCTGCCGATGACCGCTATCGCCCGGAACAGACCGTGACCGTGAGCAATGCGGATGAGATGGAGGTCTCTTCCAATGGCAAGGAGGTCGTCTTCGTACACCGCGGCGAAGTGTTCGTGAGTTCTGTTGCGGAAGGCACCACGCGTCGCATCACCAACACTCCGGAACAGGAACGCAGCGTAAGCTTCAGTCCCGATGGCCGCACCATCCTCTATGCCAGCGAGCGCAACGGTAGCTGGGACCTTTACACGACAACGCTGACACGCAAGGACGAGAAATACTTCTTCAATGGCACGGTGCTGAAGGAGGAAGCATTGCTCGCCACACCTGCGGAGGAATTCCAAGCGGCGTATTCACCGGATGGAAAAGAGGTGGCCTACCTCGAGGAGCGTACCACGCTGAAAGTGCTCAATATCGCCACCAAGGCCACGCGCACCATTGTACCGGGGACTACGAACTACAGCTATGCCGATGGTGATCAGTACTACACATGGTCGCCGGACAGCAAATGGCTCCTAGTGGAATTCCTGCATAAGGAGCAGTGGATCACACAATGCGGATTGGTAAGCGCCGAAGGTGGCAAGGAGATCTTCGACCTCACGCACAGCGGCCACGGAGCTGGTCGTCCGCAATGGGCCATGGACGGCAAGGCGATGACCTTCATGAGCAGTCGCGACGGCATGAAGAACCACGCCAGTTGGGGCGGGCAGGCCGATGCCTACATGCTGTTCTTCACTCAGGCCGCATATGATCAGTACAAGTTGAGCAAGGAAGAAGCCGCGTTGAAGAAAGAGGATGAGGATAAGAAGGACGGTGACGAGGAGAAAGAAGAGGACAAGGACAAGACCAAGGAGGAGAAGGAAAAGGCGAAGAAGAAAAAGGATGATGCCAAGGCCGAGGAAGAAAAGAACAAGAAGGTCGAACCACTGAAGTTCGAACTCGCCGGCATCGATGATCGTCGCGTGCGATTGACACCGCACAGCAGTGATCTGAGCGGTGTCGTGCTGAGCAAGGACGGTGAGAAATTGTACTACATCGCCAGCTTCGAAAAGGGCTACGACCTGTGGCAGGTGGAACTACGTACGCGCGAGACCAAGGTGCTCTCCAAATTGGGCGATGGCTGGGCCGGAGCGCTGATGATGGACAAGGAGGGAAAGAACCTGTACTACATGACGAATGGCGGTATCGCCAAGTTCGACATCGACAAGGGTGAGGCCAAGCCCATCGGCATCAATGGTGAAATGACCCTGAATGAAACGGTCGAACGTCTCTACCTCTTCGAGCACGTATGGCGCCAGGTGGTGAAGAAGTTCTACAAGGTGGATCTGCATGGTGTGGATTGGGCAGCACAGAAAGTTGAATATGCGCGCTACCTGCCGTACATCAACAACAACTACGACTTCGCTGATCTGCTCAGCGAGATGCTCGGTGAACTGAACGCCTCGCACACGGGCGCTGGTTATTGGAACCCCGCACCGAACGGTGACTGGACCGCGAGCCTCGGCCTGTTCTACGCGAACGACACCACGACGCAAGGCTTGCGCATCACCGAGGTCATGCACAAAAGTCCGGTGGTGCATGAGGGCGGCAAGATCAAGGCCGGTCATGTGATCGAGAAGATCGATGGCGTTGCGATCACACCGGCCATGGACCACAGCAAATTGTTGAACCGCAAAGTGGGTAAGCCGACCTTGTTGAGCATGCTGGATCCGGCCACCAATACACGGTGGGACGAGAGCGTAAAGCCGATCGGCCCCGGCGCTGAGAACTGGTTGCGCTACAACCGCTGGATAGAGCGTTGCCGCGCCATCGTGGACAGCCTCAGTGGGGGCACCATCGGCTACGTGCATGTGCGGGGCATGGACGATTGGAGTTACCGGAACGTGTTCGATGATGCGCTGGGCCGTCACCACGACAAGAAGGCCCTCGTTGTGGACACACGTTTCAACGGCGGTGGCTGGCTGCACGATGACCTGGCCACCTTCCTAAGCGGCCACCCTTACATGCGTATCGAACCGCGGGGTCAGAAGTTGGGTAGCGAACCCATCGCGAAATGGCAACGCCCCAGCGCGGTGGTGATGAGCGAGAGCAACTACAGCGATGCGCACCTGTTCCCCGTTACCTATCGCGCGCTCGGAGTGGGCAAGCTCGTAGGCATGCCGGTACCCGGCACGGGCACTGCCGTTTGGTGGGAAGGTCTGCAGAACGGTATGTGGTTCGGCATTCCGCAAGTGGGTATGATCGACAATGCCGGCAACTTCGCGGAGAACACCCAGCTGGAACCGGACGTGAAACAGGCGCTTGACCCTGGTATCGTTTCACAAGGGCGTGACCAGCAACTGGAAGCAGCGGTGAAGTTGTTGATGGGGCAGTAACGGAAGAGGTAGAACGCACAAGAACGAGAAAAGCCCTCCGATCCGTCGGGGGGCTTTTCTCGTTGTCGTACAGCCCGCTCGTGGCTGCTCGCGTTCTCATCAGGCTGCGCGACCCATCACGATGTCGCTTGGCAGGCCCTCGTGGGTGATGCCCACAGCGATCACGCGGAAGAAGTACGCCTTGAACGGTTCCAAGCCACCGATCACCACGCGCTGACGGCCTGTGAGAGCTACACCGCTCCAGGTCACAGTGCCCAGTGCAGGATCGCCGCTGGCTTGTTCCACCCGGTACATGCGCCCACCTTCAGCCTTGCCATAGCGCACCAGGATATTGCCCGACGCGTCCGTAGCCTCCGCCTTAACACGTTGCGGAATGCCCACTTCCTTGATCGGTTCCGGCATCTTGCTGAGCGTGAAGCCGGACAGGGCCAGCAGCGCCGCATCGCCATTGCACACACTGCGCACATAATCCGCCTGGATGCGCAACATGCTACGGACATCCAACACCAACTTGTCCCGCTCCTTGCGGTCTGCTACACCACCCTCGGTGGCTGCGTTTATCGCCTTGGTGAACGTATCACTCAAGGTCTTCATGGCCACTACTGTGATCGGGGGTGTGGTGAACACCGCGGCGTTGGCCGTGAGTTTCTCGATCACATTGTTCAACAGTGCCAGCAACTGTAGTACTGCTAGCTTGTACAGGGATAGTTTGATATTCTGCCTCATGGCTGGTTGTTGTGGTCCTTGTGTCTCCTGGACCGTCGGGGAATGTTAGTGACACGGGACCTTTTACAACGCCCACGCACCACAGGTTCTCGGATCCGCTATAACAGCGAGCCATTCGCGAAAACAGAAGATCATTCGCTGAAATCGCGAATTGTTCGGGGTGGAAAAGGGGGCCCTGAGCACGGAACGGGCCAATTCTTAGCTTGTACTTGCCCAGACGTTCGCTTGTACTTGTCCTCACCTCCGCTTGTACTTGCCCTCACGTTCGCTTGTACTTGTCCTCACCACCGCATGTACTTGCCCTCACCTCCGCTTGTACTTGCCCTCACGTTCGCTTGTACTTGCCCTCACCTCCGCATGTACTTGCCCTCACGTTCGCTTGTACTTGCCCTCACCTCCGCTTGTACTTGCCCTCACCTTCGCTTGTACTTGTCCTCACTTCCGCTTGTACTTGCCCAGACGTTCGCTTGTACTTGACCTCACCTTCGCTTGTACTTGCCCAGACGTTCGCCTGTACTTGTCCTCACCTCCGCTTGTACTTGCCCACACGTTCGCATGTACTTGTCCTCACCTCCGCATGTACTTGACCAGACGTTCGCTTGTACTTGACCCCACCTCCGCTTGTACTTGCCCAGACGTTCGCTTGTACTTGCCCACAGGTTCGCCTGTACTTGCTCACTACCGCAAGCACGTTCTGCACCCTATACCATACTATAGAGGGTCCCCTTCCTGCTCCACGTTCTCCGGTCCTTTCGCCGGGGGCGTATACGGCAGCAGGCAGGCCATCATGTCCCAGCGGCCATCGGCTTCCGTACGGGCAAAGCCGTTCAGGCAAAAGCACAGCACCCTGGCATATACCACCGCCTCATGGTAGGTCATTTCGCGTTCGCCGCGCTCGGTGTTCGATACCACCCCATTGCCAAAGCCCGCTGCGCTGGCCACTTCCTGCTGGGTACGTTCACGGATCATGCGGACGATCTTCAGGCGCTTCCCGATCACGGCCCGCGACAAGACTATTGGACTATGCCAACCTATCGTTGGGTCTTTTTCCCGACCGGTCTTGACCCGCCCATGCTCTCCTTTCTCGGAACCCATTGTGGTGGCTTTGGGCCGCGCACCTGGAGCAAAGTGCGCGGTGGTTTTGGGGGGAACGGGGAAGCAGCGCGGCTGGTACGCTCGGGACCCTTCCGGTTTTCAACCGAGGGCGGTGGAGTGGCCATGGGCTGTGGCTCTAACACCTGCTGTTCAAAAGCAGAGGATACGCGAGACCGGAAGGCAAGACTCGTGCGCTAGTTTCGGGATGTCGTTTGCTCTGTATGGGAAGGGGCGGTCTTGGTGGAGATCGCCCCTTCCTCATATAAGCGACCCAGCACACCGTGCTGCGACGGTCGAAGGCCCCGCCGTGCGAGGATGGCTTTGGGGTTCTGCAGCCGCCGAAAAGGCAAAAGAAGAAAAGGAGGGATAGGCCCTAGTGGATCACCACCCGCCTGCTCAGTAGTGTGCCCTTTACCGCTGCTTGCACCACATAGACCCCAAAGGGTAAGCCAGACACGTTAAGCCTTGCGGGACTGCTCGAACGGGGCACCTGTACCACGGCGCGCCCTGCCATGTCCACCAACGTGATACGTTCCAACTGGTCCTCCCTTGGAGCGGTGATGTTAAGCAGGCCAGCATGTGCGTCGTACGCCACCAGTAGATCACCCTTGGTGTTCTCGGCCACTGCACTTTCGCAGGTGCGGAGCTCGAGATCATCGACGTAGTAGATCGCCAGTGGCGAAGGGAACGAAGTAGTTCCAACATAAATAGTATCCGGAGTACCCGGCGCGGTGAAGTCGCCGATAGTGATATACTCCTCACCTCCCGCTGCGATAAATGAACCCGACAACACCGACCACTCTGCTGTATCCACCTCGGTCGTGTTCAGAATGAGTTGAGATTCCGTAGTCCAGTTCGCGGTGTCGTTGCCATTGCAGGTGGTCGGGAAATAGCTCGTGCAGATTACATGCAGGTCGGTGGTGCGGTAAGCGGACTGATCCGCCAAGGAAATATGGATAGAGAAGCAATACTCAACACCGGGCTCCAATGCTTCGGTGAGAGGTGCAGCCAAATACTGTTGGTACTGAAATCCCGCATTGAGGCTAAATGTGGTGGTGGTTACATACCCCACGCCATCCGCAGGAACTTGATACCCGGCGAAATTCGAAGGTGTTCCGCCAGAGGGGAATCCATTTTCTGTGCCACAGATGTTCAAGTATTGCGCCCCTGTTGCGCATAGAGCTATCGTCCAAGAAGTAAGGTTGTCATAGCTGGGATAGGCGACACATGGCTGCTCCATATCCTCAAACCCAGAATTAGGAATGAGGTTCTGTGCCCTGCTGGGCATGCCAACAAGTAACACCCACAATACCGCCAAACACCTACAAATCGCACCAGCATACTTCATGGACTCTCAATGTTGAACTATGCATGACGAAATGATGCGTTCCTGCCCGTTGGTGAAGCGATCCACCTTCTATTGTTTCGTGAAGGTGCGCTTCAACAACCCTTCGGGCGATGTGATCTCCAGAAGATAGACGCCGTTCGTAAGGCCTGAGACATCCAACGCGTTGGCGGTGATGGTGCCTTGCAGCACCACCTTGCCTGCAACGTCCAGCACGCGCATGGGGCGGTTGTTCACAGCCGTACCCGTCACCGAGAGAAGATCCGTGGCAGGCACTGGATACACCGTTAATTGCGCCGCGGTAGTCTCCGGAACGGAAGCGGAAGGCGAGCCCTCCACGATCTCCAAGGTGGTATTGATGGCCGGGTCTTCGATGATGGTGACACGCCCTGAAGGCCAGCGCACCTCCACTTGTTCAATGGCTTCCTCCGCACCCAGCCCGAAGTGCGCGGTAATGCTGCTCATGTACCGGAAACCGTCGCCGCTCTTGACATCGCGGATCTGCGAGCCCGATGCAGTGGTAACGATCACGCGCGCACCAATGCCACTACGATTGCTTTCGGTGCCCACAGGTGCAATGCGGATCCAGTTGTTGCCGGTGCCGGTGTTGTAATGAATAGAGCTTCCACCCAGAATGTCGAGATAACCATCGTTGTCCAGATCACCAACGGGGCCATTGTAAGGAGCGGAATTGTCGAACGTAAAGGTCATGTCACCGTCGTTCACCAGGATGCCATTGCCTCCCAGGATATCCAGGAAACCGTCGTTGTTGAAGTCGTGCGTACACCACTCTATGGATTGTCCATCATTCGCAGCCACGCCGGAGACATCCGTTACGTTGGTGAAGGTGCCGTCACCGTTGTTCAGCATCATCTTGTGGTAGGAGCTGGAACTGGATCCGATGAAAGCGTCCATATCGCCGTCGTTGTCATAGTCGCCCCAAGCGCTGCTCCAACTTTGATGGCCGTCGGCCAGCCCCAATTCAGGGGCCACGTCGCTAAAGGCCGAGTTGCCGTGGTTCTGCATCAGCAGGTCGACGGGGTCGCAGCCGCACTTGGCTACGAACAGGTCCACATCGCCGTCGTTGTCATAGTCCGTCCACACCGATCCGTAGTTGCCACAGGTGGTGCCCCACCCGCCTTGGGTGAAGGTGAGGTTGCCCGTGCCATCATTCAGGAAGGCCACGTTGGCATCCACGTCGTGGCAGGAGAAAGCATCCAGGTTCCCGTCGTTGTTGATGTCCACCATGTTGGTCCGCTGGCAGAAGATGTACTCGGGGAAGGTGTGTTGCTCGAAGGCGGTCCCATCATCGCTGGCCATCATGAATGTGGCCCCGCTGCCCCCACCGTAAAGCAGGTCGTTGTATCCGTTCCCATCGATGTCACCAGCGGCCAGGCTCCAGGACGGCGTATTCACTGCGTTGGATGTGGCGATGTTGGTATTGGTAAAGCCGCCCCCGGCCAGTTGATAGTGGATGTTGATATTGCTTTCCGTGGGCGCCACGGCATCATCCAGGTGATCGCCGTTCATATCCACGGCGGCCATGTAGTAGCCGGTCGCCGGGGCGGACACTTCGGCGAACGAGATCACATCCACGGGAGGTGGTGGGCCTTGGAATTCGCTCAGTTCGAAGTGGAAGCCATCCGCGCTCCAGTAGTAGTCCCACGCAATGGTGTAGGTAACGTTGGCAAAGGCGTGGAAAGTGACGACGGAGGAATAGTTGGCGCCCGAATCGTCATCGCCTTCCACACAGACCAGGGAGCCGCAAGCACCTTCGTAGATCTGCACCCGCGTATCCACGAAAGGATATTCGGCCAGATCGCTGCTGATGCGCACCGTGGTATCCACTGGCGATGTGTAGCGGTACCATTCGGTGGCCAGTGCTTCACCACCGCTCTGCGAGCAGTTCAACGTGCTCACGTCAGTGCCGTTCACCGCATCCACCGCATACAGGCCAGCGGTAATGAACGGTGCAGTGGCACACAAGTCCTGCCCGGCCACATAGAAGGAGCTTGACCAAGCGACCGAAAGGAGGAGGACTTTTTTCATGCGGGTGTTGGTGAAATGGTGGAGCGAAGGAACGGGCGATACGATCATCACTGGCACGCCGGTGAGAGGCTGTTGATCCACTCGGTGAAGAGGGCACGACCTTCCTCGTGTACAACAGTGCGTCCGAGCAGCGGCATACGTTCCGATTCCAAGGTGGAACTGATGCGGTAATGCAGCAACGAGCGGGCGATGTTGCCACGGGCCACGATGTAGGTGTGTTGTGGAAGAAGCGGGTCGTCCGGGGTCACACAAACTCCCAGGTTCACCGGATCGGCGGTCTCGCTGAAGGCGAAGCGCATGGGCCTGTAATCGCAATGGCTGTTCTCCCGGTGGCAGTGCGCACAGTTCATGTCCACATAGCCGCGCACGCGTTCCTGCAAGGGTTTGGAGGCATCGTCCCAGCGCGCGGGCGTATCGATGCGTTTTGGGTAGCCGTATTGCAGGTAGCCCATCTCCGCCCATTTGGCCAGTTGGTTCTTGGGCCCTTCGGGATAGGCGTAGAGGCTGTTCAGGTTCTGCGGCTTCGGCCCGATGGGCACCGGTAGGTTCAACTCCTTGTGGCACGTCTGGCATTCGGCGAAGGCCGGGATGCGGTAGTTCACGAAGTGCTCCGCGTTGTTGTCATCCACCCAGGTGATGGGGGTGTAACTGCCGTTCACGTCGTAGGTGGCCTCGGTCTGCTCAGCGTTCCATACATAATCGGCGAATTCCCATTGGCCATTGCGCTTGTACAGCAGTCTGGTCTCCACGATGCGTCGTGTATTGGCCGGTTGCACACGGTCGTAATAGAAGGTCTTCACCAACACGGTGCCGTCCGGGAAATCCAGCACGCGGTGGTCGTTGTTGTAAACGGCTTGCTCACCGGCCGGCATCCAGACCCAGCGGAACTTGTGCGCATAGTCCGAGAACAAGGCGTTGATGGGAGCGTAGGGCAACAGGCCCTTGGCTCCGCGTTGGTCCGCCATGCGGCCTTTGAAGAAGCGGTACTGGGAAAGGGTGGCATAGGGGAATACATCCACGTTCAGCACCAAGCGGTCCGCGTCCTCGCCCACGTTGGCGAGGGTTTCCTGCAGCTCCTCTTTGGTGCAGGCAACCAGCAGCGCGAACAGGCCAACGAGGAAAAGGAGTGCTTTCTTCAAAACAGGAGTTCTAGGGGGCATCGAATATCGGTAGGACGTGGCGTAGACCGTTCACCGTTGCCCCGACATTTTGCGCTCCACGCTATGAAAGCCGGGGGAATCCGAGGTGGTTGTGCATGAGAAGTAGACCTACGGGCGGCGGCGATCACGAAATGCCCCCGCGAGGCTGCCTCCTTCGCTGGTGCCAGGTGTGTGCCCTGTCGACGGCCTACTCAAGCGGATAGCCATGACCGGGCTGACCAGAAATAGCTATTTCGTCCGGGCCATGGGGCCGCATTCTCCGAGCATGTGCGATATAACGGACAGCTTGACCTCTTCCTTTCAATAAACCACTGACATTCCGACCCCAAGACCCATATCACTGTCATAGTGCGTGCTCAGCGCCCAGGTCTTGTCCAGCACATAACGGAACCGGCCCATGTACTCCAGGTCGCTGTTGCCCATCAGGTCCATCCGAAGACGGGGCGTGAGCGGGATGTCCTCGCGCATGAGTTGCGCGCGGAGTTTATTGTCTGTGTCTATTCGGGCGTCGACCACGAACAGAAGGGGTAGTGTGTATTGGACCCCAACGCATACCACACTGCGTCTGTCTTTGGTGTTCTGTTGGGCGAAAAGATTGTCCTCCGGACCTTGCATGTGCATGCCGCGGGAGCGCCAGTCGATACCCACATAGGGGAACAACCACTGCATCTTCCCGAAGAACCGGCCGAAGTGCGTCTCAACTTCCTGCCCGTGCTCCTTGGTGTAGCCCAGTCGCCATTCCGCCTGTAGGTTCCAACGCTTGCTCATCAACATGGCCTCGCCGTCGTTGCCGTTGGTAGCGAAGTCGTTCTGCACCATGAAGTGCCATTCCTTGTCGTCGCGGGCGAAGTGGCGGGCGGCCTTCTTCGCATCGGGCAGCACGGGGTTCGGGGCCGTCCCTTCGTAGGTGAAGACGCGCCCCATGCCGCTCATCATGTGGTAGAGGATGTGGCAGTGGAAGAACCAGTCGCCCGTTTCGGTGGCCGCGAACTCGATGGTGTCCGTCTCCATGGGCATGATGTCGAGCACGTTCTTCAGCGGTGCGTGGTCGCCCTGGCCGTTCACCACGCGGAAGAAGTGGCCATGCAGGTGCATGGGATGGCGCATCATGCTGTTGTTGTAAAGGATGATGCGCACGTTTTCGCCCCTGCGGATCAGGATGCGGTCGGTCTCGGATACGGTCTTGTTGTCGATGGCCCAGAGGTAACGGTTCATGTTGCCGGTGAGCTCGAAGCGCATCTCCTTCACGGGCCCGGGCGGCAAGGCGGTGCTCACCGGCGAGCGCAGCATGGCGTAGTTGAGCGTGACGATGTTGGACAACGCGTTGCTGTTGTACCGGTCGTTGCCGTGGTCGGCATGTTCGCCTGCTTTTACACCGGTGATCTCGGGATACATCACCACGTTCATGTCCATCTGCTGGAGGCTCATGTTCATGCCCATGTCGTCGAGGTCGCCGTTCATCTTCATCATGCCGTTCATCATCTCCATGCCGGCGAAATACTTCAGCGGCTGGAGCGGTGCGGCGAGCTGCCGGATGCCGCTGCCCAGCCAGAGCGACGTGGAGCGGACCCGGTCCTCGCTGGTGGCCACCAGTTCAAAGGCCGTGCTGTCCGCCGGGATGGTGACGATGATGTCGTAGGTCTCGGCGATGCCCATGATGAAGCGATCGACCTCCACTGGTTCCACATCGATGCCGTCGCTGGCCACCACGGTCATCTTCCCACCGGCATAGGTGATCCAGAAATAGCTGCTCGCGCCCCCGTTGATCAGGCGCACACGCACGCGCTCGCCGGCCTTGAACTGCGGCGCTTCGTCCACGGGTTTGCCGTTGGCGAAGAGGAGGTCGTAGTACACATCGCTCACGTCCATGGCGTTCATGCGCTTCCACTCGTTGGTGAGCTTCACGCCAAGCGCGCCGTCCTTGATGGCATCACTATAGCTCTGCACGGTGCCCGGTCGGATCCGGTGCTTCTTGATGGCGCTCCAGTCGTTCGCGCTGTGCAAGCGGCGGTGTACCTCGAAGGGCTTCATGTCCGTCCACTCGCTGAGGATGAGCACTTGTTCGGGCATCGGTTCCGCCTGGCGCTTGTGGATGATGAGCGCACCGTGCATGCCGTTCTGCTCCTGGAGCTTGGTGTGCGAGTGGTACCAGTAGGTGCCGCTCTGCAGCAGTGGGAACTTGTACACCTGCGTTTCACCGGCCTTGATGGGCGCGGTGGTGAGGTAGGGAACACCGTCAAGCTCGTAGGGCAGGATGAGGCCGTGCCAGTGCAGGGAGGTCTCCTCCTTCTCCATCGCATTGTGTACCACGATCATCGCCGTGTCGCCCTCGGTGAACGTGAGCGTGGGCATGGGCATCTGCCCGTTCACCGTGAAGGCCTTGCGCGCCTTGCCCGTGTAGTTGACGATGGTGTCCCGGACGGTGAGCTCGTAGCGGGTGGTGCGTGGCGTGAAGCTGCCGTCCGGCGTGCTCGTGCCCAGCGGATGCCCGGGGATCCCGCTCTGCGCGAACACACCACCTGTAAGCAGCATGTACAGGATCGAAACCAGGATCGCGAGCGTGCGGAGGGAACGAAGGAGTTCCATGGCTGTGGTCGTTCCAGGTCCTTACTTCAAGATGGTCTCCTTCACGCTGCCGCAGCTCATCATCTGCGCGCCGTAGAAGGGATTCCGAATGGCCTTTTCGCGGCTGAGCCAGTCCGCGCCGCCTTCATACATGGGGCAGTGATCGTAATAGACCGGCTCCGGACGGGGCGCGACCTTCACCAGGGTGAGCATGTGCGGTGACAGGTCGGCGAAGGCCTTGCGCTGCGCCTCGATATCTGTCTTCGCGGCGATGCCCGCACTGACGTTCGCGAGCGGCTCCATCACTTGCATCCAGACCCCATGTAGCTCGGGTCCCATGCGTTCCATCTTCACGGCTGTCACCGAAGTGGAGAATTCAGAAGCGTGCGCGGCAGCCTTCTTCGCATCCGAAGCCACGAGCGCGTCCTTCAATGCGAAGTAGGCCGCGAAGAGGGCATTGAACTGGTCGGCCTTGGGGTTCGTTGGTATCTGCATCGCCAGCGTATCGGCGGAAGTGCTGCCGTGTTGCGCATGATGCGTGCCCATCGCTTCATGCCCGGCGTGGTCCACGGGTGTCGTGGTCAGCGGCGCCTTCTTGAAGGTGCGCTCATACTGGCAGCAACCCGGCAGCGCGGAGTAAGCCACATCCGGGGCCAGATAGCGCTCGCTGTCGTAGCCCGCCTGGGCGATCCGTTGCAGCACGGCATCCACATCGGTCCGGGTGCTGTCGATGGTGATCCGCGCGGTCTTCGCGTCCACATCCCAGTCGGCTTCAGCTTCGCCTTTCACGTACGCGACCTTCTCGATGGTCTTCTCGCACATGGGGCAGTCGCCATCCACACGGACGGTGACGGTGTGTGCGTTCTTGAGTTGTGCGCTGCAGCTCGGCAGGAGCAGCAGGGAAAAGATCGACAGGGCGATGGTTCTCATGGTTCTTGTTGTTGGTACAAAGCAAGGACCACGATCTGCCATCGGCGTTACATGAACATCGGGAATGTTTACATCTGGGCGTGCCCCCGGTATTCCAAGTACTTGCGGAAGGTGACCGCGCCCACGCCGCTAGTCTCGCCCAGCGAGCCGTAGCTGAGCACCTGACCGGTGTAGAAGGTCATTACCCTAGGTGATGTACTGCACGGAGAGCGTGTTGAGCGCCGTGATGTCCACCGTATCGTGGAAGGGCTGCGCTTCGTCGCCGAAGGAGCGGATCGTCACCGTATGCGCCTAGGGCGGCTGGCGCAGTGCCCAGGCCGCACAGGTGTTGCGCGATCTGGGTTTCGAGCGGACGTGGTGGTTGTGCGGGGGGCGGGACGTTGGGGTGGAGGTGAACCTCCTGCCCTTGCGCTTCACACCTGTCCACCCATGTTACCTTGGCAACATGGACGACCTCTTCCGCCTCTTTCGCGTGGATGCCACCGAGGCACAGCGCATCGCGGCCGCGCCCAATGTGCCCCACCAGCACGACTTCGAGGAGCTCATCATCGGCGCGGAAGGCCAGCTGGAGCACTTCATCGATTTCCGCACGGCCACCATCGCCGCGCCTTTTGTCAGCTTCGTCACCAAGGGCAAGGTGCATCGCGTGGTACCCCGAACGAAGGACGGACGCTGTGACATGTGGGTGCTGCGCTTCCGCAGCGAGTTCATCCCCGAGACGGTCTTCCAGCTCTACGCTTTTTTCCACGCCAACGCCGACATTGGCCTGCACGATGTGCGCTGTTTCAAGCGACTGCTCACCGTATGCGAGCTGATCGACGGGGAGATGCAACAGCCCGAGCCGGACCTGGCCGTGGTGCGCCAATTGCTCGGCGCGCTGTTCACGCTCATCCGCAGCGAGCACCGGCGACAGCACCCGGAAGCCGATGCGCCTCCCGCTTCGCAGAGCGAGACCTTCCGCCACTTTTTGCAGATCCTTGAGGAGAACTACCGGCAGCCGCACGATGTGGAGTTCTATGCTTCGCAACTCTTCATGAGCCCGCGCAACCTCAACCTCATCACGCTGCACATCCTGCAGCAGAGCGTGAGCCGGATCATCGAGACGCGCAAACTGATCGAAGCCAAGAACCTGCTGATCAGCACGGACAAGCCAGTGAGCGAGATCGGGTTCGAGCTGGGCTACCAGGAGAAGGCCTACTTCACCCGGGTATTCAAGAAGAACACCGGGCAAACACCCACGGAGTTCCGGGAAGAGATGCGGAAGCTGGTGGCTTGACGGGGAGTGCAACGCATTTACCGGATCGTGTTACCCCTGCGCCTGCCGGGTCCGGGACCTTTGTGCCGTCACGATCAAGGAACCCTCAACACCCACGACCATGGAACTGGAAGGACAAGCCATCATCATCACCGGCGGTGCCAGCGGCATCGGCTACCAAGCTGCTCTTCAACTGGCCGCCAAAGGCGCCAACCTCATCATCGCCGACTTCAATAGCGACGGCGCGGAGAAGGTCGCCCAAGAGATCACGGCCAAAGGCGTGAAAGCCTTCGCCTACAAAGTGGACGTGTCGAAGGCCTCCGAAGTGGAAGCCTTGGTGGACTTCGCCGTGGAGAAGCTCGGCACCCTCAATGGCATCTTCAACAACGCCGGCATCGGCCTGGTGAAACCCTTCCTGGAAATGGACCCCGCCAGCTACCACAAGGTGATCGAGGTGGACCAGCACAGCGTGTACTACGGCATGTATTACGCCGCGAAGAAGATGGTGAAGCTGGGCGCGAAGGGAACCTTCGTGAACACGGCTTCCATCTACGGCTTCCAGGCTGCGCTGGGCAGTTTCAACTACAACGCCGCCAAGGCCGCCGTGGTGATGATGAGCAAGAGCGGCGCGTTGGAACTGGCGCCCCACGGCATCCGCGTGGTAGGCGTGGCCCCCGGCTTCATCAACACGCCCATCCTGGGCAACGATGCCGCCATGAAGAAGATGCTCGGCGACCAGCACCTGCACAAGCAGCTCATCGCCCCGGAGAAAGTCGCCAGCGTGGTGGCCTTCCTCTTCACCGATGCCGCCTCGGCCATCAACGGCAGCACCCTCCCGGTGGATGACGGCTTCCTGATCCACAAGAACGGCTGATGCCGCGCGACCTTAGCTTCACTTGCCCATTCACCATAACCATCCGCCATGAAAGTCTCCTTCCGAACCCCCCGCTGGCTGTTTCCTGTTCTCTTGGTGGCGATCCTGTTCGGCGCTGTTGCCTTCATCCCAGCAGCACCACAAGGATCGCCGGTATCCTTGGAGCAAGGCACATCTGGCAACCTGCCTGCACCCGGCATCTACACCATCGATGCAGTACACACCTTCATACTGTTCGCTGCGCAGCATCAGGTGGTGGGCATGGTGCGCGGCGGCTTCGACAAGCCGAGCGGCAGTATTACCATCGCTGCTGACCCCGTCGCGTGCGAAGTCAATGTCTCCATCGAGGCATCGAGCATCAGCACCCAGAACGATTACCGCGATGAGGATCTGCGCGGCGCGGATTTCTTCGATGCCGCGAAATTCCCGGCCATCACCTACCACGGGAAGGGCTTCCGGCGCGTGGACGATCATTGGACGGTCGATGGCACCTTGACCATACGCGGCATCGCGAAGGCCGTGCCGTTGGAATTCGTGTTCAAGGGAACGGCGCCAAAGCAGGAAGGCAAGCCGGACCGCATCGCCTTCCATGGCAGCGCTGCCGTTAAGCGCGCCGATTTCGGCATGACCCGCGAGCTGCTCATGGAACTCGGACCCTCACCGACCGGTCCCGATGTGTGGATCGACATCGATACCGAAGCGCTTTCAACCGGAGCGTCCGGTCGATAGCATATCGTTTTTCCCATCACCTCTTCCTCAACCAAAAAACCACCCAAATGAAAACGACGATCACTCCGACAAAGAGCATCGGTATTCCGCTGCTCGCCGCATGCTTCTTGACGGTCCTCTCCGGTTGCTCCAGCGACCAGGCGAAGGTGGCCGCACTACAGGGCCGCGTGGATTCATTGATGACCGAAATGAACGCGGTCAACGCGGAAAAGGCATTGGTGGCCTTCCACCTGGCCCGCTTCGATTCGCTTGACTACATGTACTACACGGGCCAGAGATGGGATCAGTTCCACATCAGCCACGCGGACAACATCGTGGTCACCTATCCCGATGGCCGCCAAGTAAACGATCTGAAGGCGCACACGAAGGATCTGGAGCCCATGTTCGTTTTCGCACCGGATACGCGGATCACCAAACATGAGATCATGTTCGGCTCAGGCGAATACACGTGCGTCACCGGTGCCATCGATGGCACCTTCACGCAGCCCATGCCGATCGGCGGTGGCAAGACCATAGCACCTACCGGGAAGCCCTTCCACCTGCTCATGTGTACTGTAGGGAAATGGAAGGATGGTGAGATGGTCGCCGAGAACCTTTACTGGGACAATCAGTCCCTGATGAACCAGATCGGCTTGGGCCAATAGGCCCCGGTCGTACTACGGCGGCAACTCCGCTTGGTGAAAGGCGGCAACCCCTGGCTTCGGCCGGGGGTTGTTGTATCCGACCATGTGCAACAGGTCTACCGATTCCTTCTACCGCTACCGCTTCACGCACCGGCACCTTTGTTCCATCAAACAACAACAGCCATGAACACAACAGCCACGACCACCGCAACGCGCACGAAATGGACCTTGGACCCTTCGCACAGCGAACTCCTCTTCAAGGTGAAGCACCTGATGATCTCCAACGTGAAGGGCGAGTTCCGGAAGATGAACGCCTCCATCGACATGGTGGGTAATGACCTCAGCACCGCCAAGGCGAAAGTGAACATCGATGCAGGATCCATCTTCACCAACGACGACAACCGGGACAAGCACCTGCAAGGCGCCGATTTCTTCGACGCGGAGAAGCACCCCGAGCTCACTTTCGAGAGCACTTCCTTCCTGGGCAACACGAGCGACTGCAAGCTCACCGGGAACCTCACCATCAAGGGCGTGACGAAGCCCGTGACGCTGAACGTGGAGTTCGGTGGCGTGAACAAGGACCCGTGGGGCAATGAGAAGATGGGCTTCTCCCTCACGGGCACCATCCACCGCAAGGATTGGGACCTGAACTGGAATGCGGCCCTGGAGACCGGTGGCGTGTTGGTGAGCGATGAAGTGCGCATCAGTGCCGAAGTGCAATTCTTGAAACAAGCCTGAACCGTCCGCATGGACCGCAAGAAGTTCCTCCTTTCATTAGCCACACTGCCGCTGGCAGGAGCCGCCATGAAACTCAACGACCTCACCCGCATCACCGAACCGTTCAAGCCGACACCGCGCATGCCCGTGCTCTTCCTGGGCCACGGCAGTCCGATGAACGCGATCGAGGAGAACGAGTTCGTGGCCGGCTTCCGGAAGGTGGCAACGGAACTTCCCCGGCCCCAGGCCATCCTGGTGGTGAGCGCCCATTGGGAAACGCGCGGCACGCTGGTGACGGCGATGGAACGTCCGCGCACCATCCACGACTTCGGCGGCTTCCCGAGAGCGCTGTTCGATGTGCAGTACCCCGCGCCCGGCAGTCCGGAACTCGCGGCCGAGACCCAGCGACTGGTCACCAGCGCCACGGTCGGACTTGATCAGAGCTGGGGCTTGGACCATGGTGCGTGGAGCGTGGTGAAGCACCTGTATCCGAACGCCGATGTGCCGGTGATCCAGATGAGCATCGACTATTCGCTGAAACCGGAGCAACACTACGCGTTGGCGAAGGAGATCGCATCGCTACGTGAGAAGGGTGTGCTCATCATCGGCAGCGGCAACATGGTACACAACCTGGGCATGGTGGCCTGGGACAAACTGAACGAATCGTACGCCTTCGATTGGGCGGTGGAAGCGCGCGCCAAGATGAACCAGTCGATCACCAGCGGCGATCATAGCGCGCTCGTGAATTTCCACGGGCAGGGCAAGGCTTTCGAATTGGCGATCAACAGCGGCGAGCACTTCCTGCCGCTGTTGTACACGCTCGCACTGCAGGAAAAGGACGAACAGGCCACGCTCTTCAACGACAAGCCGCTGGCGGGTTCGCTAACGATGACGAGCGTGCGCATCGGCAAAGCCTGAGCGATGCGCGTTGCTCTCCTGACCACCGTATTGACACTCATCATGCACGCCACGCTATCCGCACAAACCGCCGCCGGGCTCCACTACCTGGTGCGCCAGCCCACCGTGAGCAGCGCCAAGCCGCCGGTGCTCATCATGCTGCATGGCGTGGGCAGCAATGAAGGGGATCTTTTCTCCTTCGCCGAGCGCATCCCCGGGGAATACGTCGTCATCTCCGCGCGCGCACCGAACACCTTGGGCGCTGGCAGCTATGCGTGGTATGACGTGGACTTCTCCACGGGCAAGCCGGTGTACAACTTTGAGCAGGCGGAGCAGAGCCGTACCACGCTCATCACCTTCATTGAGGAGATCAAGAGCAAGTACACGATCGATCCCGCGCGCGTGTATCTGTGCGGCTTCAGCCAGGGCGCGATCATGGCGTACAGCGTGGCCCTCACACGGCCCGATCGGGTGCGCGGCATCGCGGCCATGAGCGGCAGGCTGCTGGAGGAAGTGAAGCCGCGCATCACCCGCTCAGCACAACTACAGGAACTGTCCATCCTGATCACCCATGGCACGCAGGACGCGACCCTTCCTGTTCACTACGCGCGTGAGGCAGACGCTTACCTACGCACCATCGGCATCGCCCCCACGCTGAAGACCTATCCCGAAGGACACACGATCAGTACGGCGATGCTGGCGGATCTGCTCGCTTGGCTGGAGTGACATTACCTTTCCCCATCAGCACCCCGCATCCCATGACAGACACCAACAGCGCAATTCCTGAAGGACTGAACACGCGCGGCCGCGAACCCGTGCGTTTCCTGGTCTTCTCCGCCTCGCTGCGGAAGGCCAGCTACAACACCAGGCTCGCGCACAACGCCGCGCGCGTGATCGAAGCGAACGGTGGCGTGGTGGACCTGGCCGACATGCACACGTTCAGCTGCCCGCCCCTCGATCAGGATATGGAGGAGGCACAGGGCATTCCCGAAGCGGCCAAGCTCCTGCGCGATCGCCTGCTGGCGAACGATGCCTTCGTGATCGCATCGCCGGAATACAATGGATCGATGCCAGGCCATCTGAAGAACGTGATCGATTGGGTATCGCGCTTCCGGCCGCAACCCTTCAGCGGCAAGCATGCATTGCTGATGTCCGCTTCACCCTCCATGGCCGGTGGTAGTCACGGCCTGTGGGCGCTCCGGATCCCCTTGGAGAAATTGGGCTCGAACGTGTCACCCGCCATGTTCTCCCTGGCCACGGCGCACACGGCGTTGGATGCGAACGGGGCATTGCTGGACGCAAGGTTGGCGAAACGTTTCGAGGACACGCTCACGGGCTTCATGGACCTGGTGGAAGCGGCCAAGCACTACCCCTGCGTGAAGCGCGCATGGGTGGAGTTCCTCGGCGAGCAGCCCGACCCCGTGACCGAACGGGTGGAATGATCGGACGACCCGATGGTGCCACAGCGCATGCGGCGATGCTGGCATATCCGCTTGCCTGGCTTCGCCGATGATCTGGTGCGCTGACTTCCAACTACAGTCGCGTTGACCATTACCGCCAGAACAAAGAGGGGCCTCCTGATCGCCCAGGAAGCCCCTCTTCTCATATCGTTCCACGATCACGCCGTGAACAGCTTCGCGGCGTTCGCCGTGTCCGCGAACTCGTCCAAGCGCGTGATGAGGCCGTTGCTGACGGTATACACCATCACCCAACGTTGCTCGAGCAGCAGGCCGTTCTTCTTGATGCGTTGCTTCTCATGGCCCAGCACCACCACCTTGTCACCTTCAGCCACAAAGCCATCCACGCCGAAGCCCTCGATGTTGGTGTGTTGAATAATGGTGCCGATGAAGCGGACCACTTCATCCTTGCCGACATAGTTACCGGCGTAGGGCACCTCCTTGGGGCCGTGATAGACCCAGGTGGAATCAGCGGACAAGGTCGTCTTGAGCTCTTCCATGTTGCCGGAGCCGAATGCACCGAGCATGCGTTGTACAACTGCGATCGGGGTTTCCATGATGTGTGGCTTTTGTTATGCCGCCGCAAAACTCAGGAGAACGAATTGCCCCGGCAATAAGTCAGAAATAGATGACCGCGATCGGGCCGTCAACCAAGATGTTCCATGCCCTTCAGCAGTGGCACCAACCGTTCGCCCAACGCGGTGAGCGTGTATTCCACATGCAATGGCTTCAGACGGATCACCACGCGCTGCAAGAGGCCATCGCTCTCCAGTTCGCGGAGCGCGGTGGTGATCGTCTGCTTGTTGCTGCCTGGTAATGCGCGCAAAAGCTGGCTGAAACGCACTGGACCCTGTGTGGCCAATACGATGACATTCGGCTTCCACTTGCCGGAGACACTGCGTAGCAACCGTTCGGCCGGGCAATCGGGTCCCAATTCCGTCATGGTCAACTTATCCTGACTTATTGCAGTGGTCTTCACGGCCCGAGAACTTTGTGCCCGCAAGTTAGTTCCACGTGCTGCACCATACACACATCGCACTCCTTCTGCTGTCGCTGAACGCGTGTGCACAAACCCCCACCACCGACATGAGCAACCCAGCGAATCCCCTGTTCTGTGATCCCGATACCGGTGTGTGCATCGTGCCCGGCATGGATGCCGAAGCGGATGCCGCTTTCACACGGCCGCAGACGAAGGCCACGAAACCGATCACGCTGCTCTATTTCACCGACCCCATCTGCAGCAGCTGCTGGGGCGCCGAGCCGCAATTGCGCCGCTTGAAGGCGGAGTACGGCGACGCGCTCGACATCCAGTACCACATGGGCGGCCTGCTGCCCGGCTGGGATGTGTACAACAGCGGCGGCATCGGCAAGCCCAGCGATGTGGCCGGGCATTGGGACGAAGTGAGCCCACATTACCGCATGCCCATCATCGGTGATGTGTGGCTGGAGGACCCCTTGCCAAGCAGCTATCCGCCGAGCATCGCGTTCAAGGCCGCCCAGTTGCAGAACCCCGCGAAAGCACTGGTGTTCCTGCGCCGGATGCGTGAGCAGGTGCTGGTGGAGAAGAAGAACATCACCAAGTGGCCCGTGATCAAAGAGGCTGCGGTTCTCACTGGACTGGATACGGCCAAGCTGCATGCAGACCTCAACGGCCCGGCGAACGCCCTCTTTCAAGCGGACCTCACCCTGGCGCGTTCGCTCGGGGTGCGTGGTTTCCCCACCTTCATCTTCAGCAACGATGCAGGCGAGCGGCAACTGGTGTACGGGGCGCGGCCCTATGCCACCTTCGAGGCGGCGGTGAAGGCCTTGAAGCCGGATGCGCAGGCGGCTGCAGTGCCCGCATCACTCGATGAGCTGTTCAACGTGCATCCGTCATGGTGTGCGGAAGAAGTGGCCGTGATGCTGGACATCACGCACGATCAGGCGCTGGTCCAGTTGAAGGCTGCTGAGGCAGCGGGCCGGTTGCGCGCAGTGCATACGCGGAACGGTAGTGTTTGGCATAAGGGAGTATAAATCGCCGCACCTTGCCTGCAGGCAGTTGGGGCCTGCACGCTGCCAACTGAAAGGTGAAACGGGGAAAAGGTCCAGCGCAGGTCGATGGTTCTCATGGTCGGTGGACCAGTAGTTCGTTCGATGTTCTATTAGTCCAGCTTCACCCACTTCAGGCGGAGGCTGTTGCTCACTACGCTCACGCTGCTCAGCGCCATGGCCGCACCGGCGATCATGGGGTCCAGCAGGAAGCCGTTGATCGGGTACAGCACGCCCGCTGCGATGGGGATGCCGAGCACGTTGTAGATGAAGGCCCAGAAGAGGTTCTGGCGGATGAAGCTGACGGTCTTTCGCGAGAGCGTGATCGCGCGTGGGATGGTATTGAGGTCGGTGCTGATGAGCGTCATGCGCGCCACGTCCATGGCGATGTCGCTGCCCTGGCCCATGGCGATGCTCACGTCGGCCTTGGCCAGCGCTTCGCTGTCGTTGATGCCGTCGCCCACCATGGCCACCACGTGACCTTGTTGCTGCAGCGCGGTGACGAAGGCCGCCTTGTCGGTGGGCAGTACTTCGCTGCGAAAGTCATCGATGCCCACTGCTTTCGAAACGGCTTGTGCGGTGCGACGCGAATCGCCGGTCTGCATGTAGACTTTGATGCCGGCCGCTTTCAAACGCGCAATGGCTTCAATGGCGGATGGCTTGAGGCGATCCGCAATGGCGATGGCGGCACGCACCTCTTTCGCATCGGCGAACCAGATAACGGTGTGCGCGGCTTTCCCGCCTTCTGGCGGGACTTCGCTCGTTCCTCGCTCAGCCTGCCCATGCATCTCGAACTCGCGCCATTCGCCGGTGATCATGATCCCGTTCTCCTCCAACAGGCGGCGGTTGCCCACCAGCCAATTGGTGCCGTTCACGGTGGCTTTCACGCCTTTACCGGTCAGGTCTTCAAATGCGGACAGGGTGGAACCTGTGGTGTCGACCCATGGGGTCGACGCTACAGGTGCGTTGAAGCCAGCGGTTGCGTTGCGCAGATGTCGCACGACCGCCTCGGCCAATGGGTGTTTGGACCGTGATTCGATCAACCACAACGCGTTCGCCACTTCGGCATCTTCCAGGCCCATGGCCTCCACCACCTCGGGCTTGCCTTCGGTGATGGTGCCGGTCTTGTCCAGCACGATGGCGGTGATCTTGCGTGCGCGCTCCAGGCTTTCGGCGTCCTTGATGAGGATCCCGTTCTCGGCGCCCTTGCCCATGCCGGCCATGATGGCGGTGGGTGTGGCCAGGCCCAAGGCGCAGGGGCAGGCGATCACCAGCACGGTGACCATGGCCAACAGCCCTTGGGTGAACGCATGCTCGCCGCCGAAGATCCACCACACGATGGCGCTCAACAGGGCGATGCCGATGACGATGGGCACGAACACGCCCGCGATCCTGTCCACGAGCTTCTGCACCGGCGCCTTGCTGCCCTGGGCGTCCTGAACGGTGCGCACGATCTGCGCCAGCAATGTCGCCGCCCCCACCTTCTGCGCCTTCATGCGCAAGCTGCCTTTCTGGTTGATGGTGCCCGCAAGGAGCGATGAACCGGTGGTCTTCGTAACGGGGATGGGTTCACCGCTGATCATGCTCTCATCCACGTAGCTCTCCCCACCAATGACCTCGCCGTCCACTGCGATACTCTCGCCGGGGCGCACCACCAGGATGTCGTCCACGTTCACATCCGCGATGGGAACTTCCTTGGTCTGGCCGTCCGTTCCTTCGCGCAGCACAGTGCTCGGGCGAAGGCCCATCAACTTCTTGATGGCACTGGAGGTACCGGCCTTGGCGCGTTCCTCCAGGAATTTACCGAGCAGGATGAAGGTGATGACCACTGCGGCCGCCTCGAAGTACACATGGGGCATCAGCCCGCGACTCGACCAGAACGCGGGGTACATGGTGTTGAAGACGCTGAAGACATAGGCCACGCCCGTGCTGAGGGCCACCAATGTGTCCATGTTCGCGCTGCGGTGTTTCGCCTGCTTCCATGCATTGATGAAGAAGGAGCGGCCAAAGACCAGCACCACCGGTGTGCTCAAGGCCCACATCACGAAGTTGGCCCAAGGCTCGTGCATCAGGAACATCCCGAGGACCACCAGCGGGATGCTCAGCGCAATGGAGGCCCACAAGCGCTGCTTCAAGGAGGACATGCGTGCGAGTTGGATCTCCTCCAGGTCGGCAGTGGCCTCGTGTTCCTCGCTGATGAGAAGGTCGTAGCCGATGCTCTGCACCACCGCACGCATACGGCGCTCATCGATCACGCCGGGTACATATTCCACCTGCACCGTGTTGGTGGCCAGGTTCACCGCCGCCTTCAGTACGCCGGGCTGGGCCAGCAGCATGCTTTCCACGCTGCTCACGCAGCTCGCGCAGGTCATGCCCGTTACCGGGAAGGTGCGCCTCAATGTGGGCACTGCATACCCGTTGTCGCGGATTGCCTTCACTGCGTCGCGCACGGCCACCACGGGCGTGGTGCTCTCGATCACCGCGCTGCGGTTGTTCAGTTCCACGTGGTGCGCCCCCACCGAGGGAACGGTCCCCAGGGCCTTGTCCACGATCAGCGCGCAATGCTCGCTGTCCATGTTCTCCACGGGCAGTACCAGGGTGCTTTTCTCAGTGCTCATGATGGTGGGGTACTAAGCGGCCTGGAGCAACAGGCGGTAGCCAGTGGGCTTCAGTGCTTCCGCGAGCGTGTCGTCCGACACGGTGCCTTTCACCACTTCAACGGTCGCGCTGTTGTTCGGTACGTCCACGGCCACGGCCAGCACGCCGGGCAATGCGCTCAGGATGGTGGTC
>Ga0075163_10001012_pt1 | contig 37505 bp, 30 predicted proteins | sample JI1023141ADNA_FD_71478 | JGI IMG/M metagenome (GOLD analysis project Ga0075163, IMG submission 71478) | Wastewater effluent complex algal communities from Wisconsin, to seasonally profile nutrient transformation and Carbon sequestration -... | ecosystem: Engineered > WWTP > Effluent > Algae...
CGTGTGCCCGCCACTGTCACGATGGTTGCACGATACGCGTACGATATTCGTACGGAGCTTGCACGGGCGGCGCACGCACGTCGCCCGAGAACGCTGAACGAACTATGTTCATGCAGCTCTGCGAGCCTGCGCTGCGCTGGCTGACATGACTCGGAAGCCAGGTTTGAACGTGTCGGCCGGCTTTCCGATCGAGGTCCGACACGCGAGTCGCGAGCTGTTGGCGGACGACGGCGACGTTGGTAGCCTCGGCGCCGTGGGAGAGGTCGGGGTGTCGCGGCAGCGTGTGCTCGACGCGGTGGTCGCCGAGTTCGAGGCGAGCTGCGCCGAGCGGCTCGACATGCGCTGCCACCACGTGCGGGTGCCAGGCGGGATCGTGGAGTTCTGCGGCACCGAGGCGGATCCCAACTGCTGGAACGCCGCCTACGTGACCGACGCGCGCGCGGTCCTCCCGCTCGTCGTGGGCCATCGCGACCGGGTCGCCCACGCGTACCAACGGCTCGACCGCGCCAACACCCCTTTCTGGGACGCGGCACTGTTCCCGCCGCCGATCGTCCGCGTCGACGGCAACCTCTTCTACTTCGCGCCGGCACGCGGGCGGCTGTTGCTGGGCCAGGTGAGGCTCGAGCGCCGGGCCGTGCTGCTCGCCGCGATCGGGGACGAACAGATCGCCGTGATCCACGTCGAGGGGCGGGCGCGGTCCGTCCTCCACGTCGGGTCGCCGCACAGCTTTCGCGAACTCGACGTCGATCTGCAGCTCCGCCTCCAACGCCGGACGGGGCGAGGGTCGGCCCCCTCGGATCCTGTGGATCCCGTCCGACCGACCGCGGCGATCCTCGCCCACCACCGCCGCATCGTCCACGGCATCACGGTCGACATGGGCCCCGGCCCGTCGATCCCGGAGATCCTGACGGCCTGCTTCGAGGATCTCGCGGACCGCGCCCGAGCACTCAGGGCGAACGGCAAGCCGGTGCGAGGCAAGCGGTGGATCCGTCACGTCACCCGCTTCTTATGCAAACTGGCGATTCGCGGCGTCGGCGATCTCGTCGGCCGCATCGGCGAGATCATCGCTGCGATCCAGGAGCACCACCCGGCCTTCACGATCACCCCGGAGGCCATGTCGGACGTCCTCGGACGGCTCCAGCTCCTCGGGACCTGCATCGTCGGCCCGAGGGACGACGGCGATCGGATCTGGCAGATCAACCTCGCTGGCCTCGGTGACCCGAGTTCGACGATCCATCGCCGCCTGTGCCGCGAGACGCGGACGCGACGCGCCACGGCTGTTCCCGTCGAGACGGCTCGTGGTGAAGGTCTGACGACGAGCGACTCGGGCCCTCCGCGGGCTGCCGAGGCTGTCGCCGCCTCCGGCGATCAGCCCCCTACAGCGGCCACGCCACCCGCCTCACCCGTCGACGCGACGGTGGGGCTCGACACGCTGTCACCACCCGAGCCAGCAACCGCGGCCACCATCGCCGCTCCGCCTGACGCCAACAACCCGGCCACCGCTACGCTGCCCCCCGACTCGGCGTCGACCTCGCACACCCCACCGTCGGCCGCCGCTGACGCCCCGGTCGACGACCGGGTCAGGACCCCGAAGGCCGACAGCCGAGCGGACGATCTGGCCGCCGCGGTCCGCGAGCTCTTGGAGCTGCCGCCCGCGGCAGGCCGTACCCTACGCCTCGGGGTACGCGTGCATCGTGAGTGGCGTGCCGCAGCTCGCCGCGCTGGAGATCCCGGCGTCGGTGACGGCCCCCCCTCGCCGCGGTCCGATCAGCCGGACCCCGCTCGCGTACTCGGCAAGCCGCCCCAGTCGGCTCGACGGCGCCTCCACGTCTCGCCCGATCACATGTTCGGGTTGCCGCGGCTCGCGATCGTCGCTCACGCCGTTCGGTCGTCTCCCGGAGAGTCACAGCCACGTCCGAAGAATTCGTCGCGACGACCGGGGCCAGTCCGGAGGGAGCCGCGGCGAGCGCGTGGTCCGCCGGACGACACGCTGTGATGGCCCGGCCGCTGCTGGACGAGGAAGGACGGGGCTCCGTGTGGCCGAACGCGGCGCCTGGTCGTCCGGGGCCGGGCGCAGGTCTGGCCCATGCCCGCCTCTGGCGGTAGAGTCGGGCCGTTGAGGCTTCCCTCCACAGCGCTCCTCGCTCACGTGGCCCTCGGCGCCTGCCAGGGGCCGGCGGCCGAGTCGTCGGGGCTCACGACGACGCCGGGGATCACCACGGTGCCCGGCGACACGTCGGGCGAGTCGTCCTCGAGCTCGAGCAACTCGGGGACCACGACGACGGGGGACGACGGCTCGGGGAGCGGCGGCAACGACACGTCGACCGAGCCGTCCCGGGATCTCGGCGGCGTGCCGGACTTCGGCGACGGCAAGCCTGTCGGTTGCAAGGGGAAGATCGACTTCCTGTTCGTCATCTCGCGCGACACGAACATGCTGAACCGGCAGGAGCAGCTCGCCTTGGCGGTCCCCCAGTTCATCGATACGATCCAGACGAGGTTCGAAGACTTCGACTACCACATCATGGTCGTGGACGGCGACGGCGCGCCCGCGAGTGAATGGGGGGTGGCCGAGTGCAACGCCGTCTGCCCGAACCTCGCGTGCAAGGAGAGCGATCTCTGTTGCCTGTCGGGCGACGGTAGCGACGAACCGTGCTGCCCCGATCCGGGCTACCCCTGCGAGCTTCTCGATCTCATCACCCCCTGCGACGCGGCGTGGGGCGCGGGCGTCGTTTTTCCTGCTGGCCCCAACACAGCCGACAAGCCTTGCCCGCTCGAGCCCGGCCTGCGCTACGTCAAGAAGAGCCACCCCAACCTCGACAAGACCTTCGAGTGCATCGCGATGATCGGCGGTGGCGGCTGGGGTTCGCTGGGCCAGGCGCTCACGGCTGCCGTCCAGCCGAGCATCAACGAGATCGGCGGCTGCAACACTGGGTTTCTCCGCAACGACGCGCTGCTCATGGTGACGCTCATCTCGACCGCGGCGGATCAGGTGGGTTGGGACTCCGAAGGGGGGCCAGACGAGTGGGCGCAGGCGGTCATCGACGCGAAGCACGACGACGAAAATTCGATCGTGATGTTCAACATCGGCTACGGGCCCGTGTGCGAACCCGTCGATCGGCTCTGCTTGTTGACCGAGATGTTCCCGTACCACCACCACGAGCATGTCCTGGCGGATGACTACGCCCCGGCGTTCGACGAGGCGGCGAGTCTGGTCGAGACGGCCTGCGCCGGCTTCACGCCGCCAGACTGACCTCGGCCTCCTACCCGCCGATCACTGCGAACATGGGGTGGTTTGTGGCGCCGATACCCCCGCCGTAGATCTCGCCGTTGGGCCCGACGGCGACGGCGAGCGCGAGCTGGAGACCCTGCTTCTCCTTGGGGATGAAGGTCCAGAGCGGCACGAAGACGTTCGGCGCGAATGCCTGGACCTTGAACACGTAGGACTGACCCTGGAGCTCGCCCAGCGCGACCACGGCGTAGCCCGCCGGGCTCCACGCGATGTCGTGCGGACCGAACCAGTCGGACCCCAGCGGGCCGAGCGGGATCTGGCTGTCGAGCTGGCCGCCGGGTGAGTAGACGCGGACCTCACCCTCCGGCTCGCAGTCGTCGAGGCATGTGTAGCCGGCCACGTGGTAGTGGCCCTCGTCGTCGACGTCGATCGCCAGACCCCGACTCTGCACGCCAGGACCGGGCCCAGCCACGATCCACTCGGACATGTTGGCGTCGACGTCGTGCTCGATGACGACGAGGCGGTCGCGGACCATCAGATTATTGTCCTCGTGCTTGCCTCTGGCTTCGCCGACGAGCACGAGCATTTCTTCCGCGAAGATGCAGTCGCGGACGGTCTCGGCGAAGTGGTTTTCCAAACTTACGTCAAGGTCGAGCAGACGTTCCTCCGGCGGTTCGTTCGAGCGGAGCAACACGGCGAGCGCGTCGCGTCCATCGGGTGTGGCCACCGGCTTCGAGCCGCAGACGGCGACGAGGCCGGGGCGGCTCGCCAGGGCGAACGCCTTGTCCCCGATCTCGCCGATGCCGATGTTCTCCGGCCCGAGCCCCCACGCGGGGATCCGTCCGGCCCACCACCGAAGTCCCTGGCCGCTCAGGCGCTCCACGAGCACGTGGATCTCGCCGGTGTCGCGGTCGATCTTCGCGTCGATCGCGGAGCAGTGCGCCGACGGCAACACGGGGATCTTGTCCTCGGGCTCGCCCGTCTTCGCGTGGGCGCGGAGGTAGCACCGCGGCTCGCCCATCTCGTAGTAGGTGCCGAACTCGAAGGGCCTGCCGTCGGGCAACACCCCGATCGCTACCACCTGACCGTCCTCCGCGCCGGTCTCCCAGAAGACCTCGTAGCCGGGCGGTGGCAGGGCGATCACATAGTCGACGCCGAGCGTCTCACCCTGGATCGCCCCACGCCACGGGGTCAGCAGCGCCGTGTGCTGACCGTTGTTCAGGCCGGTGAAGGCGGAAATGTGGCCGCCGAACTCGCCGGGGCTGAGGGGCGTCAGCTCGATCACCTCGCCGTTGTCGAGCTGCATCTGCACGCCGTCCGAATGGTCCGCCGTGACCGCGACCTCGAGGACGGCGTTCACGGCGGTGTAGTCCGGCTTCACCTCGCGGTTGAGGATCATCGGCGGCTCGGCGGGCTCGTCGGTCGTCGCGCCGCTCGACTCGGCCCCTGTCTCGGCATCCGGAGTGGTGGAGTCGGAGCTGCCGCTCGAGCTGTCGCTCGTGACGGTCTGGATCGCGTCGCTCGTCGTCGGCGGTCCGCTCCCGCCAGTCGTTGCGGGTCCCGTCGTCTCGCACACGTGTGCCTCCTCGCAGGTCACAAAGTCGGGCAACGGTCCAGGACAGCCGAGGACGAACGCGAGGATCAGGAGAATCAGGATGAAACGGGTATTCATTCGGCCTCCACGAAAAATCCGTCAGAAGCGAGCGTGGAGCGCCAGCCCCCCAGGCACAGGGACGAGCGCAGTCCTCGATGCCGCGCGGGCCATCCGTCGGCCGCCGATACCCACGAGCACGGCCGCGATGACGATGGTCGTCCCGGCCGCGACGGCCAGCGCCAGCGCTTGGTCGCCGGCCTTGCGGTAGTCGTTGAGCACGACGCTCGCCATGGCGTCCTGCTCGGTCGTGGCGAGGCCGTCAACCATGGCGTGGAGGTCGAGATATTTCTGCCGCGTCTCGACCCAGCGGTGGCCCACGTAGCCCGCGGCTGCCGTAAGCGCAACCCCGGCTCCGAGCACAACGCTGCCAGCGATCACGAGCCGCCGGCCAGGACGGAGATCCTCACGAGGTGTGGGCCGGGGAGGTCGGGGGACCGTCATGAGCACCTCGTCGGGCGATGGTCCGGAGGTCGACGAGGGCGGCGGGCTGAGGGCGGTCGACGGGCGCAGGTTGGCGACGGACGGCGGCGGGTTCACAGCGGGCGATGTCGACGGCGCCAGGTTCTCGACGCCGGGTGGCGGCACAACCTGAGCGCTCGTGGACGTCAGAAACGGAGGCGGCGGGTCCACCACGTCGGCGGTTGGGGTCGGTGAGGCTGACCTGCTTGCTGCTGCAACCACTGGGCCCGACCCCTTCGCGGGCCGTGGCTTCGCCGCGCTGCCACATTGGGCCGCATGTTTGCGTTCGAGGGACATGAGGGCGGCGTGGCCGGCCTCGTGACGCTGGCGCTGCTCGGTGGACTGGCCTTCCACGGCCAGGCTCGCGTCCAGCGTCCGCCGTGCGGCGCACAGGTCCTCCGCTTGACCTGTCCGATCGAACAGGAACAGGTACGAGCGGTGCGCGCTGTGGAGGAAGCTGGCGCGCTGATCTGGGGTCCGCATCGGCGATGCTGCACGCCGCTCGGACCGCTCGGCCTTGCATCGGTGATCCTCGAGTGCGCAGTCGACCGGAGCGGGCGACGCGACCATGAGGTAGATGGGGAAGGCGATCATGGCATGTACTCCTCGGAGAGTTTCAGAGGACCCTGCGGGCGGAACCGAAGGGATGCGGTGGCATCATGGACGCAGCGCTCGACATCCGGCGCGGAGCTGTCGATCGCGACGGCGGCGTGGTCGTCGCCTTCCGCGGCCGTGAACTCGACGACGAGCAGACCGCCGGCGAGGCTCGAGCAGCGCCGCAGCTCGTCGGCGATCTGACCCAACGCCTCGCGCATCGGCGGCAAGTTCGCTGACGCGGACCCACGTGTCGGCGACACCGTCGGGGACGGGACGCCGCTCAGCGTCGGCGGGGGAGACGCGGTCGACGGGGTGATCGCGGCAGGCGCAGGCCGGCTCGCGTGGACGGTCGGCGACGTGGTCGCCGCTCGAAGTGCCCACGCCGTCCCAAGCACAGCGAACACGGCCGTCAGGACCATCCCGCCGACCCCAGCCCACACCGAGAGCCCACGACCACCACGTGGCGGCGGCGGCATCGGCACCGCTGGCAGCTCGAGCGCGTGGATCGCCGCGATCATGTCCGCCGCCGAGGCGAACCGCTCCTCGCACTTCTCGAGTGCATGCATCACCACGTCGCTCAGCGGGCGCGGGAGGCTCGGCATCAGCAGCGAAGGCGGCGGGATCTCGAGCGGTTCTTCGAACGTGCCGATGTCGACGTAGCGCCCAGTCAGGAGCACGTACATCAGCGCTCCGACCGACCACAGGTCGACTCGGTGATCGCAGATCCCGCCGTCGCGCCCCATCTCGGGGGCCATGAAGCTGTCGTGACCGACCGGCGAGCGGGCGGGCCGAAGCCCGCCCGAGATCGTCGAGGACGCCGACCCCAGATCGATCAGGAACACCTCAGTGCGCCCGGACGGGCGCCGGCACCACAGGATGTTCTCCTCGGCGATGTCCTGGTGGACGATGTCGGCCTTGTGCAGCGTGCTCAGGACGTCGAGAAGCTGCAGCGCGATGTCGCAGACCACGGACGGCTCCATCCTCCCCTCCTCGACCAGCGTCGTGACGGGGGCGGCTCCGGGGATGTAGTCGTAGACGATGTAGCGCTGCCCGTCGGAGATGCCGAAGTGCAGGGCGGCCAGCAGGTGTGGGTCACGGATACGGGCCGCGAGTCGGCCTTCCTGCACGAACCGGGCGAGCAGTTCGGGGTCGTCCTCCGTGCCTTCTTCCATGAGCTTGAGCGCCAGGACGCGCTTGGTCGTGAGGTCGCGTCCGCGAAAGACGCGGCCCTGTCCACCGGCGCCGAGCTGCGCATCCACCTGATACCGGCCGTCGAGGACCCGCGGGGGCATACCTCACTCCTCCCATGATTGCTTCTGCAAGTGTTCGGCAATCGCGTCGAGCGACCAGCCGTCGTCGCGGAGACGGCGTGCGAGCTCTGCCCTCGGGACCGCAGAGCGGGGGTACTTGGTGATGTTCCCGCGGCCCCGGAGTGACTCGACTGCTGGGGGCAGGATGCCGCGGCGGACCCAGTCCCGAATAGTAACAAGGCTAACACCGCCGGCCTTGGCAACCTCGGTGGCGAGCGCAAACGTCCTGCGCGGTTTCGGCATCCTACGCGGCACGGAGGGCAGTCTAGGCCGAAATCGGCCCCAAAATCTTCTTGCGACTTTTTTTGATTTTCTTATGGTTTCCACGGGAGGAAATAGCCGATGGAACCAGGTGGACAACTTCAAATTGCGGCCTTCGACCAGAAAAACGCATGCTACGTCGTAGTGGTAGGAGGGGGGTTGAGCTTTCCCGACCCACACACCGCCCAGGAGGCCGGCTACCTCGTTTTTCGGGGTCCCGTCGTCACCTGCGGCGAGGTCGAGCCCCAGGAGCCGGGGGCTCCTGTCCCGCTTTTCCAACATCGACCACTGGTGATTTCGCGGGTTGCGGGCACGGAACACTGGGCGCCCGCGCCCGCGCGACCGGCCCCGATGCGTGAAGCCGACGCCCCCCGCCCGCGGAGGTGGGAGCGATGACTGCCGGCAACCCCCGCATCATCCCCGCGTCCGCCCTCCAGCCCGGGCTCGCGACGATCGTCGTGGTCCTGCCGGACCGGACGATCCGCAGCCGCGTCCGCATGGTCCAGGCGAGAACCCATGGCGTCGTGGACGTCGCGTTCGCGTCCGGCGATGTGATCACGTTGATGGCTCGCGCGGTTGTCGGCTGCATTGATCCCCCATCTAAATCCCGCCGAAGGGCTTCCTGAGTCGAATTCAGCTCAGCATGGAAAGGTTGCTACGATGGAAAATTCAGCCCCGCTCACCGACCCGCTCCCGCTTTTTTTCCACGAGGCGAGCAAGAAGGTCCTGTACGTCGCGCATGGTCCGAGCCCGCTGATCTTTTCGATCTACTTCGAGGACATCACGAGCCACGTCGCTATCACCGAAGGGCCAGTCATGCAGCCGACGACCCATCCCTTCGGCCTCTGCACGGGAGTCTCGACGCTCAGCGAGGACGCCGTCCGGCGCGCGCTCGGACAGACGCGCGTGTTGGAGCCCGGCATCTTCGAGGCGATCTTCTCGCTGTGGACCGACTTCTGCGACGCGGTCGCGGAGCGCGTGCACGAGGGGGAGGAACTCGGACACGTCTTCAAGACCACATGGGTGTTCGAGGACGCGGCCGACGTCGACCTGCACGACCAGCCCGCCGCGCAGCGACGGGACGCTGTCGCCTGATCCCGCGACGGCCTGGGAGACTCGCCCGGACTCGTACAATCTGAATAAATGCGCAGGCTTGCGAAACCGCGGCGCCATTGGGATTGTCCTACGGTGCCTCGGCTTCAAATCCTCGCGCTACTTGGGATCGGCGCCTGCACCACAACCCTCGTGGAGGGGACAGGCAGCCCTGCGACTTCGAGTACGGCCAGCACTTCGGGCATGAGTGAGACGGACATCTCGTCTGACGCGAGCGAGCCATCGAGTACGGGTATGACGACGATGGTGGTGTCGACGTCGATACCCCCCATGGACACTACGGGTACCAGCACCACGGGCTCGTCTACAAATTCTGCGGAAGCGTCGGGCTCCTCGGAGGCGGTGGCGAGCTGCGGCGACGGTACCGTAGACGACGATGAAGAGTGCGATGACGGGGCGACGGATGATGGGGACGGATGCACCTCGACATGCCTCAAAGAATGGCGCCGAATCTTTGTCACGAGCCAGGTGTATCCGGGAGACTTCGGCGGCATTGATGCCGCAGACACGATTTGCCAATCGACCGCAACAACGGCGGGCCTCCAAGGGACCTATCGGGCATGGCTCAGTACGAGCGACGATTCGCCCGAAAAGCGATTCGTTCGATCCTCAGTCCCCTATCTCCTTGTCGACGATACTCTCATAGCATCCGATTGGGAGGATTTGGTTGATGGCCAACTTGCCCACCCAATCCTCCTTTCGGAGTCTGGTGATGTGCCAGATCTCGGAACCCATCCGTGCATGCCTCCTGGCGTACGAGTCGTATGGACAGGGACAACACCACAAGGCACGCCGCTGCCAGACAACACGTGCACGAACTGGACTGGACAAGGGCAGGCTAATTGGGGACGGATAGATGACACTACCGCTTCATGGACCGCCTACTGTATCTTGCCCTGTGCCGGGGCTGAAGCGGCCTTCTACTGTGTAGAGCAGTGACCGGCCCTCGGTGTGGTTGAGGTCGCCGAACACGACGTGCGGTGTAGCGCGGACGCGCCCGCGAATCCGCGCAGGCGGGCGCGCGTGACAGGAGACGTTGGGCAGGGCAAAATAGGAACATGACGTTCCTTCACCAGTTTGAGGCCGATGTCAGGAAGGCGACCAAGGATCATCAACGCGCGCTCGTCGTGGAGGTGCTGAGGGGGCGAGCAGGCGAGCTGACGCTCGGCGACATCCGCAAGCTGCTTCAGAGCCCGCTCGGGAAAGGGCTGGACGACATCAAGGTCGCCACTTTGTTCGGCACTCACGCGGGGTCGCGTGCCGCGGCCAAGCCACGGGACGCGAAGGAAGCGAAGCCGACGCCCACCGGCAAGAAGTCGGTGAAGACGCCAGCCGCGAAGCCGAAGGTCCGTCAATGTCGCGGCAAGCGGCTCGTCTCGCAGAAGACGCTAGATCTCGTGAAGCAAACGTTCGTCGACGCTGGGGGCAGGACGCTCGACACCAGTGAGATCGTGGCGATCACCAAGCTCCATCGCAGGACAATTCTTAAAGCAGTAAGGCAACTTCGGGATGCGGGATGGATCGAGGTCTCTGGCCGTGCCTCGAAGCCAAAGCCATCCGCGCCCAAGGCGGCCTCGCCAGCCAGCACCACTCCCACGGAGGACGACAAGCTCGACGCGGCAGTCGTTTCGGCGTTGTCCGCCGCCCGCGAGCCGACGACGTCGACGGTGCTTGTGAAGACGACCGGCGCGCCGCTCATGCGAGTACGGGCGGCCCTTCAGCGGTTGGTTGGACGTGGCCAGGTTACTCGGACGGGTATTGCGCGCTTCACACGCTACGCCCTGGCTGTGCCGGCGTTATAGCGGCGACCCGGATCCCCGGGCAGAGTGACTCGGCCGCCTCTGCTCGACTCTGTACCGAATTCACATTCCAGGGAGGTCGATCGTCGTGAGGCTGCGTTCGTCGGCGAGGTGAGGGCGATACGGAGCGCGTGAGGCGCAACGCGAGGCCCTGCCGCCGCTGCCGCTCGCGGACGCGGTTCGGCCTCCGCAGATGCCGAGCTCTCACCCCCCAACCACAGGTGGCATCTTCGGACCATGAGACACATCATCGCGCTCGCAATCGCACTCCCCTTCATCGCGCTCGCCCTGCCGGCGTGCGACTCCCCGGACAACGAAGCCGAGTTGCAGGCGCTCGACATCGGGGACGACGTCGAGGCAGTCGAAGAGGCCGAAGTCCACGATGACTCTCGCAGAGTCACGCACAAATCCAACGGCACAGCGCCGAAAGGGCCCTCGGATATTGCTGCTGTCGCTCCTGATCCGTCCGCGATCTCGTGCCCAGGTTACCAAAACGGGGGCGACTACTGCATGGTGCGCTGCAACAACCCCAATGACGGCGAATCTTACGGGTGGTATGTCGCAGGTCACCGCAGCTACGTGCCCTATGGGGCTTGCACCGCCAAGGGTAATAAGTATTGTAATGACATTGGTCTCTGGCCCACTGCGCATTGCTGGGGCTTTCCCTGAAGCCTGCGTAACAGCGTCGCGGTACTCGCACCACAGCAGCTGCAGCGTGACACCCGTCCTACGCAGCTCGCGGTGCACCCACTCGAGATCGATCGGAGCGCGCTCGGCCGGCGTGCTTCGACCGCCGTCGTGAAACAGCCGGTCCTCGACCGCGCCGTCGTCGAGCTCGCGCGCCAGCTCCCACGTCAGGTCGACCGGATTCGGTGGTCAGGTGCCCGGAACCGCCGGTCAGGTCGGACCGGAATCGGTGGTCAGGTGCGGCCGGATTCGGTGGTCAGGTCGGCCGGAAAACGCACCGTCGAGGGGTGATCAACTCCTCGCCGGTTGAGCAACCACTCGAAGACCACTGCGGTCGACACGGCCCCCAGACCTGCTCCCGAGGCGAGCGGCAGCCGTCCACACGCCCGAAAGATTCCACCCGCTACCACGCAGAACACGACCGAGATCTTCCCAGGGAGCAACGGGGTCGAGCGGCTCGTTTCTAGACCTCGCATTGTAGGTCCCGATATTATAGCCATCGCGGCACCACTGCCACACGTTGCCGCCAAGGTCGAGATGTCCGAATGGACCGCGTCCTGCCGGGCAGCTACCGACGCGAGCTGGGCCGTCCTTCCGGTCAAACACTGCTCGTGTATCGTCAGGCGTCTCATGACCCCACGGGTACGGCCGCCCATCTGTGCCGCGGGCCGCGTATTCCCACTGAGCCTCGCTTGGCAGCGTCGCGGTGATGCCAGGAGCCTGGAGCTCAAGGAGGTGCGACAACCATGTACAGAAGCGCATCGCGTCATCCCAGCTTATCGCTGTGACGGGCTGTTCCGGGTGTGCGAAGCGTCGGTCACGCCAAAAATCCGGCTCATCGATGGTCTGGTTCGTGTGTCGCATCTCGTCCAGGAACTTCGCGTATTGTGCGTTCGTCACCGGCGTCTCGGTGAGCCAGTAGGGAGTCAGGCTGACCCTATGGACAGGTTCCTCGACGCCTTTCATTCCCATGTCGAATGTTCCGCCGGGTACCCATAGAAAGCGAAGGCCGGTCGTCTCCTCGACGAAGGGCTGCTCGCGTATGACGGCCGGGCCACAGCGCTGCGAGGTCGCGATCCAGCGCCGGAGGTCATCGAGCCCACCGGGCTCGCGTAGGTCGAGGCGATGCGCGACCCCGAGTTCTGCGGGCCATGTTGTGTCTTCGCTGCTGAGTGGAAGGAGCACCCAGGCGACCGCCTTGTTCGGATCCGCGAGGTAGGCGAGGGCACTGCGAGCGGCGGCATCGGTCCATGGCGGACCGTACTGGTCGCAAAGCGCGACGACGCAGGGGACGGCCTCGGCGCTCTCGAGCACCGCCTGGAGGCCAAGTGCATCCGGTATGTGGCCTTGGGCATCGCGGAATACGGCCACGCCACAGGCGCGGAGCTGCATCTCGATCCTCTGGGCGTTTGGGCGCTGCTTACTGAGGAAGACGAGCACGACCTCGGTACCCTTACCCTTGCCACCCCGGACAGGCGCTCCGAGGATCTGGGCAGCCAGCGCTCGGACCTCGGCATCCGCGTCGGCCCGTAGCCTCATTGCGGTGGCGCGGACCTGCTCGTCGTCCGCGAAGCGCCGGGCTAGCCGAAGTAGCGTCGCTGTCTCGCGGGGCGTCCCGTCCTCAGCCAGACGGTCGATCAACGGTGTGGGCTCGGCCTCGGGCGCCTCGTCGAGCAGCTCCGCGAGCAGATCGCCCTGATCGAGCCTTGACCGCAGCACCCGGCGCATGAGCGGGACGAAGGCGAGTCGCTGGGCGGCGACCAAGCGCGCGACCTCGTGCCACCATGGGTCGGCGAGCCGCGCGGTCAACTCTTCGAGCAGGACATCGCCCTCGCCAACGATGTGCGTGGCCGTGAGGTACTCCTGTAGGCCGAGATGAGAAAATCCGAGGTGTTCGGGTGCGAACTCCTGCAGAACACCAGCGTCGCGCTGCAACCAGTCGACGACGATAGCGCCGGTCACGGCGACGTCCTTGACGGTGATGGGAAGCTGGCGGAGGCGCTGGTTAACGATATGGCCGAGGTCGGCGCGCAAACGGGTATCACGGTCGCCCGAGGTCTGAAGCACGTAGGCTATTGGCCGCAACACCGCGAGGGCCCGATCGATCGGCAGAGGCGGATCGCGGCGTTTATGCTCCTGCCCCCAGCGGAGTAGTAGGACCTCAAGGCAGCGCTCATAGTATTCCGCGCGACTGCGCGGCATGGGCCGGCCCTGGTGAACGATCACGCATAGCAGTGTCAGGAACAGCGGAGTGCTGACCATCACCTGCAGCCGCTGTGATGAGTAGGCGGTGCTGCCGAGCGCCTCGATGAGTCCCTGTCCGCGCGCCTGCGCGTCGGCCGGGCTCACACTCAGGACAATTCTCGCTGCCTCCGCGAACCACTTCTCTACCAGCTTTTCTACAAGTCGTGGTCCGAGGGGACGAAGCTCGAGCTCGGCGAAGCGCTCGCTAAATTTAACTGCCCGGCGATAGCCAGCATGGCGACAGGAGACAACTGCGCGGACCTGAGTACCGTCGAGCTGGGATTCGATTCGTCGGCATAGCCGGGCGCGAAGGCTCTCGTCAGCAACCTCGTCGAGGCCGTCGGCGAGCAGCAGGAGGCGCTCATGCTTCCAAAGCGCTGTGCCTAAATCAGCCGGAAGCGTGCCGGTCGAGCGTTCATCGAGTTCGTCCTGCAGCCACGCGGCGAGAGGCTGGGCTTCGCGCGCGGCGGTGTAGCGGCGGAGGCGGAGTGGGACGGGGATGGTGCCTGGCGGGAGGCCGAGCTTGGCTGGGTCCTCGCGGGCGCACATGTACTCGAGTTTGAGTAGTGCAGTCGTCTTGCCCGAGCCCGGATCTCCGAGGACGAGCGCATGGGTGTTAGGGATGTACCCTTGGAATAGATGCTCGACCTCGAAATCCTCGTGGGCGGCCGCCGGCACCTCCGCGGGCCGGGTCCGGACACTCAACGTAGCGGATGCGCCCTGGGGCGCTTCCCCCTCCTCGTCGAAGTGTCCAAATGGCGATGTGCGCGCACGGGCCCGCAGCGGCACGTAGACTGCGTCAAGGTCGAGTTGCATATTGCCTCCGCCAACGCCGATCAGCCTTACTCCGGCCTTCTGCTGGAGCTGCCAGGTACGGTAGGCCAGCAGCACGGCGGGCTCGGCGACCTCGATGTGCGGCTCACCGTCGTCGGCACTACCAGGGCGAGCGCCGCTCTTGCCACCTGCGGCGGGCCTGTCGTGGCGGCGACCGTCGGAGGGGCGCAGGAGGACGTTGCCCGCAGCTTCCCAGTGGAAGAACGGGTCGCGGTCGAACGCATCGGTGCCGTCACCCTTGCATAGGAACTTCAGCGGCCACGCTCGCAACTCACCGTCGTCACGGAGGGTCGCCCATGTGTAGCCGATCTCCCGCGACTCGCTCGACTTACCATAGTTCTCGACGCCGAACAGCGAGGGCGCCTGGTAGTAGGTGCGCGACGTGCCGCCGGCCCGCATGGTGTTGACGGCGTCGGCCTCATGCATGTGCCCATGCAGGCATGCGATGAAGCGATCGCCCGGATAGACGTGGCTGTCGAACAGCTTGATCTGCGGCTTTGACAACCAAGCCCGCGGGTGATGCATCAGCAGGAGAGTGCGGTGTACGTCGGTGAGCGCGTCGAGCGGCGATGCATCCTTCACATGTGGAAGTGCGGCGTGGAATTGCTCGACGGGCAGTGCCAGCTTCCCCTCGAAGTCGCCGCCTTGGTACTGCAGCCACGCCGAGTTGAGCCCGACGATAGCGAGCGGGAAGCGGCCGGGCAGATCGATGCGAACGAACACGTCGCCTGGGAAGAACGAGGTGTGCTGGCGGACCCCGGGGCGGATGGCCTGCGGGCGGAGCACCGTGTCGGACCACTCGAGGTAATTGGCGAACAGCGGGTGGAGGAAGGCGCTGTCTTGTCGCACCCAGAGCTCGTCGAGAAGGCCAGCGACATCCTCGTCGTCGCGTCCCCTCCCGTAGTCGCGGAGGATTCGGTAACGCCGTGCCTCCGGACCGTCGGGACGCTGCAGATCATGGTTGCCAGGGACCGCGATGACGAGGGGCGGGAGACCGTCCGCGGCCAGCGGCAGGTGCATGTAAAGCCGTTCCAGGAATCTTGTGAGCTGATCGAACTCCCTCCGATCGCCCTTAAAAGTCAGGTCGCCAGTTAACAGGATGAGGTCCGGGGCACCGACGATCTTCAGGTGCTCGTCGACGCTGCGCCAGAAGTGGTCGAGCACGTGCCACCACGCCGACTCGCCGCGGCAGCCGACGTGCAGGTCGCTGAGGTGTAGCCAGCGCAGCGGGGCGACCGCGGCCGGGATCAACGCGCCGGACATGTCATCGCCGCCCGGCTGGGTTGCGGGCATGAGTTGGGTGCCTCGGCCTCGTTGGTCGCTCACCAGGCGACGTTGCCCAGGAATCCGGGGATGGTCAATCGATGTGGCCTGGCAGCCGCCTCGCCGAGTGGACACCTCCCGGACCGCCGGCGGCCGCGGGTTAGGAGTCGGCGGCCACGGGCGCACCCGTGCCGCGCTGGCGATGACGTTGACGGTGGAGGGCTTCCAACCGCGAAGACGGACGCGGAGTCGAATTCCCAGAGCTTGGGCGCTTCTGTTCCACGTCCGGGCCTTGTAGTGGACGCGCACGCGACCGCCTTGGACCCGATGCCGGCGACGAGGCCGCTGCGAAAGCTCGACCGCTGCCCGACGCGCCACAGGTAGCGCGCCAGCCGCAGCGCGACCGCGACGAACGCGATTGGCAGCACGAACAGGTCGGTGCGTCGCCGAGCTTGTTGTAGAGGAACGACTGCTCCGGCGCGCCGACCACGCGTTCGTGGCGATCGGCGACGAGTAGCACACGTACGACGACCGGGGCCCGGGGCGACCTCTGCGACGGTGCGGCCGCCCGCGCGGACCCACTCCTCGCCGAAATTCTCGGCTGAAAAAGCTTAAACGCGAATGGGGCGGTTCATTTTCCCCTGACGGACAAGTTTTTGCCGTCGACCCGTTAGTTGGTAGTCGGCATATGAGGAGCGGTATCCAGATCTGGTCCGACGCGAGACTTCGCATGCGCGCCTTGACAGGTTAGTATCCGCGCCAACGGAGAGTCCGACCCACCATGTCCCACACTATTACCGTCCTGTTCATCCATGGGACTGGCACTCGCGAGGTCGGTTTTCGAGGTGCTATTTCTGAGATCCACAACCAACTCCATAAAATTCTACCCCAAGTCCGCGCCGAGGGCTTCTACTGGGGTGGTACACTTGGCACCGACCTACATTTTGATGGCGTCTCAGTGCCAGGCTACAATACCACGCGGGGGGTGATTGTAGAATCCCTCACAGCAGAAGTAGATTCGTCCGCGGCACTCATCGAGTCCGAGTTGCGAACAATGGTGTGGGAACAGCTCGACCGCGATCCACTCTTTGAATTTCGTCAACTCAGCGCCGCCGCGGCGACGGGGCCGCTGCCTCCGGGTGCGGCAAGCCAAGATTCCGCCTTGCTTGAAACCCTCGACCGGCCGTTGGGATCAACCACGCCGGGACAGGAGTTCATGGATTTGCTTGCGGAAAGTGGCCTATACCCACAGTTTGATGCGGCGGTTGCCGCCTTGCGTGAGGCGGATGAGCTCCGCCTCGTACTTGCCGACGATCACCCCTACCATCTGCCAACCTTAGCCCGGGCGATAATCGCCACCATGCTCTTCCTCCCGGGCGCCACCGACGCAAGTGACGCCGCACTCGATGCGATGGCCATGGACCCGATCCAGCGTGATCTGTGGGCGGGTTTGCTGGCTGAGCATCTACATGGCCTATCGCATCCGTCGGAAACGCGCGGGGTGACGGATTTCGCGAAACACGCGTTCGAGCATTTGGTAAAGGCGCCATTTCTATGGTCTGCGGCCCACGCGGCAACATGGCGGGCACGACGGCGACGGCGGTCGCTAACCGACGGAACGTCGGCCGCGGTAGGGGACATCCTCTGGTATCAAGCACACGGTCGGCAGTTGCGCGAGGAGATTGCTCGACATGTGGACCTCTACGCACAGGAGGGGCCTGTGGTTCTGTTGGGTCATAGCCTGGGTGGAATTGCCTGTGTGGAGACATTGATCGAGCAGGCCCCTCAAGGGGTGAAATTGCTGATCACTGTTGGGTCACAAGCGCCATACTTTTACGAAATTGGCGCGCTGGCCACAAAGCCCCTCCCACCGGCACCACGCACTGCTCTTCCCCACGCGCTACCCCCCACATTCCCCCGATGGCTCAACTTCCACGACCCGCGTGACTTCCTAAGCTACGTCGCCGGCCCGATCTTATCGACGCCCGGCGTAGGAGTTGAGCCCATAGACTTCGTACTCGATAACGGTCACAGTTTTCCCGCATCGCATTCCGCCTATTGGCGGAACGCTGATCTGTGGAAGATCGCCCAACCCTTTATTGAAGGATTATAACGTATGAGCGCCGAATTTACCCGAGCTTTCGTCGTTGGCATTGAACTGTACGCGATCAACGATCAGTGGAACAAATTATCGGGTCCAGTTGCGGACGCTCATCGTTTTGTCTCGTGGTTAGTACGCCATGGCGTAAAGTCGGAACATATCACTGTATTCTTGAGTGAACCATCACGCCCGCTCGCGGACGACGTTCCGGCGTTGCCAAGCGCGGTGCAACAGCGAAAACCTACTCAGGCGTCATTTCATGACGCGATAATCGAACTGGCAGATGCCGCACCGCGATGGTTCTGGCTTTATTGGGGCGGGCATGGTGTGCTCAATGACGAGCAGCATTACTTGCTGTTCAGCGATGCACGGGAAAATAGTGCGTCGTGTTTGGATCCCGATATGTTATGGCGATTTTTAAGTGGCGTCTCAGCAAAATCACACCCGAGCATGACGCTAGGCCCACAACAAAGAGTACTGGAGCATACTTTGATGGTGCTCGACGTCTGTTCCAACTATGCGCATAAATCAAAACTTGAAAAGGTTCTGGCTCCCGCTACCTTTGGTAGACCCAATGAAGTAGTAGGGCGAAGCATGTCGAAATTAGTCGCCAGCCGAAAGGGTGAAGCAGCGCATAACAGCAATGGGGAGCAGACTGGACTCCTCTCACGCGAACTTCGCATACTGCTTCCCGAGCCTGCATCTGATCTCGTGTGGCCACCTGATTTAGCAGAAATGGATCGATTGCTGCGCGATCGATTTGAAATCTTGCAGAGGGAAGGCAAGACGAAGCAGTGCCCTGCCTTTTATACCAACGAAACCCTTAATGGAACGAGAGGCCCTTTCCGCAGTGGGTTTGCTCCAAACTTGGAGCCGCTTCACGTAGCACTACGTGCAGCACAGCCCCCCCTAGCCCGTGAGGTTGTAGAGGAGGCTTATCAGATAGTAACTTTTTCACAGGATCGTGCCGTCCTTGATGCCCCGCCCGGTGCAGCTTTCTATGTGGCGACTCTCATGCTCGCAGGCCGAAATCCGCCAGGCGCCCTTTTGCGATTCGTCGAACTATGCCGTCTGCTGCTCACGGATCCGGAAATCGACACCAGGGTGTGCGATTGGCAGCAACAACTCGCTGACACGGAGGGATTAAATCTCGCTGATATTCGCCGAGAATGCACTACGCTTAGGCATCGTCTGCGGACGATCCTCGCTACTTCCGGAGTTTCAATGCTCCAGGTTGTAGTAGAGCCGATCTTTGGCAATGGTGATACATATCAGATGCGTGCTCAGCACCGCCCAACCGGAGTGCTAAATCAGGGGCCACCCGTCGACAAGTCGCAGTTGGCTCAGCAATTTCAAAAAATGTTCTCAGATGCACGCCCATCGGGCGTTCGACGCGCCGAACGAATTGAAATTGCTCTACCCTTCCAGCTGTACACACTTGCGGTGAATGAATGGACGATTGTTACCGGCAGGACGGCCTCTCACGAGTTCAAAATGGAGCCTGTCGGCCAGATCTATCCCGTGGTGATACGGTCCTACGACCTCGCGTTCGACAGCGTGGCCTATGCGGAGCCTCTGAGCCTTCGCCACTCTCGTGGGACTATCCCATTATCGATTCTTCCTCCGCAAGCAATCGCTGGACCCAATACTGTGGAAGCCGCGCTTGCCGGGAATCTGGACGTCTGGAAGGCGACGAATCTATATGCGCTCGCCGCTGGGAACTTCGATCCTTCACGTCCCGTCGGGGCCGACCTTACACTGGGCAGTGAGTTGACAAACTCTGGTTTACCGCTCGCCCTCTGGGTTCAGAAACCCAAGTTACCGGCGCAGGTTATCCAGCAGAAGTTACAGGCGCAGTTTCTTGACCACCCGCCCGACACCTGGCCCAAGCAGGCCCAACTCCTACACCAGGAGACCATAGGTTGGGGAGGGCTCTCTCTTTTATGGGACCTCCACGACTGCCCCCTCCCTGCCGCGCCCAACCGACTGAGTCATCCCGTCCATAACCCTTCCGCCCCTCTCGTTCCATGAGCACTACCGAACCCACCACCACCCTTCCCACCATCGCTCTGACGAAGCGCTTCTTTCGTGGCGTTAAACCTACAACTGTAGAAGGAGAGCCCCTGCGGTCCGCCCTTGAACATCTGCCCCCAGCTCCGCCGTGGCGACGCTTTGACGCGCCTGAAGGGGAGGATCCTGAATCGACCCGCGGTAGCACGTACATCGCCAGTGAACGTGAGATCAACGCCGTTAACGTGGCTCTCTTTCTGCGGCGCCCGCTGCTCGTTACCGGCCGCCCCGGGGCCGGTAAAACATCGCTCGCCCACGCTGTGGCCCATGAACTCGGTCTTGGAAAGGTTTTCACCTGGCCCATCACGTCCCGGAGCACCCTCCAACAGGGACTCTATCATTATGACGCCATCGCTCGATTGCAGGATGCTTCACGGCGAAAGAGCGAGAACAAGGATGCGGCAGGGGAGGAGGACATCGGACGCTACCTGCGTCTAGGCCCGCTCGGTGCTGCCTTGGCGTTGTCCAAACCGAAGGCGCCCCGGGTATTGCTCATCGACGAGATCGACAAGAGCGACATCGATCTACCAAATGACCTCCTGCACGTGTTCGAGGAGGGAGCGTTCGAGATCCCTGAATTATCACGTCTACCTGCGGAGCCCCGCTTCGAGACTTTGAATGTGGGGACGCCGCACAAGGGCAGCGTCCCGGTTAACCGCGGCACGGTGAAGTGCGGCGAGTTTCCGGTGGTATTTCTTACGAGCAACGGCGAGCGGGATTTCCCACCCGCATTTCTCCGCCGCTGCGTGCGTCTGGAACTTTCATCACCCGCTGATCCTGTCGAAGCTCGCGCCGCGCTTGCCCGAATCGTCGCCGCCCGCTTGGGGGCTGATGCCGCGGCCAGTCCCGCTATTCAACAACTCATTACAAACTTCCAGCAGGAGCGGGACTCGGGAATGCGCCAACTGGCTAACGACCAGCTGCTGAATGCAGTCACATTGGTTCTCAACGGGGTTTTGTTACCCGAGCATCCGGACTTCCGTTCCCTTGTGCTGCACGACCTCGCGGACGCCAGCGCATGAAGTTCCGACATGATTGACGAACTCATAGTCTGGCTCGCAAACCGGGCTCCAACAGCCGAGGCTCAGGAACTCGCCGACGCGGTGTGGCTCGCCAGTCTCGACGTACTCGTCGCAGTTCCTCGAGCCGAGGCCACGAATAACGCTGATTGTTCGGACACTAAGCCGACTAAGGCGTTCTCTCGTCCTTCGCGCCCTGCCGCCACGGGTGCTCCGACTGCGCGGGATTCTGCCGTCGCATCCGTACAGGTGGCCGAAGAGACTCTATCCAAATCGCGTCACGGGCTGGCGCTTCGTACCCCGTCTGGCCGTGCTCTTCCGGGGGCCCGTGAGATCTCCCGCGCCCTGCGTCCGCTCTGTCGCCGCGTCCCCGCGCGGACCGTGTCTGTCTTGGATGAAGTACTCACAGTCCAGCATGTAGCGGAAACCGATGTCTGGATGCCAGTGCTTGTTCCGGATCGATCTCGCTGGCTGGAAGTAGCACTGGTTGTGGATGAATCACCATCTCTCGCTATCTGGCATGACGTACTGATTGAATTGCGCCGATTGCTGGAACAGATGGGAGCATTCCGCGATATTCGGCTGTGGCGAATGGACACCTCGCGTGCCGATAGTCTTACTTTGCGATCAGGATCCGGTGGGCCCGGACGGACACCCGGACAATTGTTGGTGCACGACGCCCGGCGTCTGGTAATTGTAATGTCGGACTGCACCACTCCGGCGTGGGACTCCGGTCAAGTGGGAGCGGTGTTGTCAAGATGGGGCTCGCACCAACCGACTGCTATCTTGCAAATGTTGCCCGCATCATTCTGGCGTCGCACGGCGCTAGATCCCAGCCTAGGCTCAGTTTGGGTCGAGCTCGGCTCACACGGGATCGGAGTACCAAACCAACGACTGAGGCGACGTCTTTGGCGAGCACGACCGGGAACGCCGGCTCCTCGTGGCATTCCTATACCCGTGTTTACGACAGGGTCGCGGGACATCGCTAATTGGGTCGGCTTACTGACGGGGGTGACCGCGACGCGAGTTCCTGGAGTATTGTGGAATACCGTGCGGTACGGCGCGATTCCTCGTGTTCCGACTGTCAACGGTACAAGCGTCCAGGGATTGCCGGCAGCGAGTTCGGCCGTCGAACGGCTGCTGGCGTTTCAAACGGTGGCTTCGCCTGAGGCTATGGACTTGGCGCGGCTATTGGCGGCGGCGCCATTGCGATTACCGGTGATGCGCCTAGTGCAACAGGTGCTGCTACCATGGTCCAGGCAGATTCACCTGGCTGAAGTATTTCTAAGCGGCTTGTTAGTACGAGTTTCACCAACCGGGGTTACAGACCCGCACTTGGTGGACTACGACTTCTTACCAGGCGTGCGCGAGGCGTTACTGGATTCCACCGATGCGTCGGAGCCACCGCAGGTGCAACAACTAGTGTCGGACTATTTACACGAGCGGTTGAACCGGACCGTGGGAGGCTTTGTAGCGGTGGTGCCAGTACCTGGGCTTATCGGTGGGTTGCCGGTCCCAACTATGGACCGCGAGTTCGCCCGGATTCAGGCCAAGGTGCTCGGACGCCTAGGCGGTCAGTATCAGGATGCGGCGAGGAAGTTGCTTGAAGCGCATAAGCAAGAAACCGAGAGCCATACGCTGGAGGCTCAGACGGTGGATCAGGTGGAGCAAGAGGGCGGCCCGTCCAGACAAGAGGTCGACCGCCAGGCCGAGCATGAGGCCGACCACGATGCCCAATATGAGGCCGAACTGGCCCAAGCCCAAGCCGACCACGACGCCGAGCATGAGGCCGACCGCCGGGCCGAACTGGCGCGGCTCCAGGCCGACTATGAGGCCGAGCATGAGGCCGAGCGCCAGGCCGAGCTGGCGGAGCTCCAGGCTGACCACGACGCCGAACGTGAAGCCGAGCGCCAGGCCGAACTGGCGGAGTTCCAGGCTGACCACGACGCCGAACTCGAGGTCGAGCGCCAGGCCGAACTGGCGGAGCTCCAGGCTGACCACGACGCCGAACGCGAGGCCGAGCGCCAGGCCGAACTGGCGGAGCTCCAGGCTGACCACGACGCCGAACTCGAGGCCGAGCGCCAGGCCGAGCTGGCGGAGCTCCAGGCTGACCACGACGCCGAACGCGAGGCCGAGCGCCAGGCCGAACTGGCGGAGCTCCAGGCTGACCACGACGCCGAACTCGAGGCCGAGCGCCAGGCCGAACTGGCGCAGGTCCAGGCCGACCACGACGCCGAACTTGAGGCCGAGCGCCAGGCCGAGCTGGCGCAGGCCGCTGTCCTACATTTGTTACTCTCCCTGTTTGGGTCCGCGGATGAATTCCGCCGTTGGATACTTGTTGGTTCGTACGGTCGCGAACTTGTGGCGGAATTCCCAGGTGGATCTGCCGGACCCTCATCGGTGATCTCCGGCGGACTTGATGTCCTAGGCCGCCACGGCTTACTCAACGCCGACTTCTTCGCCCGCTTGACAGCCGACTTTCCGCGTCAACGCGACGCCATCACTCAAGCTGCTACGACCTGGGGCGTCTTGTCTCTCGCCAGAGACGCCATGATTTTCCTCCAGCGCCGCTTCCCGAGGGCTCCAATCTTTAAAAAGACGTATCCCTTGCTTTCGGGGCGCAGTGGGCATACCAACAAGACGATGATCGGGTTTGTTGCCTTCGACTTCGAATCTGGTACCAAGCAGTTATTGTTTGCTACCAGTATGCTTGGAAGCATGGGGGATGTGCGCAGGCTGGCGAAAGACCTGGAAATACTTAAAACAGATCTTGAACAGTCCATATCACTTGTCCACAGACAAGTGGACGACCCTTATAAAAGCCAGACATCAAGTAATAAGCTCCCGTGGAACGGCGTCGTCCTGTTTACCGACGTGCTCGCCGTGTCAACTGCAGAGATTCGATCTGCATTCGGCTCAGTCTCTGTCGAGATTGTCTCCACAGAAGGCAGAGACGACCCCAATATACAGAGCGCAATCGAAGATGGGTGGCGGCACCTTGCCCTGCCCGACGCAGACGGAGCAAGGACGATTTTCGCAGAAATCTTAAACAGGGTTGGTCCACAGAAACCAGTAGCTGCCATGTTAGGCATGGCCGTTTATCATGGCCTTAAGGCGAGAGACCCTTGGGCGGCCCGTTGGGATTCATATATGGAAACCGCAAGAAGCGAAGCGGCTCGCCAGCATGCTCCGATCGAGCTTCGTCGTGCAATCGCCCTATGGTTCGGTGTGTTCAGCCAATTTGCTGGGAGATCCGACGAATGTGTGTCTGCGCTTGCGTTTCTGAGACTACACCCCGGGCCCGCGAGTCCTTTTACGCAGCCCATCCCGCACGTGATTGCCAACTTAGTGAAATTGATGCGCCCACGAGGCCCTAGCACATCGAGAGGATCGCGGCCGATCGAAGGGCGCAACATCAACGGCGATGAACGCTCGTTCGTTTTTGGACTGCGGGCCTATTTGAGGCTTGCTGTGTCGATGAGTGCCGGCTCGTCTTTGCCTCACAATGATCCTCTCTGGATCGGCTTAGAGAATAACGATGGCTCTGCGGTCTGGTTGACAGACGAACAGAAGGCGATAGAGTTCGTCCGAACCCAGACCGACAAGGCGCGGCACGAGTTTATTAACGCCATTCGCGCGCTATATGCGGAACTCGCTAGCCTCGCAGATCAAAGGGGTTTCAAATGTACACGTGGCGATGACGTGTATATGGAGGACTACGAGTCCCAAGGGCGTTTTAAGGTGCCAGGTATCTTCACACTCCATGGTCCTTCGGGGACACTAACCTTGCAACCAGACACGTTCGTGCGGACGCTTTTGCCGGCCGGCGGGTTCGGCGGGTTTAAGTCCATCTTCAATGGACGATCGGCAGACATCTGTTACCATCTCAAGTCCGGCCGCCTGATCTACCCAGATAGCAGTATTGTCAACGCATCTGAGATCATCAAGCAAGTGTCGCTCGCGTACCGCACTCTCTTGCACATCCTGACCGCCGATGGCGTACTGATGAGTACCCAGGTCGCCAACTTGTCGTCTTTCCCCGCCACGGGAGAACTCGTAGCTCTCGCTGATGCGAGGGTCTTCGAGGTCTTTCACCCTGTTTTGCGTGCTACTATCGAGCCCCAAGAACCAGGTAACGTGCCTGACGACGCTTTGTCCGCGCTTCTGCTCAAGCCCGCCGCCGACGGCGGAAGCATGACGGCCAGTAGAGAGGTTGGGGGCGGTCCGCAGGCTTTGCCTATCCGTGTGCAGCTCTATTCCGAACTGTTTCCAACGGGCGTATGGCGGTTCGTCCCTCGGCCACTCGCTATCCATGATGGAGTTGATATCGAAATGCGAGATTCACCGAGCAATAGTATGGTGGGACACCACGTGATTGCAGGCCCCACCGGCCTCGTGCTGCGCCAAGCCACAATGCTCGTGGACTACGAACCTGTCGAGGATGGTGGCCGTCGCCGCTGGCGACTTCCAAAGTGACGGTCGAGAACGCGTCGACCAGTTGTAGACGGATGCGCGATGCGCCGGCCGGGCCGGCGACAAGCTACTCGTCTCCGTTGTCCTCCGGATCGTCCCATTGTGCCGGAGTTCGCTTAGGAGGCGAAAGTGTATGCTCAGTCCCTCCGATACCCGCCTCACGACGCAACGTTGCAAGCATCTTTGCGGGAGGCCCATCTCCGCGGGCGCCGGGCGGATCGACGGCGCCAGCTCGAGGCCTCGAGGACGCGGCTCTTGGGCCAGGACGGCAGGAGGCACAGCAGGTCGCGGAGGTAGGCCCAGGGCTCGATGCCGTGGAGCGCTCGACAACAACGCACCTGCGCCGCGAGGTCCTCGGCCGGAAAAACTGGCTCTTCCTCGGCAGCGACGAGGGCGCCCATGCCAACACGGTCTTCGTCACCGGCAGGCGGCCGTCGTCGAGGAATCGGCGGAGGGCGGCGCGCTGGTTGCGGGCGTAGCCGAGGGCCTTCGAGATCGGCGTCTCGTCGAGGACGAGGGCGGCCTGCTGCTCGCACCAGTCGAAAAAGGCGTCGGCGATCGGCCGCGATTTCTGACGACGGACCTCTTCGCGCTTCTTGCGGGTGGCCGTCTGCAGCGGCCGCTCGAGTCGGTAAAGCCCGCGGATCAGCGAGAGCGCGTGCTCGGCCCGCGCCGGTGCCGGAGCGGCGAGCGGGTATCCCACGGGTGGCCCGAAGTCAGCCTTGTTTCTGGCCTCAAGCGTGCTAAGGACGCTGCCGCGCGTGGCTGGTGCGGGCCTCTTGGCCACCCCGAATCCCGGCGAGGGGTCAAATGTTGCCGCTCACGCGAGTAGTATTTATTGCGAGGAAAATCACGCTGCCGAGCCGCGGCTTACGCGCGATTTTGCTTTTCGGCCCGCCGCCCCTCGGCGAAAATCGCGCGTGTGTCGGGAACGAGCAATATCTCCCGGATGGCCGAGATAATCTCTTCCGCCTTTTATTCCTCCTATACTCCGCGGACGATCCACGCGGCCGGAGTCGTTTCGGTCTACCCGATTTCGTCACAACGGCCTCCGCGTTTGAGTTAGAGTTGGTCGAGGAGGTAGCATGTCGCGATATCAATTTTCCAACGTGCAACGATACGCGATATTTTTGGTGCATGGTAGGAAATGCTACCTGTGTGAGGTCCCACTCGACCTCACGTCGATGGAAGTCGACCACGTCGTGCCCGAGCACCTGCTCGCGACCCCCTCACTATTTGAAGCTGCCAAGTTAGCGCTGGGCCTCCCCGCTTCGTTTGACCTGAACTCGTTCGAAAATTGGATGCCGGCATGTGGCTCATGCAACGGGAAGAAGGCAGCACTCCAATTTCAGCCTTCCCTTCTCTTCCAGGCAATAGTGCAGCGCCTCGCAGAGAAAGCCGACGAGGCTCGCCGGCTTTGCGACGAGGTTGTTAGCAACAGACGGGTGTCCAGCGCGCTCAACACCCTGCAACGCGCACAGGAGAGCGGCCGGAATTTCGACGGGCCGACACGGGAGCAATTATGGGCTCTTCTAGGATTTGCCTCGGAACGCGCGCTCGTGCCCAAGGGACAACCACTTCGTTTGACGCATTCATTTCGGCTCGTGGCGACCACGGTGGAGGACGCAACGCGTTGGGGTGCCACCCACTGGTCTATGCCCCCACGTGAGCCAGGTGAGCCAGCGCTGGTCGTATTGTTTCGGACGGAGCGAGGTGAGTGCGTTGAATGTGGTCTGACCCAATGGGTCTTTCAGCCGATTAATCAGGAAGGTGGTGGCGATCCGATTTGCGACGCGTGCCTGTCGACCCTGGATTGGATGCCCCCTGTGACCTTGGGAGATTTGCCCACCCACGTCACCGAGGCTTGAGGCGGTCGACGCACGGGTGGCAAGAGCAGCTAGATGCCGCCGCGTGGGGATCCACCTTCGCACGAGACTCGGGCCGCCGAGGTCACCACCCGCGCAGCGGCGGTGCGCGAGCTGATATGCCTGGGACTCACCAGACGGCGCGCCGGGTAGCGAGCCGCCAGGAACCGGACGGGCGCCCGCGGCACGCGGCACGCGGCACGCGGCACGTTCAGCGGGAACTCCGTTCAATCGACGATCAACGCGGCCGCCCTCTGGAGTGCGGCCGCGGCTCGCTTGATGTTTGGCTTGCTCTCCTGACGCGGAACGGTGCGCCGCGCCCTGAGAGCGCTCTCGATCTCCTGGATCGCCGTGTGCAGTTCCTGACGGAATTGCGGTGAGACCGGAGTATCGCAGCTGGGGCCCTGGAGCCCTTCGATTAGCTCGAAGAGGTGCTTTAAACGTTCGGTCTCGAGGTTCGCGTCGTTCGTGTGCCGAGCCTTTTCTTCCACGAGGGCCTTGAGCTTGCGCCGCTGGGCGCCTCCACCAGGGCTTCGAGCCGCGAGGACCAACCCGGAGAGGTCGCGGAGGCTGATCTTGTCCAGCGCGGTCATAAAGGCCGGCTTGGGCTCTCTCTTCCACTGGGCGAGCGCCGCGAAGAAGGTGATGCGTCCCGGCTTGAACTTGTTATTGGGCAAGGCATCGCTGGCCCAGCGCAAGATTTCCCCCAATTCGTACATGTTGACCACCCACCAGTACGAGAGCTCGATCTTGCGGAAGGTCGCCACGAGGTCGAGGAAGGGGGAGTTCTTGATGAATTGAAGGCTCATGAGGCCGGGCGGCGGCTGATCCCGGGTGAGCACGTCGATCTCGGGGTTGAACAGGCTGACGAACGCCTTCGACGGATCGTCGAGCTCCAGGGTCTTCACGGCGTAGAGGATCGGGCGCGTCTCCCACCGATTCTCGCCCGGGTGCCCGGAGTTCCTGCGCTCGGAGTGGCCGAACAGCCGCGGTCCGTGCTGGAAGCGGAACGGCTGGCCGGCGCGCTCCAGCGCAGCATCGACCTGATCGAGGTCGTCCCACCGGTGTTCGCCCTCGCACTCCGGATGAAGCACGTGAAACGCGCTCACGACATCATGTTGGGAGACCAGCCGGTCCCCGATTACGGCCGAGTCCGGGTGACGATATTCCGCTCCTTCGACGATCGAGATGAAGTTTGTGAACAGTTCTTCGGGCGCGCAGGCCTCGCGGATGGCGCGATGGCAGTCATCCATGCGCTCGGTATGAAACGCCCGCGGTCCGCGCGGGAGCGGGGCCCCCAGCGACGTGCGATAGGAGTAAGCGTTTTTCGGCTCCGGGATCGCGACCGACTCCTCGATGCGCCGGACCACCACGTGGGTCGTCCACTGTTCTGCGGACCGGCGCGTCAGCGTGAGGAGGTTGTAAGAGAGCTGTTCGCTGTGCCGTCGGTGGTGATTCTCGACGCCGACGCTGCCGGCCCCGACGGTGAGGATGCTGCGGCTGTCCGGGTTCGGATCGCCGCCGTGCCAGAGGATGTCTTCGCGTCCGTGAGCGACGTGCTTGTGGCCATGCAGGACGACATGGAATCGGTGCTTGGCCAGCCAGGTCTGGAGCTTGCCGGAATTGGCGACGATTGTTTCGTCCGCGCGCTCCGGGCGCGACAGATCGACGGTGTCGCCCTCGGCGACCTCGACGAACGGGAAGATGTTGTGGTGGAGTACGAAGATCCGCGCCAGCGGATCCGGCGAGGCCAGCTTGCGAAGCTGACCTTCGATCGCCATGAGGGCGTCGGGGTTGATGAAGATCGGGACACCCTCGGCCTCGAGGCACGCGGCGGAGTTCGCTGCGACGACGAGGAGCGAGTCCCCGTCGCGCGAGCGAATTGTGTGAAATGCGACCAGCATCTCCCGACCGGCGGCGCCGCTCCACAGCGGGTATCGCTCCGGGAAGGCGTCGCGATGCAGGTGGCGGAGAAATTCGCAGAACGCGGCCTGCCGGGCATCGGGCTTGTTCCGGTCGACGTCGTGATTGCCCGGGGCGACCACGACCTGCGAGTCCGGCCAGTGTTCGCCGAGCCGGGCGAGAAAGCGTTCGGCCAAGACGTAGTCGTCGGCGGATCCCGTCCACCCGACGTCGCCGGAGATGATGATTCCATCCGGTGGGTCGTCTTGGTGTTCGCGGACGAGGATCTCCGCGAGACGCTCCGGGTCCGGTTTTCCATCCTTCGTCGTGAAGCGGAACGCCGACACGAGGTCGGTCCCCCTCGCCCTCATGCCACAGTGCAGGTCCGACAGATGGAGGATTCGGATCACGGTTCTCCAGCCCTGGACGCCGCGGCGCTCTCGGCGTAGAGCTCGCCGAGGTCGCGCTCGGCCAGCGTCTTCCGGCTTCGCAGCCGCAGGAGTCGTTGCCCCTCGCCCGGATAAAGGTGCCCGCGAACATCGAGAAAAGCGGCGCGGAGCTCGTCGCGCGGGGACGCCCGCCAGTCACCGACGGCGCGTCGGAGCGCCGAACTCGTCACGAGCTCGAACGGCCAGGGGTGCCCCAGGAGCCGGCGAACCTCGTCGAGGAATTCCGGCCCGTTATGGGAAGGACGCAGATGGACGCCGCGGCCTTGGGGAGCGAGGGCCAACACGTGAAACCGAACGACGCCGAGATCGGCGGCGAGCTGCGCCGTGGCCAGGAGCTCGCCCGGGGCCTCGTCGACGGGCACGTGGTGAATGCCGAGGCCGATCCCGGCGGCCCGGAGTTTGTGGGCAGTGGCAATCGTGTGCGCGAAGCTTCCGCCGATCGAGGTGACGGAGTCATGTGCTGGCGCACGTGCGGCATAGAGACTGAGGTCGATGCGCGTGGGGCTCACCGCACCGAGTTCGTCGATCAGCCCGTCCGGGAGACTCCCGCGGGCCGCGCCTCTCCACCATACCCCCGAGGAATAGACCACCACGGCTCGCGCCGTCCTTCGCGACGCGCGGATCAGGGGCACGATTGCGGGGTGCAGGCACGGCTCTCCGCCGGACAGATAGATCTCCGCGAGATCGCCGAGCTCTGCCAGCCGCCGGAGCAGAAGGTTGGGGTCGAGCACCTCCGTGCGCTCGGGCGACGCGCTCGCGCTGCAGTGACTACAGCGCAGGCCGCAGTGGGCCGTGAGCTCAACGCACAGGGTCTCGATCATGGGGTACGTTCTCACACGCGGCCCGACCAGGGTAGCAGTGGGTGCTGGATCTGTCTCTGAGGGCCTGTGCTTTTTCGCGGGGTCTTAACTGGATCCAGGGGCCCTCGACGTCCTCCCGACGCTCGCTACCGTTGTCAACAACGCAGACGTCCTCACGATCGCCCTTCAGGACTCGGGGGTGCTCGGGGCGGGTTGGGTCGAGGTGGGGTGATCTGGGTTGACGTCGGCTGTTGCTGGTGGTAAAGATTTCTTACCGGAGGCCCCGATGACCGAAGCCGAAGTCGAGACTGAGCTCGTTCGCGCCATCGAGCACGTCCAGCGAGAGAGCCGCAGCGACTGTCCGCCGGTCGACGGCTCGACACGCCCAATCGGTGACCTGGAAGGCTTCGACAGCCTCAACGGAGTCGAGGCCGGGGCGCAGGTCGCCGACCACCTTGGTCTCCAGATGCCTGACAATCCGTTCGTAGATGAGCGAGGACGATGCCTGACCGTCAAAGCTGCTGCGCAGCGAATCTTGGCTGCCAACAAAACCCCGGCGAAGATGTCGGGAGGTGCGAAGTGACGGATCGGGACAGTGCATTGAGGGGCGAGCTTGCTGGACGCCTTCGCAGCGCTCGGGAGCGCGCTGGTCTCTCGCAGGGCCAAGTCGCATCCTTACTGGATATGCACCGACCTACGATCTCGCAGATCGAGGGCTGCAGTCGGAACGTCTTAGCGGAGGAGCTGCCGCGCTTCGCGGACCTGTACGATGTTAGCGTCGACTGGCTCCTCGGGCGTGTCGACGAGGAAAGCGTCATCGTTCGGCTCGCTGCCCGAGGTCTCGAAAAACTCAAGGCAAATGACAGAAAGAAGCTGCTCGCATTGCTAGCAAGCTTGCCGGAGGAGGGCCCACGATGAGCCGGGCCGACATCGCACGCAATGCCGTGTCGATGGCACTCCGTGTGCGGCAGCGCGCAGGGTTGGGGTTGTCGGTCCCAGTGAATCCGTTCGATGCCTGCACATCGCTGAATATCGAAGTGCGGTTCGCAAACATCCCATCGATGGAAGGCATGCTCGCCCGGCGGCCGCGTCTCACCATCATCGTGTCGTCGGCGCGGCCCCCCGGTCGGCAGGCGTTCACATGTGCGCATGAGCTGGGCCACCTGGTGCTCGATCACCAGTCGACGGTGGATGACGTGCTCGACCTCATGACCGAGGGTGAGCCTGCCTACCAGCAGGACAACGTTGAAGAGTACGCCGCCGATCAATTCGCAGCCTTCTTCCTGATGCCGAAGACGGCGGTGATGGCGGCGCTGCGAGACCGTGAGCTCGATCCCGAGCGTTGTCCGCCTTCACAACTCCTCACGCTGGCGGGATGGTTCGGCGTTGGATTCTCGACCCTTGCGGTACATCTTCGTTTCAGCCTTAACGTTATTTCCCCGGGGAGATATGATGCCCTTCGGCGCCTACGCCCACAGGCTTTGCGAAGGGAGATTATCGGCCAAGACTTCCCGGGGATGGTCGTGCTGGACGAGGCATGGCGGCGGCCGTCGGTCGATGTTCGTGCGGGCGATGTTGTTTGGATTCCCCGGAGTAACGTCGTCAGCGATCTGCCTCAAATTGAGGCGCCGAAGGGTGGCACGTTGCTACATATAAAACGCCCGGGCGTATTCAGCGTCGCTACCCCGATTCACGGCACGCTCCAAGTGCGTTGCATGCGCCAAGAATTTGAGGGCCGTTCCATTTACCGGTATCTGCCGGAGGCAAACGACGATGACTCTACACCTTGACACTCAGACCGACGGCAACGTGTCCGTCGCCTGGCTTCGCGCGTTCGATGCCGTACAATCCTCGGCCGGGCACGAAGCATACGGGCTCGTAATCGAGATCAAATCCGGCGACGGTCGATTGGTCGAGAGCGCTCAAATTAGGGGAGCTTTGGACAACGCCCTGAGCAAGATTGCCGAAGGCCACGCGGGCCGAGCCAGTCGGCCGACTCTTGTCCAGACGGTGGCTTCCACGATCTTTCCTGCGTCGATGTGGAATTCCGCGAAGCCACGGGACACTTTCTTCAAGCGGTATCAGAAGGTGAGCCTGGTCATTCAGCGCGATCCGCGCAACAAAGACGGCACCTACTTTTCTCGGTTCCTCGAGCGCGGGCAACTTGAACACGTCCTGTCCACTCGCCTGGAGAGGCAGAACCACCGGAGAAGCGCATACCAATTGGTGGTCTTCGACCCTTCAAGAGACCACGGCCACTGGCGGCAGAAGGGCTTTCCCTGCCTGCACCAGGTGTCTTTCGTGCCCGAGCCAGAGGCCGGGACGCTCGGGGTCGTCGGCTATTACCCAACACAGACGATGTTCGAGAAGGCATATGGGAATTACCTTGGACTTTGGAACCTTGGGTGCTTCGTCGCCCACGAATGGGGGCTTCGCATGGAATCGTTGACCTGCTTCGCTGTCGTAGCTAAGGGATCGAATGGGAAGCATAACGCGATCGCGGCGGAGCTGCACCAGTCGATGAAGAGCCTACGGTGACCATGCGCATCAGAATCGTTCCTCGTCCGAAGCCGACTCCAGTGTTTCGGTCCTACTGGCGCTTTGCTTGCGAGCGCCAGGGCGTGTTCATTCGCCGCCTGCGTGGTCTGCCGCCGCCATGGACGGACGACCCCGTCATCGCAAGCTACAAGTTCACCAACGCCTTTCGCGTTTCTGATAGGGAGAGCCAGTTCCTGATCCGCGAGGTGATCGGTCAGCAGAAGCGCTGTCATGGAGACACCTTCTTCAGAATCATCCTGTTCCGGCTGTTCAACAAGTCGGAGACATGGTCTTTCCTCACCCATCGCTTTGGGGACCTCACCCTCGACAAATTCGACCTTCCGCGCTTCGACCGAGCACTGAGAGATGCGCTGGACCGCGGGACTACGCTCTTCTCCGCTGCCTACATCATGCCCTCTCGGGGGGCCGGCCTCACAGCTCAGCGAAAGCACTCCAACTTGCTGCTCGTCTTGCGCCGCATGCTGGACGACGAAGTTCCCGAGCGCATTTTCGAATCAAGTGGGCCGGCGGCCTACCGGATGCTTCGCTCCTACCCTATGATCGGTGACTTCCTAGCATACCAGTACCTCACGGACCTGGGGTACTCACCGAATGCAACGTTCGAAGAGCACGAGTTCGTGGCTCCTGGGCCTGGAGCTCGAGATGGACTGCGGAAGTGCTTTTCCGACAGCGACGGGTTGTCCGATGCGGATCTCATTCGATGGGTGTGCGACGGCCAAGAGCAGTTGGCACGCCAGTTCGGACTTGAGCCGCCCAATCTGTTCGGACGCCCTCTACAACTGATCGACTGTCAGAACCTCTTCTGCGAGGTCGACAAATACGCCCGTGTGGCTCACCCCGAAGCATGTGGGGCCTCAGGGCGGACGAGGATCAAGCAGAAGTACGAGGCATCCCCGCAGAGGAAGCTCCCTCGCCCGGAGTTCCCGACACGCTGGGGCTTGAGCGACGCCGTGGAGGCTTTCTACCAGAGGAGGGGTGATGGACTTCGAGACCTACCAGCAGTTTGCTCGAGAGACATCGCAGTTGGCCAAAAAACCTGACCGAGCAGTGCTCATCGCTCTGCTCGGTCTTGCTGGCGAGTCTGGCTCGCTGCTCACGGAATACAAGAAGTGGCTCCGTGATGGCGAAGGGCATCGTACATTCCGCGACCGGATGGCAGAAGAACTCGGCGACCTCCTCTGGTATGTCGCAGAGGTCGCATCATGCCTCGATCTCGATTTGGAGGAGATCGCAGCCATGAATGTACAGAAGGTTCAGGATCGCTGGGTGGACACGGACGAGCGTCATACCCTTTCCTTCACCAGCGACTACTACGACGAGCTGTTCCCGAGGGATCAGCAGCTTCCCAGGTGCTTCCGCGTGCGGATTGAAGAGCTGGCTGGCTCAAATCCCCCAAAGATTGTTGTTTCTCGACGTGGAAACCCGTGTGGCAACGCGCTGACGGACAACAGCTTCGATGATGACGGATATCGCTTCCATGACGCTTTTCACTTCGCCAATGCGGCGGCTCTTCGATGGTCGCCGGTGGCGCGAAAGTTGCTCGGCTGCAAGCGCCGCAGCCAGCCACGCGTCGACGAGGTTCAAGACGGTGGGCGCGCCATTGTAATTGAGGAAGGGGTCGCTGCATACGTATTCGATTATGCGCGTCGACACGACTTCTTTGAGCGAGTCGATCGGGTCGATACCGAGGTGCTCCGGACTATCAAGAGCATGGTCTCCGGACTCGAGGTCGCATCACGCTCCACGAGGGATTGGGAGAATGCGATTCTCTCCGGTTTTCGAGTATGGCGCCAGATGCGAACGTACCGAGGTGGATTTCTCGCCTGTGACCTGGACGCGAGGACGATTCGTTTCGAACGTTTGCGGCTCAAAAGGGGGCAGAAGGCGCAGGACGCGTAGGACCCGGTGGAGCTCAGCACTCCGGGGCGGCGAACCTGCAAGTCGTAACAGAGCATCTCGGTATCCTCACAACTGTAATAAGCTCATTCACTTCGCCCATAGCTCAGACTCGAACCGCACGGTTTCATCGGCCACCGGATGTCCCGATTGGCCTTCGTACGGCGTGCTGGTGGCCACGATGCCTGACATGGGTACGCTTCGCGGGCGAGGGCGCCGTCGAGCGCGACGCCACGCGCCCTCCAGGGCGGGACCTGGGCGGGCGCGCCCGCCCCTCGGAGGGCCCCGGCAGTGGGCATGGCAACACTCCAGCGCTTCACCGAGATTTCTTGTCGTTGACAGACGACGCCCCGGCTCGGCGCGATTACGGTCGATAAGAATCCGGCCGGCCGCAATAGGACTTAGGTCACGCGAGCCTCGCGGCCGGGCGGAGTATCGAGCGGCTATACTTCGCCCGTTCGCCAGGTTGTGCGAACGGCGGGGGCGCTAGCCGCCCCAAAAATTGCACCGAGGTCTTGCGGCCCGGTGCGTGGCCACACTCGGATCTGCGCAGCGCGCGCAGAACCTTTTCGCTCGTCCTCTCAATCCAACAATTCGAACGGTTAGGCTGTGGCCTCCTGGCGTTCGATCATCGTCTCATACCGCGGCAATTCTTGCCGCTGGAGATTCGTATGGTCGAACCCAGTGCAAAGGGCGAAATCGTCCGCTATCAGAACACCGTCACGGTCGTGGATCCTGGACCCCCGAGTGGTCCGCTCATGAGCCGGGGAACACGACCGTGGACGTTGCTGGACCTCATCGCGCTCGTCGGCTCGATTGCGCTGGCCGCGGCGGGTCATGAAACCGGCCTCGTCATCCTCTATTTCTGGTTCCGCGAGCGTAAAAAGACAGGATGGCAGTGAGCGGGATGGCGCCAGGATCCATGACCTCTGCACGGGCTGTGATTCGCCGAGTGCGCCCAGGGCGAGCGGCTTAAATGACAAACGACGCACCGCAGAGCCGGAACGCCATTGGGTGCCCGATCGGGCCTGATTTGCCTAAGCCGCGAGCGGCGTCAGGAGGAGAAAGACCGCGGGCCCGTCGTCCATGGTCCGAGTCTCTTGGTTCACGTCCCAACCGTCCGTGGTTAGTTTCTTCACGATGTCGCCGACCACCCACATCAGATCCATAGGTACTCGAATGTGGGTAAATGCGCGTTCGAGCTGGTAGTCGACATGGTCGGAGAGTCGTTCAACGGCCACGGGCCGGACATCTTCTGGAGTATTATTTCTCATGGCCGCAAGGATAGGTCTTCCTCTAGCGGCGTCAATCCTTACTCTTGACTATCGGTCCGGATTACGATGCGGTTTGAAATGGGAGCGATATCGAGCGCCCGGTGCACCGGATCGGGGCGCCGCGTTGCCAGTCCGTTGCCAGATCGGCGGGTGGATCCGGGTGTCGGCGGGTGGCGACGAGGAATTGGAGAACCCGCCAGATCGCCCGAATTCGTGAGATTCAAGGGCTGGGCCGCGGTAGCGGGCGATCTGGCGGGTTCTCTGTGGCCGGGGCGCCGGCGTCGTTCGCCAGGCGGGCGACGGCCGGGCTGACGTCGCCGGGTGCTCAGGCCGGCGAGATGCGGTCGATGGCGCCGCGGCAGTGCTTCTCGCTGGTGTGGACGTACTTCTCCGTGGTCTCCAGCTTGGCGTGACCCAGGAGCTGCATGACCACCTTCGGGCCGGCGCCGCCCTCATTCATGAGGCGCGACCCGAAGCAGTGCCGGAGCGCGTGCATGCCGTGCGCGGGCAGGCCGGCGTACAGCGCGACGCGGCGGAGCACCGTGCGCTGGGAGTCGGTCGTCATGGCGGTGCCGTCGGCGCGGTGGAGGACGCGGCCCACGCCGCCCTCGAGCGCACGGTGGCGGGCGAGCGCGTCATGGAGGCGCCGTGACATCGGCACGTCGCGCTCCTTGCCGCCCTTGGGTGTGCCCTCGTGGCCGCGGACGAGGTTCTTGCGGACGTGCAGCTCGCGCTGGACGAGGTCCACGTCCTCCCAGCGCAGCGCGCTCACCTCGCCCGACCGCAGGCCCGCCTCACCCGCGAGGAGGATCATCACCAGGTCGGCGGCGGCGAACGTCGCGGCGCTCTTGACCAGATCCTCGAACTCGTCGGCCGTGTACCACGGCGGCTCTACCTCGTCGGGCACGAAGTCCCGCTTTGGGACCTCGACCTTGTACCCCTTGGCCTTGGCGTAGTGCATCAACGCGATGATGTACTTTATCAGGTTGTTGACCGACCCGGGCTCGAGCTGCTGCCGCTTCTTCTTTACCAGCTCGATCGAGTCCTGGTTCACCTCGTTCAGCCGGAGATGCCCGAGCAAGGGCAGGATGTGGCAGCGCAGCAGCACCTCCTTGTTCGTCATCGTGCTCGCCTTGTGACGATCGGCGCGGCCCGCCTCGAGCCACAAGGTGGCGAACTCCGCGACGGTCGGGGGCTTCTCTGCCGCCTTGCGGGAGTTCGGGCCGTTGCGCAGCACGTCATGCATGCGGCGCAGGCCGATCTGCCGCGCCGCCGACTCGGAAGTAGCACCGCGGGCCTTGCGGCGCTCGCGGTAGATGCTCCCGTCCGGCATCGTCACCTTGAAGTCGTACTGGTAGTGCTTGCGGCCCTTGATGGCGGGCCGCTCGTACACGTTCACCTCGGTCGCGGTCATCAGCATGGTCGGCATGGCTCTCTCCTTCATCGTCGCGCGGAGCCCCGCGCGGGGGTGGGCGTGGGCGAGAGGCGTTCCCGAAGTGTTCCAGGACAGCGGCAGCCGGCCGGCTTCGCCTGGGGGCCTGTGGGGAATTGGTGCGAGCGGAAAAGGCTCGCAGTTCCGCACAGATAGCCAGACGATCTTCCTGGACCGGGGTGGTCCGGGGAGGGTCGAGACTTCAAGCCGGACAA
>Ga0075163_10001013_pt1 | contig 37502 bp, 29 predicted proteins | sample JI1023141ADNA_FD_71478 | JGI IMG/M metagenome (GOLD analysis project Ga0075163, IMG submission 71478) | Wastewater effluent complex algal communities from Wisconsin, to seasonally profile nutrient transformation and Carbon sequestration -... | ecosystem: Engineered > WWTP > Effluent > Algae...
GTAACAAAAACTCTCTCTGAAAAAGGGTGGCGGCGGCTTGTGTTACAATCCGCTGCCTTCCCCAATCATTCAAACACTTAGCATGCTCAAGCAACGCACGTTGAAGACCGTCATCCGCGCCTCCGGCGTTGGCCTGCACGGTGGCGTCAAGGTCAACATGACCCTGCGCCCGGCCGCCCCGGATACCGGCATCGTCTTCCGTCGCGTCGACCTGCCCGAACCGATCGACATTCCTGCCAAGGCTTTCATGGTCGGCGATACGCGCATGTGCTCCTGTCTGGAAAAGGACGGGGTCAAGGTAGGTACCATCGAACATCTGATGTCGGCCCTTGCGGGTCTTGGCATCGACAACGCCTGGGTCGATCTGGATGCACCGGAAGTGCCCATCCTCGACGGTTCGGCTGCGCCGTTTGTGTTCCTGATCCAGTCGGCTGGCATCGAGGAACAGAACGCCGCCAAGAAATTCATCCGCGTCACAAAGCCCATCGAGGTCCGCGACGGCGACAAGTGGGCGCGTTTCGAGCCCTATGACGGCTACAAGCTCGCTTTCTCCATCGTCTTCAACCATCCGGCCATCGACAAGTCGGCCCAGAAGGCCGAGATCGATTTCGCCGAGCAGTCCTACACCCGCGAAGTGGCGCGCGCCCGTACCTTCGGCTTCATGCAGGAAGTCGAATACCTGCGCGAAAACGGCCTGGCGCTCGGTGGTGGTCTGGAAAACGCCATCGTCCTCGACGAATTCCGCGTGCTGAACCAGGATGGCCTGCGCTACGGCGACGAATTCGTCAAACACAAGATACTCGACGCCATCGGCGACCTCTACCTGCTCGGCCATCCGCTGCTCGCCGCCTATTCGTCGCACAAGGGCGGCCATGCGCTGAATAACCAGCTGGCCCGCGCCCTGCTCGAACAGCAGGCTTCGTGGGAAATCGCCACTTTCGAGCAGGCCGAACATGCGCCGAGCGGCGTCACCCGCTGGCTCGAGCAAGTGGCGTAGCTAGCGATGTGGCTGCTGCGTCTACTCGCAGCCATCCTGGTCGTCGCCATCGGCGCCGGTCTGCTGATCTATGCGCTGACCGGCAACCGCAGTTATCTCGCCCTGAGTGGGCGTCTCTTCAAGTACGGTATCGTCTTTGCCCTGATCGTCTTCGCGCTGATGTTCATCGAGCGCCTGGCGATCATTCCGCTTTAGCGCTGCGTTCGAGCAGGCGCTCGAGCGCCTCCCTGAGTGCGCCTTTTGGCATGTTTTCGGAGGCCGACCGTAGCATTCCAATGGCCTTGCCAGAGATTGGCTTTTGAGTAGAACTCGTTGATTGGGAAGGAATTTGGCGGGGTTGAACTTTAACCTCTATGCCGTTACACTCCGTCCCTCCTTTCGATAACTCGTCGCTCAAGCGCTGACTCAACTGGCGAATCTTGGCGGCGACCGCGCCGTTATCGGCGTGGATAATGATTTTCCCCGACTTGTAGTTGGCAACGTGAGCGGCATGGCGCAGCCCGGTGGGTGCGACTGCTTCGAAGCGACGCGAGAGTTTGAGCAACAGGCGAGCGTGGGCCATGATGCGGCCCGCTGCGGCATCGCTGTCGAGGTATTGCTCAGGCCCTTTGTACATAGGAGGTTCCGTGCAGATCATTCTGGTTTCGCGCCATCTGAAGGCAGCGCGCACAATCACCATTATGCCCCGGCATCTGGTCGCGGCGGTGCTCGTCTTTCTGGCGCTGCTCTTCTCGACCTCGGCGCTCTTTTCCTGGCTGTCCGTCCATCTGCGCCTGCCACTGATCGAGGATCTGCTGGTTTCCATGCAGCTCCAGGAAACCCGGAAGACCCGGGATTACCTCGACAACAACCTGCAATTGATGGCGACCCGCCTGGGCGAACTGCAGGCCCGCGTGCTGCAGCTTGATGCCATGGGCGATCGCGTTTCCGGGCTGGCCGGGATCAAGCGCGAGCCGCAGGCGGCCGCCGTTCCCGGTAAACCGGGGCAGGGCGGCCCGTTCATTGCGGTGCTGACGCCTGCCGAGTTGCAGGCGGAAATCGACCGCCTGGCCAGCGAGGTCGAACGGCGAACCGACGATTTTGGATTTCTTGAATTCAAACTGCTCGAAAAACGTGTCAAGGATCGCCTCTTGCCGACCACCTTGCCGGTCAGGAATGCCACCCTTGGGTCTGTGTTTGGTCACCGTGAGGATCCGGTCGCCGGGGTGCGTGCCATGCACGAGGGTCTCGATTTTTCTGCCGAGATCGGCACGCCGGTTGCTGTTGCTGCGGATGGTGTTGTGCTGTCGGCCAACTATCATCCGGAATACGGCAATCTGGTTGACGTCGATCACGGTGATGGCCTGACCTCGCGCTACGCCCATTTGTCCGCCATGGATGTCAAACCCGGCATGCTGATCAAGCGGGGCGAGCGGATCGGTGCGGTCGGTACCACCGGCCGGTCGACCGGGCCGCATCTGCACTTCGAGGTGCGCATGCTCGGCGTGGCGCAGAATCCCGCGCATTTTCTCAAGCAGGGCGACGAATACGCGCTGGTCAAGCGCCGTTGATCGGTTGCCGATTGCCTTGATTTAGGTCGTCATCATCGGGTCATGGGGGCGTGTTAGAATCGCCGTTTTGCCGCACTGCGCAAACCCTATTCCATCGCGATGATATCCGGCCTACTCAAAAAGATTTTCGGCAGCCGCAATGACCGGCTGATCAAACAATATTCACTGACCATCAAGCGTATCAACGCGTTCGAGCCTGCCCTGCAGGCCTTGAGCGACGATGCCTTGCGCGCCAAGACGGACGAGTTCCGCCAGCGCCACGCCAATGGTGAATCGCTCGATGATCTGCTGCCCGAAGCCTTTGCGGTCGTTCGTGAAGCCGGGGTGCGTGCCTTGGGTATGCGCCACTTCGACGTCCAGATGATCGGCGGCATGGTGCTGCACGACGGCAAGATTGCCGAAATGCGAACCGGTGAAGGCAAGACGCTGGTCGGCACGCTGCCGGCCTACCTCAATGCCATTTCCGGCAAGGGCGTCCATGTCATTACGGTCAACGACTACCTGGCAACCCGCGACTCCGAGTGGATGGGCCGTCTGCACCGTTTCCTCGGCCTGACCGTCGGCGTCAATCTGTCGCAGATGGACCATGATGCCAAGCAGGCCGCCTACGCCGCCGACATCACCTATGGCACCAACAACGAGTTCGGTTTCGACTACCTGCGCGACAACATGGTCTACACGGCCGGTGAGCGCGTCCAGCGCAGCCTGAATTTCGCCATCGTCGACGAAGTGGACTCGATCCTGATCGACGAGGCGCGCACGCCGCTGATCATTTCCGGCCAGGCCGAGGATCACACCGATCTCTACCTGCGCATGAAGGACGTCGTCCCCAACCTGACGCGGGCGATGGAAGAGAACGCTGAAGGCGACTACTGGGTCGACGAGAAGGGCCATCAGGTTCACCTCTCCGAAACCGGCTACGAACACGCCGAGCAGTTGCTGGCCGAGCATGGCCTGCTCAAGGAAGGCAGCGGTCTCTACGATGCCGCCAACATCACGCTGCTGCACCACCTGAACGCTGCCTTGCGCGGCATGACGCTGTTCCACAAGGACCAGCATTACGTCGTGCAGAACGGCGAAGTGGTTATCGTCGATGAATTCACTGGTCGCCTGATGACCGGCCGTCGCTGGTCGGACGGCCTGCACCAGGCGGTCGAGGCCAAGGAAGGCGTGCAGATCCAGGCCGAGAACCAGACCCTGGCCTCGATCACCTTCCAGAACTACTTCCGCATGTACGGCAAGCTGGCCGGCATGACCGGCACGGCCGATACCGAAGCCTACGAATTCCAGCAGATCTACGGTCTCGAAACCGTCGTTATCCCGACCCATCGGCCGATGGTTCGCAAGGACATGAACGACCTGGTCTACAAGACGGCCGACGAGAAGCATGCGGCGATCATTGCCGACATCAAGGATTGCTCGAAGCGCGGCCAGCCGGTGCTGGTCGGCACGACCTCGATCGAGGCGTCCGAGCTGCTCTCCGGGTTGCTCGACAAGGAAAAACTGCCGCATCAGGTGCTGAATGCCAAGCAGCATGCGCGTGAAGCGGAGATCGTCGTCCAGGCCGGCCGTCCCGGTATGGTGACCATCGCCACCAACATGGCTGGCCGCGGTACCGACATCGTGCTCGGCGGCAATATCGAGAAGCAGCTTGCCGCCATTCGCGACGACGAGTCGCTGCCGGCTGCCGAACGTGATCAGAAGGCAGCTGCAATGAAGGCCGAGTGGCAGGAAGTCCACAACACCGTATTGGCTGCTGGTGGCCTGCACATCATCGGTTCCGAACGCCACGAATCGCGGCGCATCGACAACCAGTTGCGCGGCCGTGCCGGTCGCCAGGGCGATGCCGGTTCCTCGCGCTTCTATCTGTCGCTGGATGATCCGCTTCTGCGCATCTTCGCCGGTGAGCGCCTGCGCGCCATCATGGACAAGCTGAAGATGCCGGAAGGCGAGGCCATCGAGCATCCGCTGGTCACCCGCTCGCTGGAATCGGCGCAGCGCAAGGTCGAGGCCCGCAACTTCGACATCCGCAAGCAGCTGCTCGAATACGACGATGTTTCCAACGACCAGCGCAAGGTGATCTACCACCAGCGCAACGAATTGCTGGAAACCGACGATATTTCCGAAACCATTACCGCCATGCGCCAGAGCGTCATCGCCGAGACCTTCCGCCTGTACGTGCCGGAAGAGTCGGTTGAGGAGCAGTGGGACATGGAAGGGCTTGAGCGCGCGCTGGAGGCCGATCTGAAGATCGTCGCCCCGGTCGCCGAGTGGTTCAAGAACGAGCCGACGCTGGCCGACGACGAAATCCTTGCCCGCATTACCAAGGAGGCCGACGAGGCCTACCAGGCCAAGGTCGAGCTGGTCGGCGCCACGACTTTCCACCAGTTCGAGCGCAACGTCATGCTGCAGAGCCTCGATACGCACTGGCGGGAGCATCTGGCTGCACTGGATCATCTCCGCCAGGGTATCCACCTGCGCGGCTACGCCCAGAAGAATCCGAAGCAGGAATACAAGCGCGAGGCTTTCGAGCTGTTCGAAGGCCTGCTTGACCAGGTTCGCCGCGAAGTGACCCGCATCGTCTTCACCGTGCAGATCCGCACGCCGGAAGATGTTGAGGAAACCGCACCGCATGCCGACGTGCAGAACGTTCAGTACCAGCACGCCGGCTACGACGAGGCGCTCGGCGAAGGTGAGGCCGCGCCGGCTGCCGGCCAGCAACCCGCCGATGCCGGTCCAAAGGTCGGGCGCAACGATCCCTGCCCTTGCGGTTCCGGCAAGAAATACAAGCACTGCCACGGAAAACTTTCCTGATCTGACCCCCAAGGCACCCAAGGCGGTGCCTTGATGCTTTTGGAGTCCAACGAATGCCCGTCAATTACGCCACGCCCGCTGCCGATCAACTGTTTCCGGTGGCCGGCGTCCGCCTCGGTGTCGCCGAAGCCGAAATCCGCAAGAAGAACCGCCGCGACCTGACCCTGGTCGCCCTCGATGCCGGCTGCACGGTGGCCGGCGTGTTTACGCAAAACCGCTTCTGCGCAGCACCGGTTCAGTTGTGCCGAGCCCACCTCGCAGCGGGCAAAGGTATTCGCGCCCTGGTTATCAACACCGGTATTGCCAATGCTGGCACCGGCGAGCCGGGTCGTCAGGCGGCGCAAGCCACGTGCGATGCAGTCGGCAAATTGCTCGGCATCGGCGCCGACCAGGTGCTGCCCTTCTCGACCGGCGTCATCCTCGAACCGCTGCCGGTCGATCGCCTCGTTGCCGGCCTGCCGGCGGCCAAGGCCAATCTGAATGCCGACCACTGGCATGCCGCCGCGCACGCCATCATGACCACCGACACGATCGCCAAGGCGGCATCGCGGAATGCTACGGTCAATGGCAAAAAAGTGACCATTTCCGGAATTTCCAAGGGCGCCGGCATGATCAAGCCGAACATGGCGACCATGCTCGGCTTCGTCGCCACCGACGCCGGCATCGCCCAGCCGCTGCTCGACCAACTGGTCAAGGAAGCTGCCGACGCCTCGTTCAACTGCATCACCGTCGATGGCGACACCTCGACTAACGATTCCTTCGTGATGATCGCCTCCGGCCAGTCCGGGGTGTCGATTGCCCATGAGACCGATGCCGGCTGGGCCGAGATCAAGGCGGCGATGATTGCCGTTGCCGTCGAGCTGGCGCAGGCCATCGTCCGCGATGGCGAAGGCGCCACCAAGTTCATCACCGTCGCCGTCGAAGGCGGCAAGGACGCCGAAGAGTGTCGCAAGGTCGGTTACGCCATCGGTCACTCGCCGCTGGTCAAGACCGCCTTCTTCGCTTCCGACCCCAACCTCGGCCGTATCCTGGCCGCCATCGGCTATGCTGGCATCGCTGATCTGGACGTCGACGGCGTCAAGGTCTGGCTGGATGATGTGCTGGTCGCCGAGAACGGTGGCCGAGCCGCAGCCTACAAGGAAGCCGACGGCGCCCGCGTGATGGCCCAGGCCGAGATCACCGTCCGCGTCGATCTCGGTCGCGGTGCTGCCAGGGCGAACATTTACACCTGCGATTTCTCCTACGATTACGTGAAGATCAACGCGGATTACCGCAGCTGATCAAGCCGGAACCGACTGGAAGCGAGCCGTGACCGATATCCGCCGTGACCTGGCTCGCAACACGCTGGCCATCCTTTGCATTCTCGGACTGATCGGGCTGAGTCTGTGGGTGCTGCGGCCCTTCCTGGCGGCCGGCGTATGGGCCGCGATGATCGTCGTCGCCACCTGGCCGCTGTTCCTTTCGCTGGAAGCTCGCCTCGGCAATCGCCGCGGGCCGGCCGTAGCGATCATGACGCTGGCCCTGTTGCTGCTGCTGGTGTTGCCGCTGTGGCTGGCGATCGATACCATTTTTGAGCATTCCGGGCAGCTGACCGTAGCATTCCAGTCGCTGGCGGCCAACGGCTTGCCAGCGCCGCCAGCCTGGGTCAAAGCCCTGCCGGTGGTTGGCGAGCGTCTGGCCACCGCGTGGGCTCAGCTCGACGCAGCAGGTGCCTCCGGCATCGTCGCCAAGGTGACGCCCTACTCGGCCGATGCCGGTAAGTGGGTGCTCGCTCAAGTTGGTGGTTTCGGCGGCATGCTGATCCAGTTTCTGCTGGTTGTGACCATTGCGGCCATCCTCTATGCCGGCGGCGAAGACGGGGCGCGGCTGGTGCGTCGCTTCGGTCGCCGACTGGCCGGCGAGCGTGGCGAAAATTCGATCATCCTGGCCGGTCAGGCGATTCGCGGCGTGGCGCTCGGCGTCGGTGTGACCGCCATCGTCCAGACGTTACTTGGCGGGCTCGGGCTGGCCGTCGCCGGTGTCCCCTTCGCCGCGCTGCTCGCGGCGGTCATGCTGATGCTGTGCATCGCCCAGATAGGGCCGATGCTGATTTTGCTGCCGGCTGTCGGCTGGATGTACTGGATGGGCGATACCGGCTGGGCGACTGCCCTGCTCGTGTGGAGCCTGATTGTCGGCAGTCTGGACAACTTCCTGCGGCCGATGCTGATCCGGCGCGGCGCCGACCTGCCGCTGCTGCTGATCTTCGCCGGCGTCATTGGTGGCATGCTGAGTTTTGGCCTGATCGGCATTTTCGTCGGCCCGGTCGTGCTGGCCGTGACCTGGACGTTGATGCTGGCCTGGATCGAAGATGCGCTTGGCAAGGATCGCTCCGACCCGCTGCCGTCAAAGCTTCCGGAGTCGGATCAGGCGGAACCAGCCGCCGACTAGCGCCGGCTGGTCGTGCTCGAGCGCCAGTGTCGGCGCGGCGCACAGCAAATCCTCGAAGACCACATCGAGCCGGGTGGCCACCCGGCGGACCAACGGGTTGATCATCCGCCGCATCAGCGCCGGCTGGCCGCGGCGCAGGAACTTGTCGAAGACGATGACCTGACCGCCCGGCTTGACGACCCGGGCGATTTCCGCAAAACAGTCTGCCGGTTTGGGGACGACGGCGAGGATCAGGTGCAACACCGCGCTATCGAACGATGCATCGGCAAACGGCAGGCGCTGGGCGTCGCCCTGGACCGGGGCGAAATCGACGTTTCCGGCCCGTGGCAGGGCGCGGCGCAGCATGGCATGGGTCAGGTCGAGCCCCACATAGCGGTGCTGCGGCGGCAGGTGGGGCAAGTCGAGGCCGGTGCCGACGCCAGCCAGCAGGACGTTGCCGGCTTCTACAGGCAGCGCGGTCAGGCTACGCGCCCGGGCAGCGTGGCTGGCCCGGGCAATCGCCGCATCGTAGAACGGCGCGATCAGCGTGTAGCTGTGCTTGAGGCTCAAGCGGACTTCAGTGCAGGGCGCGCGGGCTGGCCAGCACGAACTCGGGAATTTCGGCCTCGAAATGCGTGCCATCCTCGGCGACCATCTGGTAAGTACCCTTCATCGTGCCGATCTGCGTCGTCAGCGCCGAGCCACTGGTGTACTGGAAGCTCTCGCCGGGTTGCAGCAGCGGCTGCTTCCCAACAACGCCGATGCCGCGCACTTCCTGCACCTCGTTGTTGGCGTCGGTGATGATCCAGTGACGCGAAACCAGTTGCGCCGGTATGGTGCCGACGTTCTTGATGGTGATGGTATAGGCGAACACATACCGGTCGTTTTCCGGGTCGGACTGATCCGGAATGAACTGCGGCATGGAGTGGATTTCGATTCGGTACTTGTCGTCGTCGGGCATGGGATAATTTCGTCTGTTCTTGTTCAGGGAAGCATCATGTCAGTCAAAGATTACGTCATCGCGCCGAGCATTCTGTCTGCCAATTTCGCCAAGCTGGGCGAGGAAGTGGCCAACGTCATCGCTTCGGGCGCCGACTGGATTCACTTCGACGTGATGGACAATCATTATGTTCCCAACCTGACCATCGGCCCACTGGTCTGCGAGGCGATCCGGCCGTGCACCACCGCGCCGATCGACGTACACCTGATGGTCAAACCGGTTGATCGCATCATCCCCGATTTTGCCAAGGCCGGGGCGAATATCATCACCTTCCACCCCGAGGCATCCGAACACGTCGACCGCAGCCTGTCGCTGATCCGCGATGCCGGCTGCCTGGGCGGCCTGGTCTTCAACCCGGCGACGCCGCTCGATTACATGGACTACGTCCTCGACAAGATCGACGTCGTGCTACTTATGAGCGTCAACCCCGGCTTCGGTGGCCAGAAGTTCATTCCTGGCACGCTGGCCAAGGCCAGACAGGCGCGTGCCAAGCTCGATGCCTATGAGCGTGAAACCGGCCGGCGCATCCGTCTGGAGATCGACGGCGGCGTCAACACTGCAAACATCGCAGAGATCGCCCGTGCCGGTGTCGATGCCTTCGTCGCCGGTTCGGCCGTCTATGGTGCGGGCAAGGACAGCGATCCGCATCGCTACGATTCGATCATCGGTGCCCTGCGCAGCGAACTGGTCAAAGTTTAGGCTTTCCCCCGCCGACTGGGTATCCGTATCGGTCGCAGTCTGTCCTAGATAAATGTCATAATCCGCCGCTTGGGGTTGCACCCGACGGCTTATTGTCAAACATTCTGAGGGGGCGTCGATGTCCATATTTTCCGGGCGACTGAATTTTCGAGTCCTTGCGCTACTGATTGCGATTGCGGCTGCCATAGCTGCTGCCCTGTATTTCTATCCGTCGGGCGGCGATGCTGGAGGTACGGGCGGCGATGCCGGTCCCTTTGAGATCGCCGATGTCACCAATCGCGACTTCGAAGGCGCGCCGGCGCTGGCCTTGAGCTTCACCTACCCGATGAGCGCCCGGAGCAGCTACGATGATCAGATTCAGGTCTTCGAAATGCCGCTGCGCGCCGCCGATGGCGTCAAGGTGGGCCGCGATGAAGACGAGGACAGCGATTTCGATGAGGAAATGACGCCGGGTGTCGCGAATCCGCAAGTCAGTACCAAGGATGAGGACGTCAAATCGGATGCTGGCAAGCTGGTCAAGGGAGCTTGGGTTGTCAGCGACAATCCGCGCATCCTTTATTTCCCGCACATTAAACCCCAGACGCGCTACGTGATCCGCGTCGCAGCCGGGCTCCCCGCCGTCTCCGGCCAGAAACTGCCGGCCGAGGGACGTTATTCGATCCTGACTGCGACTTTGTCGCCTGCCTATTACTTCCCGAGCCGCGGCATGGTGCTGCCGGCCAAGCAAAATGGCGGCCTTCCGGTTATGACAGTCAATGTGCCGGAAGTCGATATCCAGTTCCTGCGCGTCAAGTCTGACCAACTGCCACGCTTCCTCGACAAGGTGATCAGCGGGCCGCGGAAGGTGCCGAACCGTCGTCAGAACGATGAAGGCGACTACGCAGACGAAGACGCCTATGACTGGCGCGCCACCGATCTCAAGGGGGCCATCAACAACTGGTCGCTCGATGCCATGCACAAGCTGACCGACAGTGTTTTCGCCGGGCGTTTCCTGACTGAGCAGAAACCTAACAAGCGTAACGTGACCTTCATCCCAGTTGAGGAGATCAAGGAGCTGCGCGAGCCCGGCATCTACATTGCCGTAATGAGTCAGCCCAACCGATTCCGATACGATTATCAGGTCACCTATTTTTATGTCAGTGATCTCGGCCTCGCCACCCGGCTGTTCGCCAAAGGGGCGGATGCCTACGTCAGTTCGTTGACCAGCGGCCAGGCGGTATCGGGTGTCGAAGTGGCGTGGATGGACGAAAATGCCAAGGTCGTCGCCCGCGCCGAAACCGACGGGAACGGGCGTGCGGCTTTTGCCGAACGCCCGGGCAGTGCCAAGGTCGTCGTGGCGCGCCAGGGGCAGCAGATCTCGATGATCACGCTCAAGGAGCCGGCGCTTGACCTATCCGAATACGACGTGGCCGGCCTGCTGGGGCGTCAGATGCGCCTGTTCGCCTACTCCGGCCGCAATCTCTATCGGCCGGGCGAGCACTTCGATCTGTCGGTACTGGCACGAGACGCTGACGGCCGGCCGGTCGCGGCTCAGCCGATTCAGGCCATCCTGCGTCGTCCCGACGGCAAGAGCCAGTTCACCGCCAACTGGCAGCCCGATACCAAGTTGGGTGGCTACTACCAGAGTCGCATCGAGCTGCCGATTGATGCGCCGACCGGTTTCTGGACGCTGGAACTGCGCGCTGATCCTGCCGACAAGCTGGCGACGACCAACTTTCGCTTTGGAGTCGAGGAATTCATGCCAGAACGTATGAAACTCGATCTGTCGAGCAAGCAGGCGACGGTGTCGCCTGACGAAAGCCTGAACATCGCGGTCAAGGGCGCCTATCTCTACGGTGCGCCAGCCGCCGGCAACCAGTTGCTCGGCGTGGCCGTGTTCGAGCGCCAGAAGAATCCGCTCGCCCAGAAACTGCCGGCCTTCGAGTTCGGCGATACCAACGAGGAAAGCCAGCGCGAGCGCGTCGAGCTGGAGCAGAGCGTGCTTGACGAGAATGGTGACCTGAATCTGGCGGTCGACCTGTCGCCTGCCAAGGGCAAGCGCTCGCCTTACACCGTGCGCACCACGCTGAGCCTGCTGGAAACTGGCGGACGTCCGGTGGTACGCAATTTTGAGCGTGTTATCTGGCCGGCGCCGGTGCTGGTCGGTGTGCGTCCGCTGTTCGCTGGAGACTATGCCCGCGAAGGCAGCGTCGCCCAGTTCGAAGTCATTCGCGCCAACGCCGACGGCAAGCTGTTCGCCGGCAAGGCTCTGCCGGTTCGCCTGTTCCGCGAGAACCGCGACTACTACTGGCGTTTTGACGACCAGCGAGGCTGGCACAGCGGCTTTACCGAAACCGACGAACTGGTCGATACCGGCAGCGTGAGTATCCCTGACGGCGCGCGCGGCAAGCTCGGCCTGCCGGTCAAGTACGGCCGCTACCGGCTGGAGGTCACAGATCCGGAATCCCGGCAGGTCACCAAGTATCGCTTCTATGCAGGCTGGAGCGCGCGGGGCGACGAAACCCAAGGTGTACGTCCGGACCGTGTCGCACTGAAATTCGACAAGCCCGCCTACAAGGACGGCGAGACCGCAACGTTGACCATCACCCCGCCGCATGCAGGCGAGGCGTTGGTTACCGTTGAGGGCGATAAGACCCTGTGGCTGAAACGGATCTCGGTGTCGGCTGATGGCACGACGCTCGACATTCCAGTCGACAAGGGCTGGAAGCGCCACGACCTGTACGTGTCGGTGGCAGTGCTGCGTCCCGGCAACAGCGGCGAGAAGGTCACCCCGGCCCGCGCCCTGGGCTTGACCCATCTGCCGCTCGAGCGGGGTGATCGCAAGCTAGCCGTCACGCTGGATGCTCCGAAGAAAATTCTGCCGGAGAGCAAGCTGAAAGTGAAGGTCAAGGCGCCCGCAGCCGCCGGCCAGAAGGCGGTGGTGACGGTGTCTGCGGTTGACGTCGGCATCCTCAACATCACCCGTTTCGCGACGCCCGATCCGCATGGTCACTTCTTTGGAAAGCAACGCTACGGCGCTGACCAGTATGATGTCTATGGCCGTCTGATCGAGAAGATGGCCGGCCAGAAGGGCAAGTTGAAGTTCGGCGGCGATGCGGCGCCCAAGGCAACCAAGAGCTTGCCCAAGAAGCTCAGGCTTGTCGACCTTTTCTCCGGTCCAGTCGAGCTGAACGCCCAGGGTGAGGCCGAAGTGGCGCTCGACGTGCCAGATTTCAACGGCACACTGCGCCTGATGGCGGTGCTTGCAGCGCCCGACAGGTTCGGCAATGCCGAGGCGGAAACTGTGGTTGCCTCACCGCTGGTCGCGGAGCTGATGACGCCGCGTTTTCTGACCGTGGGCGACAACGCGACCGTCGCGCTCGATCTGCATAACTTGTCGGGCGAGGCGCAGAAGCTCAAGGTTCGCGTCGTTAACGATGACGGACTGAAGGTAGCGAACGCCGAGCGCGAGCTGGAGCTCAAGGATCAGCAGAAGCAGACCCTGCGGTTTGCCGTCGAGGCGGGCAGCGCTTTCGGCCTGACCGATGTGCGTGTTGGTGTGAGCAGTGCCAGCGGCCTCAAGCTGGAACGCAGCTTCGGCCTGCAAGTCCAGGCGGCAACCCCGCAGCAGCAGGTGATTAAGCTGTTGGCGGTTGGACCCGGCGAAAGCATCGACATCAAGGAGGGTGAGCTGGGCGGCTTCATCAAGAGCACCGTGCAGTCGCATCTGGTGATTTCCGACAAGGCGCCGATTGACGTGCGAAGCGCCATCCAGGGCTTGCTGACCTATCCCTACGGCTGCGCCGAGCAGACCACGTCGACGGCCTACCCGCACGTGCTGGTCGACGAGGAGGGCGCCAAGCTCTTCGGGCTCAAGGCCTACAGCCGCGAACAACGGGCTGATATGCTGGGCAAGGCGATTGCGCGCCTGGGCGCGATGCAGGCTGCGAACGGCGGCTTCAGCCTGTGGGGCAACGTGTCCGAATACCAGTACTGGCTATCGGCCTACGTTAGCAATTTCCTGCTTGATGCCCGCGAACAGGGTTTCGAGGTGCCGGAGGCGATACGCAAGAATGCCATGGAGTTCCTGCTCAAGAACCTGCAGGAAGGGGCAGCCGGCCTTCCAAGCGGCAAGGTGGTCTATAGCGAAAATGGCTGGCAGGACTATCGCTACGCTGGAGCCGGCCGCTTCGGCGTGCTGGCTTACGGCGGCTACGTGCTGGCGCGCGAATCGAAAGCGCCACTGTCCACGTTGCGCCAGATGTACGAACTGCGCGAGCAGGCCCATTCGGGGCTTGCTCTGGTGCATCTCGGTCTGGCGCTTAAGCTGATGGGCGACGAAACCCGCGCCCAGACGGCCTTGGCCGAGGGCGTCAAGAAGAGCCGCGACGCCGGCTACTGGTGGGGCGACTACGGTAGTCCGTTGCGCGATGCGGCGCTGTCCTATGCGCTACTTGAGCGCCACAAGCTGAAGGTCGAAGGCAAGGAGAGTCTGGTCGCCATTGCTGCCGCAGAGTTGGGCAAGAATCGCTATACCAGCACGCAGGAGAAGCTTGCCCTGTTCCTGCTTGGTCGCAATTTTGCCGGCAAGACCGACGGCAAAACGAGCTGGACGGCCGAATTCGCTGGCAAGGACAAGCCAGAAATCGTCACAGCCTCGGGCAATCTGGTCCGCCCACTGACGGCGTTGGCCTTGCAGGGTGGGGTACGCATTAAGAACACGCACAAGGAGAAGCTCTACCTGCAGCTGAGCCTGAGCGGCCACCCGTCCAGGATGCCGGCTAACCGTGACGACGCTATCGCCTTATCGCGCGACCTGTTCGAGGCCGACGGCAAGCCAATGCGGGCGCGTGCGTTGCGCGTCGGCGAGTCGGTGATCGTGCGCATCAGCGTCAATGCGCGCAGCTGGGTGAATACCGGCATGGTCGTCGACAAGATTCCGGCCGGACTGGAAATTGAGAATCTCAACATTGTGCAAGGCGAAGGCATCGCCAGTACGACCGTCGACCGGGTTAATCCGGCCACGGCCATGCAGGACCCGCGCATCCAGCATGTCGAGTTCCGCGACGACCGTTTCGTTGTCGCGGCCCGCCTGCAGGGCAAGTTGAGCCTGTTCTACCGGGTGCGCGTGGTAACGCCGGGTAAATACGTCTTCCCGCCGATCTATGCGGAGGATATGTACCGTCCGGATGTCTATGGCCTGGCCACCGGTGAATCGACGCTGATTGTCTCCGACGGCAAGGAGACTAGTGAGAAGGCGGCGTCAGCCTCGCCAGCCGCCAAGCCCTGATCGCATCGTGGCGCTGGCGGGAGGATTCGCACCCGGGCGTGGCTGGCTGAATCGTTTGCCGCGCCGGGTATGGCTCGTTGTCGCCGTGCTGGTCCTACTCGTGGCGCTCGACAGTGCCTTTCCTCCGCGGGTGCCAGGCCGTGGCGCGCCGAATGCGCTGCTCATCGTTGCCCGCGACAGTACTCCGTTGCGCGCCTTTCCTGATCGTGACCACGTCTGGCGCCATCAGGTGACGCTGGCTGAGTTGTCACCGCGCTATCTTGAGGCGTTGGAAAACTACGAGGATGGCTGGTTTCGCTGGCATCCCGGCGTCAATCCGCTGGCCCTGGGCCGCGCGGCGTGGCAATGGGCGCGCCACGGCCATATCGTCTCAGGCGGCTCGACGCTGACCATGCAGGTGGCGCGCATTCTCGAACCCATGCCCAAGACCATATCGGGCAAGCTCATGCAAATCCTGCGTGCCTTGCAACTGGAAGCCCATTACTCCAAAGACGAAATCCTCGGTATCTACGTCAATTACGCGCCGATGGGCGGGGTGCTCGAAGGCGTCGAAGCGGCAAGCCGGGCCTATCTCGGCAAGCCGGCCCGGTTGTTGAGTCATGCCGATGCGGCCCTGCTCACCGTGCTGCCGCAGGCACCGTCCCGCCTGCGTCCGGACCGTCAGCCGGAACGTGCTCGGCTTGCGCGGGACAAGGTGCTGCAACGAATGGCTGGCAGGTGGTCCGAGGCCGATATCCGTGATGCTCTGCAGGAGCCGGTCGTCGCCCAGGCAGTGCGCGATCCGCTCTTGGCGCCCCTGCTTGCAGAGCGCTTGCGCAAGGATGCCGCAGGCCGCCAGCGCTTAGACACGACACTCGACGCTCAGGCGCAGCAGACAGTCGAACTATTGCTGACGCATCGTCTCAGTACTCTGCCACCGCGCGTCTCGATGGCGGCTCTGGTGGTCGACAACGAAACGCTCGAAGTTCGGGCCTATGCTGGCTCGGCCGATTTTGCCGACAGCGACCGCTTCGCTCACGTCGATATGGTGCGCGCTTCGCGCTCGCCAGGTTCGACGCTCAAGCCCTTCCTTTATGGACTGGCCCTGGACGAAGGGCTGATCCATTCCGAATCCCTGCTCGGCGATGTGCCGCAATCCTTTGGTGGCTACCAACCTGGCAACTTCCAGCAGAGCTTCCATGGGCCGGTTAGTGTCTCCGAAGCCCTGGTCAAGTCGCTCAACGTGCCGGCCGTCGAAGTGCTCGATCGCCTCGACCCCAACCGCTTCGTCGCAGCGCTGCGACGCGGCGGCTTGAAACTCGATTTCCCCAAGGGTGAATCGCCCAACCTGTCGGTCATCCTTGGCGGCGCCGGTACCTCGCTGGAGCAGCTGGTCGGTGCGTACACTGCCTTCGCTCGCCAGGGAGTCGCCGGCAAGCTGCGCTATACGCAGGATGCGCCCAGAGTCGAGCAGCGCATGCTCTCTGCCGGTGCAGCCTTCATCATCCGCGATATTCTCGAGTCAGGCGGCCCCGTCGGTCGCGCGGTCGAGGCGGGGAGCGGCATCCGGCGAGGGGTTGCCTGGAAGACAGGGACCAGTTTTGGTTTTCGCGATGCGTGGGCTATCGGCGTTTCCGACCGCCTGACGGTCGGTGTTTGGGTCGGTCGGCCAGATGGGACACCGAATCCCGGGTTCTTCGGTGCCAACATCGCGGCACCGCTGCTGGTGGATATCTTCAGTGCCCTCGATCAGCAGCCGGCTGTCACGCGCACGCCGCCGGCTACGGTCAGCCAGCAGAAAGTATGCTGGCCGCTTGGCGGGCGCTATGACCTGGCGGAGGAGGCGCTGTGCCATCGCCAATCGCTCGCCTGGCTGCTCAACGACACGGCACCGCCCACCTTCCCGGATCGCTTGCGTAGCGGGGAAATGCGCTATAGCTACCAAGTTGATGTGGTGAGCGGCTTGCGCGTGACGCCGGCGTGCAGCGATCAGCAACGCCGTCAGGTCGATGCCGTGCGTTGGCCAGCGGCACTCGAACCCTGGTTGGGGGTGGATCTGCGCCGCAAGGCGCTGCCGCCCGCCTGGGATACGAAGTGCCGGCAGCAGGCCGAGCCCGAGGCAGGGCTGCGGATTTCAGGCGTCACCGACGGCGAAGTGATCAAGCGTGTCCGAGCAGACCAGGATCCGGTTATCCGGCTGGAGGTGCGCGGCCAAAGAGGGCAGGTTTACTGGCTGCTCAACGGCAAACTGGTCGCCCACCGCAAAGCCGCCCTCCCGTTGATCCAGAGGCTCGGTGAGATGGGCCGCATCGACATCACGGCGATGGACGAGCACGGCCGCTTTGACCGGGTGAGCATCAGCGTTCGCTAGGCTGGTTCTGGCTTCAGCGCTATATACTCGGCACTTTCATCGCCAGCCGGCCTCGCTCATCATGTATTTCCAATCCGTTACCTTCGATCTCGACGGCACGCTGCTCGACACCATCGCCGACCTGGCCGAAGCCTGCCGGCTGATGCTCGATGAAATCGGCGCACCGCAGCGTAGCCAGGCGGAAGTGCACAGTTTCGTCGGCAAGGGCATGGCCGTGCTGGTCGAGCGCTGCCTGACCTACACGCAGCCACCTTCCGCCCAGCAACTGCACGCTGCCATCGAATCCTTCAAGCGCCACTATACGGTGGTCAATGGCCAGTTTTCCCAGGTCTATCCGGGGGTGATCGAAGGCCTGGACGCCTGGAAGGCGAGTGGCCTGAAGATGGGCGTCGTGACCAACAAGCCCGGCATGTTCACCGAAGCTCTGCTCGATCGCATGGGCATGACCGCCTATTTCGACGTGATCGTTTCCGGCGACACGACGGCGCACAAGAAACCGCATCCGGAACCGATCCTGCATGCCTGCCGCCTGTTTGGTGTGCGACCGGACCGCAATCTGCACGTCGGCGACTCGGAAAACGACATCCTGGCGGCCCGCGCCGCCGGTTCGCCGACCTTCTGCGTGCCTTACGGATACAACGAGGGCAAGCCGGTGGACAGTGCCGATTGCGATGCGCTAGTATCCGATCTGCTTGTCGCCTACCGGCAAGCCCTTACTTTCAAAGACCTCCCGAACAAATGACCCCTCTGCGACTCTGGCACGAATGGCACGGTTGGCGTCTCTGGCGCCGCTGATCTCCCTTCGCGCGCCCATTCGGCGCAACGCTCCAGACCGCAGCACCCTGTCATTTCCGAGGCTTCCCCATGACTGAAACCGAATTCAACGCGCTTGCCGCGCAAGGCTACAACCGTATTCCCGTCACGCTGGAAACGTTTGCCGACCTCGACACGCCGCTCTCCATCTACCTCAAGCTGGCCAACGCCCCGTTCACCTACCTGCTCGAATCGGTGCAGGGCGGCGAGCGCTTCGGCCGCTATTCGATCATCGGCCTCGGCGCCCAGACCCGCGTGGTGGTCAATGGCAAGCAGGTGCTGGTGCTTTCCGGCCACCGCGTCGCCGAACGCCGCGACGACATCAATCCGCTCGACTTCATCGACGAATTCATGCAGCGTTTCAAGGCGCCGCCGAGCTCCGGCCTGCCGCGCTTCTGCGGTGGCCTGGTCGGCTGCTTCGGCTACGACACCATCCGCTACGTCGAAAGCAAGCTGGCCGCCGCCGACAAGCCGGACGAGATCGGCACGCCGGACATCGGCCTGCTGCTCTCCGAGGAGATCGCCGTCGTCGACAACCTGTCCGGCAAGCTGACCCTAGTCGTCTTCGCCGAACCGGGCTTCCCCGGCGCCTACCAGAAGGCGCGGGCACGCCTCAAGGAACTGCTGGCCAAGCTGCGCACGCCGGTGACCATCCCGGCCGAACAGCCGGTGCATTCCGAGCCGGCGGTGTCGAATTTCGGCGAAGAGGCTTTCAAGCAGGCCGTGCTCAAGGCCAAGGAATACATCACCGAAGGCGACATCATGCAGGTCGTGCTGTCGCAACGGATGACCAAGCCCTTCCAGGCCAGCCCGCTGGCGCTCTACCGCACGTTGCGCAGCCTCAATCCGTCGCCCTACATGTTCTATTTCGACTTCGAGGACTACCACGTCGTCGGCGCCTCGCCGGAGATTCTGGTCCGTCTCGACGGCGACTGCGTCACCGTGCGGCCGATTGCCGGTACCCGCAAGCGCGGCGCGACGCCGGAAGAGGATGCGGCGCTGGCCGCCGAACTGCTGGCCGACGAGAAGGAACGCGCCGAGCACACCCAGTTGCTCGACCTCGGTCGCAACGACTGCGGTCGCGTCGCCCAGATCGGTTCGGTCAAGCTGACCGAGAACATGATCGTCGAGCGCTACTCGCACGTGATGCACATAGTTTCCAACGTCGACGGCAAGCTGCAGCCCGGCCTCGATGCGCTCGATGTGCTGCGCGCCACCTTCCCGGCCGGCACCGTCTCCGGCGCGCCGAAGATCCGCGCCATGGAAATCATCGACGAACTGGAACCGGTCAAGCGCGGCATCTACGCCGGCGCCGTCGGCTACCTCGGCTTCAATGGCGACATGGACCTGGCCATCGCCATCCGCACCGCTGTGCTCAAGGACAAGCAGCTGCACGTCCAGGCCGGCGCCGGCATCGTCGCCGATTCCGATCCGCAGTCGGAATGGGAAGAAACCCGCAACAAGGCCCGCGCTGTGCTGCGCGCCGCCGAACTGGCAGAGCAGGGGCTGGATACGCGCTTCGACTGATCGTCCCGGTGCCAGCCAGCAAAAAAGCCGCCGTTTCGGGCGGCTTTTTTGCAACCATCGTACCGATTCCGCTGTCGGATTTCCGATGGCTGTTTTCGGGTGCTGACGGAAATCCGATACTTCGTTGGCTGGTCAGTGCAAAAACCATCGATAAATCAGTCATTTGCGATTCTTTTTGGTGCTCGCTTTTCTGGCACGCTCGCTGCATAGTAGTAGCCAACGGGGCCCGACTGCGGCTTCTTTCAAAAAACAGGAGACACCATGAACCGATTCGCCTTTGCCGCCGCACTTGCCACCGCCCTGAGTACCGCTGCCGCCTTGCCGGCCCACGCCCAGGAATCCGCCACCCTGAAGAAGATCAAGGACACCAGCAGCATCACGCTGGGTCATCGCGAATCGTCGATTCCGTTCTCGTATTACGACGACAAGCAGCAGGTCATCGGCTATTCGCATGAACTGATGCTGAAGGTCGTCGACAGCATCAAGAGCGAGCTGAAGCTGGCCAAGGTCGAGACTCGCCTGATGCCGGTCACCTCGGCCAACCGCATCACGCTGATCCAGAACGGCACGGTCGACATCGAATGCGGCTCGACCACCAACAATCTCGAACGCCAGAAACAGGTCGGCTTCTCGACCACGATTTTCGTCATCGGTACCCGCCTGATGACCAAGAAGGATACCGGCATCAAGGACTTCGCCGATCTGGCCGGCAAGAACGTGGTGACCACCGCCGGCACCACCTCCGAACGTCTGATCCGCAAGATGAACGAAGACAAGAAGTTGGGCATGAACGTCATCTCCGCCAAGGATCACGGCGAAGCCTTCCTGACCCTGGAAACCGGCCGCGCAGTCGCCTTCATGATGGACGACGCGCTGCTCTACGGCGAAATGGCCAAGGCCAGGAAGCCCGGCGACTGGATCGTCACCGGCACCGCCCAGTCCAAGGAAGCCTACGGCTGCATGCTGCGCAAGGACGACCCGGGCTTCAAGAAGGTCGTCGATGCGGCGCTGACCAAGGCGCTGACCTCGGGCGATGCCGAAAAGATCTACACCAAGTGGTTCCTCAACCCGATCCCGCCCAAGGGCCTGAACCTCAACATGCCGCTGTCCGATGAAATGAAGGCCGCCTTCAAGGCGCCGAACGACAAGGCGTTCGAATAAGTCTCCCCGACCCCCGGCCGGCGCGCCGGGGGCAACAAAAATATCCTTGAGGAGACCGTCATGGGTTATCAATGGAATTGGGGCGTCTTCCTGCAGCCGAGCGCGAGCGGCGACGACACCTACCTGGGCTGGATGTTCGCCGGCTTCAAAATGACCATCGCGCTGTCGCTGACCGCCTGGGTGATCGCGCTGCTGCTCGGCGCCCTGGTCGGCGTTCTGCGCACGGTGCCGAACAAGACGCTGGCCGGCATCGCCTCCGCTTACGTTGAGTTGTTCCGCAATGTGCCGCTGCTGGTCCAGCTGTTCATCTGGTATTTCGTCCTGCCGGAACTGCTGCCGGCCAGCATCGGCAACGCCTACAAGCAGTCCAACCCGGTTTTGCAGCAGTTCCTCGCCTCGATGGTCTGCCTCGGGCTGTTTACCAGCGCCCGCGTCGCCGAGCAGGTGCGGGCCGGCATCAACTCGCTGCCGCGGGGCCAGAAGAACGCCGGCCTGGCGCTCGGCTTCACGCTGCCGCAAACCTACCGCTTCGTGATGCTGCCGATGGCCTTCCGCCTCGTCGTGCCGCCGCTGACCTCGGAATTCCTCAATATCTTCAAGAACTCCGCCGTCTGCTCGACCATCGGTCTCCTTGAGCTGGCCGCCCAGGGCCGCCAGCTGGTTGATTACACCGCGCAGCCCTACGAGTCCTTCATCGCCGTGACGCTCTCCTACATCATCATCAACGTCACCGTGATGACCCTGATGCACAGGTTCGAAAAGCGAATCGCCGTACCCGGCTATATCGGAGGTAAATGATGACTTACGAATTCGACTGGTCCTCAATCCCCGGCGCCTTGCCCTTCCTTTGGGACGGCATGAAGATTTCGCTGGTCATCACCGCCCAGGCGGTGGTCATCGGCATCGTCTGGGGTACCCTGCTGGCCATGATGCGCCTGTCGTCGGTCAAGCCGCTGTCGTGGTTCGCCGCCGGCTACGTCAACCTGTTCCGCGCCGTGCCGCTGGTCATGGTGCTGCTCTGGTTCTTCCTGATCGTGCCGGAGTTTGTTGGGCAGCTGTTCAACATTCCGAAGGGGACTGACTTGCGTTTGTCTTCGGCCATGGCCGGCTTTGCCCTGTTCGAAGCAGCCTACTACTCTGAAATCATCCGCGCCGGCATCCAGAGCGTACCGAAGGGGCAGATTTCCGCCGCCTCGGCGCTCGGCATGAACTACGCCCAGGCCATGCGCCTTGTCGTGCTACCGCAGGCCTTCCGCAACATGGTGCCGCTGCTTCTCACGCAGGCCATCATCCTGTTCCAGGATACTTCGCTGGTCTATGTCTCGGCATTGGCCGACTTCTTTGGCGCCGCCTACAAGGTCGGCGACCGCGACGGCCGGCTGGTCGAAATGCTGCTCTTCGCCGGCGCCGTCTATTTCGTCATCTGCTTCAGCGCTTCACAGATCGTCAAGCGCCTGCAAAAAAAATACACCCCGGCCTGAGCGCCGCCCAAGGAGACATCCCATGATCAATATCGCCAACGTCAGCAAGCACTACGGCAGCTTTCAGGTGCTCAAGGATTGCACCACCTCGGTCGCCAAGGGCGAAGTCATCGTCGTCTGCGGCCCGTCCGGCTCCGGCAAGTCGACGCTGATCAAGTGCGTCAATGGCCTGGAGCCCTTCCAGGCCGGTGAAATCATCGTCGACGGCACCTCGGTCGGCGACCCGAAAACCAACCTCTCCAAGCTGCGCGCCCGGGTCGGCATGGTCTTCCAGAACTTCGAACTGTTCCCGCACATGAGCATCACCCAGAACCTGGCCATCGCCCAGGTCAAGGTGCTCGGCCGCAGCCAGGAAGAGGCGATGGACAAGGGCCTCAAGCTGCTCGACCGGGTCGGCCTCAAGGCGCAGGCCGCCAAGTTCCCCGGCCAGCTGTCCGGCGGCCAGCAGCAGCGCGTGGCGATCGCCCGGGCGCTGGCCATGGACCCGATCTGCATGCTGTTCGACGAGCCGACCTCGGCCCTCGACCCGGAAATGGTCAACGAGGTGCTCGACGTGATGACCGAACTGGCCCATGAAGGCATGACCATGATGTGCGTGACGCACGAAATGGGCTTCGCCAAACGCGTTGCCGACCGGGTGATTTTCATGGACCAGGGCGCCATCGTCGAGGACGACAGCAAGGAAACCTTCTTCGCCAATCCGCGTTCGGAGCGGGCGCAGCACTTCCTGGCCAAGATCCTCCACCATTGAACCCCTGGAGCCCGTCCCTGATGGACGATAGCCTGAACCGTCTGACGATCAGCTTCTTTCTCGGCAGTCTGGTCAGCCTGGCGACGATCACCAATCCGCTGTCGAAGATCCCGGTCTTCCTGACGCTGGCGGCCGACCTCGAAGTCGGCAGCGCCTCGCAGGAAGCGCGGCGGGCCTGTTTTTACGGTTTTTTGCTGCTCACCGTAGGCCTGTTCGCCGGCGTCTTCATCCTCGAAGCCTTCGGCATTTCCTTCGGCGCCCTGCGCATCGCCGGCGGCCTGACCGTGGCCCTGATCGGCTACCGCATGCTGTTCGGCACCGGCGACACGGTGCAGGGTGGCGGCAGCGGCAGCTTCGCCTTCTTCCCGCTGGCCATGCCGGGCATCGCCGGGCCGGGGGCGCTGGCGACGGTAATCGGCATTTCCAGCGAAATCGCCGAACTGGCCGGCGGCGCGCGCCGCCTGCTGGCCTACGCGGCAACGGTGGCCAGCATCGCCGCGACCTGCCTGCTGATCTGGCTGGTCCTCCGTTCGGCGCGCTGGGTGTCGCGCCGGCTGGGGGCGGAAGGCATCAACGTCGTCGCCCGTCTGACCGGCTTTTTGCTCATCTGCATCGGCGTCCAGTTCGTCGGTTCGGGCATCCGCAGTTTCATGGCCGGCATTTGAGTGCCGCGTCGCCAAATGCTACGGTCACCCCCCAAAAAAGGGCAGTTTTCAAACTTACAATGAAGCCTTCATCGCTTTCATGACCATGCCCGAAACCCGCCAGCCCATCCCGGTCGCCTTGCCCAAGCCGCATCACGTGCTGGTGCTGGTCGGCATGCTGGTCCTGATCATGATCACCGCGCTGCTCGCCTACCGGGTATCCGAGCAGCAGGGCTTCAGCCAGATGCGCGACGAGGCCAGCCACCAGCTGGATGTCCTCGCCGCCGCCATCGACAGCGAGGTGACGCGCCATGCCTCGATCCCCAGCGCCGTCGAACTGAACCCGGACGTCCTCGCCCTGCTGCGTGCCCCGGTCGGCCGGCAGGAAAGCTTGCGGACCGCGGCCAACCATTTCCTGCAAAAGCTGAACGACAGTCTCGGCGGGCCGGCCATTTTCGTGCTCGACACCAGCGGCCGGGTGGTCGCTTCCAGCGACTGGATATTCTCCGACAACCTGCTTGGCGCCGATCTTTCCTACAACCCGCTGTTCCGCGCCGCCATCGCCGGCACGCCGGGCCGCCGCTACGCGGTGGACGACGTGCGCAAGGAGCCGGGCTATTTCTTCGCGCTGCCCATCCGCGACGAGACGCAGGACTGGAAGGTGATCGGCGTCGCCGTCGTCAAGTCCAGCCTGCACGAACTGGAGCGGCGCTGGCTTGGCCAGGAGGCGCCGGCCCTGATCGTCGATGCCAGCGGCGTCGTGCTGCTCGCCTCGCCGCCCGAATGGCGCTACGCCACGCTGCAGCCGAAAAGCCGGGAAGACCTGGCGCGCATCAGCCGCGAGCAGTTCGCCGGCCAGCCGCTCGGCGTTACTTCGCTGGACATCGCCATCGACGCCGCGCAGGAAGGCACGGTGGTGCGCCTGTCACGCCAGCTGAAGCCCGACCCCGGGCCGCTGCAGGGCGCCAGGTCCTACCTCGCGCTGAGTCGCCACCTGCCCGGCACGGCCTGGCGCATTGTCGTCTTTTCCGATCTGCGGCCGGTCAATGTGCAGGCGGCAACGCACGCCGCGCTGGCCGCCGCGGCCGTCGGCTGCTTCCTGCTCTGGCTGCTTTTCCTCAGCCAGCGCCGGCGCCTGGCACGCGGCCGTGAAGAAGCCCGCGCCATGCTCGAACGGGCCAACCAGGAACTGGAGCGCAACGTCGCCGCACGCACCGCCGATCTCTCCGAGGCCGTCGCCGGCCTGCAGCGCGAAGTCGCCGAACGCCAGCGCGCCGAACACACCCTGCGCGCAGCCCAGGACGAACTGGTGCAGGCCGCCAAGCTCGCCGTGCTCGGCCAGATGGCGACCGGCATCACCCATGAACTCAGCCAGCCGCTTGGCGCCATCCGCACGCTGTCGGCCAATGCCGTCGAATTCATGCACCGCGGCGACCTCGCCACCGCCGAAAAGAATCTCGGCATCGTCGGCCAGCTGGCCGAGCAGGCCGGCGGCATCATCACGCCGCTGAAAACCTTCGCCCGCAAGTCGCCGGCCGTTTCGGCGCCGGTCGATGTGGCGCAGGCGGTCGATGCCGCGCTCTTCCTGTTCGATGCGCGCCTGAAAAAGCAGAATGCTACGGTCGAGCGGAAATTCGGGCCAAATTCGGCAATTGCCTGGTGCGACCAGAATCGCCTGCAGCAGGTGCTGGTCAACCTGATCGGCAACGCCATCGACGCCATGGCCGAGGTGCCTGAACGCCGTTTGACCTTTACCGCAGAACACACCGAATCCGGGCAGGTCGCGCTGGCCGTCTGCGACAGCGGCGTCGGCTTCAGCGAGCAGGCGCTGGAGCACCTGTTCGAGCCCTTCTTTACCACCAAGCAGCCGGGCGAAGGTCTTGGCCTCGGCCTGGCCATTTCGCGCGACATCCTGCGCGACTTCGGCGGCGACCTGCTGGCCGGCCCGGCGCCGGGCGGCGGCGCGCGCTTCGTCATCCTGCTGCCGGCCGTGCCGCCGGCCGCCACCGCACCTGAAAAGGCCCTGCCATGAAGCCCCAACTCTCCGTCCTGCTCGTCGAAGACGACCCCAATGTCCGCCTCGGCTGCGAACAGGCCATGCAACTCGCCGGCATCCCGGTCGAGGCCGTCGGCTCGGCCGAAGAGGCGCAGCGCCGCCTGGCCGCCGGCTACTCCGGTATCGTCGTCACCGACATGCGGCTGCCCGGCATCGACGGCATGGCGCTGCTGCGCTGGGTCGTCGAGCGCGATGCTGATTTGCCGGTCATCATCATCACCGGCCACGGCGACGTCACGCTGGCCGTCGAGGCGATGCGCAGCGGCGCCTACGATTTCATGCAGAAGCCGTTCTCAACCGGCGACCTGATCGAGGTCGTCCGCCGGGCGCTGGAAAAGCGCGAACTGGTCCTCGAAGTCGACGCCCTGCGCCGCCGGCTCGACCATCGCGACGACATCGAATCCCGCCTGATCGGTCGCTCGCCGCAGATGGCCAAGGTCCGCCAGCTGATCCTCGACGTCGCCGGGGCGGCCGTCGACGTGCTGATCTTCGGCGAAACCGGCACCGGCAAGGAAATGGTCGCCCGCTGCCTGCACGACCTCTCGCACCCCGGCCAGGAAAACTACGTCGCCCTCAACTGCGGCGGCATGGCCGACAACCTGCTCGACAGCGAACTCTTCGGCCACGAGCCGGGCGCCTTCACCGGTGCCCAGAAGCGGCGCATCGGCAAGATCGAATACGCCAGCGGCGGCACGCTCTTCCTCGACGAAGTCGAGTCGATGCCGATGAACATGCAGATCAAGCTGCTGCGCGTGCTGCAGGAGCGGGTCATCGAACGGCTCGGCTCCAACCAGCAGATTCCCGTGTCGTGCCGGGTCATCGCCGCCACCAAGGACGACCTCAAGCTGCTCTCCGAGCAGGGCAAATTCCGCGCCGACCTCTACTACCGCCTCAACGTCGTGCGCATCGAACTGCCAGCGCTGCGCGAACGGCGCGAAGACATCCCGGCCCTCTACGACGAATTCCTGCTCCAGGCCGCCAAGCGCTACAACCGGCCGCCGCCGGCGCTGACCTCGGACTACCTGCGCAAGCTGATGGCCCGTGACTGGCCGGGCAACATTCGGGAGCTGCGCAACGCCGCCGACTGCCACGCCCTGGGCATCGGCCTCGACGCCGCGGCCGGCGCCAGCAACGCCCCGCAATCGCTGACCGAAGCCGTCGACAACTACGAACGCCTGCTGATCACCCGCGAATTCACGCTCCAGGACGGCAACATCGCCCGCACCAGCGAAGCCCTGAAAGTGGCGCGGACGACGCTGTACGACAAGCTGAAGAAGTACGGGATGATCTGAGCGGCACTGAAATTTCGATTTTGGGCAAAATTTCGGGCCGACCGTAGCATTTCGGGTGGAAGCTCTCCGCGTGGCACGCGACAGAATGACATTGATTTTCTTGGAGGTCGTTGGCTTGAGTTCGCTCGACATGGTGAATACCCTTCGATATGCTTTCCGGATTTCGCGCGTTGCCATGTTGTTCCGCCAGCATGTCGTCCAATTCACCATATATATTCCACTAGCGCCATGCCCATACCCGACTATCAGACACTGATGCTTCCTTTGTTGCGACTCGCTGGTGATGCGCAAGAGCATCGCTTTCGCGATGCCATTGAGCAGTTAGCTTCAGAGTTTTCCCTTACAAATGAGGAGCGCGGCACAATGCTTCCAAGTGGAAGCGCGCTGCTCTTCGACAACCGTGTCGGTTGGGCTAGAACATATCTCAAGCAGGCAGCGCTACTGGATTCACCAAAACGCGGAATCTTCCGCATTACGCCAAGGGGCCTTGAACTGTTGGCGCGGAATCCAAACCGAATTGACAATTCAACGCTCGAGCAATTTCCAGAGTATTTGGCATTCAAACTTCGCAGGAACGAAGAAAGGCCGAATGGTGCAGTTTCTCCAGCTGCGTCTATCGTCATCCAAGCACCGCAGGGCGTGGCCTCCTCCGATTCAACTCCGGAAGAACTCTTCTCGCAGGCCTACCAACGCTTACGCGGCAACTTGGAAGCTGAACTTCTTGAACAGGTCAAGGCTACCTCGCCTGCATTTTTCGAGCGCCTTGTCATCGATCTGCTCGTGGCAATGGGCTACGGCGGTTCGCGTCAAGACGCAGGCCGTGCCATTGGACGAAGTGGTGACGGTGGAATCGATGGAATCATTAAGGAAGACAAGCTGGGCCTTGATGTCATCTATGTGCAGGCGAAGCGCTGGGAAGGTACTGTCGGAAGACCCGAGATACAAAAATTCGCGGGGGCTCTCCAAGGGCAACGAGCCAATAAGGGAGTGTTCATTACGACTTCCTGCTTTTCGAGAGAGGCTGAAGAATATGCTGAAGTTATCTCATCGAAAATTATCCTCATCACTGGCAACCAGCTTTCTAAGCTCATGGTCGACTACAACGTCGGTGTCTCACCGATAAGTAAATACGAACTGAAGCGCATCGACTCTGACTATTTCGAGGGTGAGAATGTATAGGGGGCAGACCCCCTGTCCGCTGTTGATCGATCAAGTGCGGAGCTTGAAATGAGCGAATTTCTCATCTACCAGAGTGAAGACGGCAAGACCCAGCTTTCCGTGGTGCTGGAAAACGAGAACCTCTGGCTGAGCCAGAAGCAGCTGACTGACCTCTTCGGCAAGGCCAAGGGAACGATCAGCGAGCACATCAAGCACATCTTTGAAGATGGCGAACTGGTGGAAGATTCAGTTGTTCGGTTTTTCCGAACAACTGCCGCCGACGGCAAGAGCTACGAGGTCGCGCACTACAACCTCGACATGGTACTGGCCGTCGGCTACCGGGTGCGCAGTCAGGCCGGCGTGCGCTTTCGCCAGTGGGCCAGTGCCCAGCTCAAGGAGTTCATCATCAAGGGTTTCGTGCTCGACGATGAGCGCCTGAAGAACCCCGGCAAGGGCCGCGATTACTTCGACGAACTGACCCGCCGCCTGCAAGACATTCGCACCAGCGAGCGGCGTTTCTACCAGAAGATCACCGACATTTACGCGACCAGCGTCGACTACGACCCGGCAGCATCACTGACGCAGGATTTTTTTGCGACGGTGCAAAACAAGGTGCATTACGCCATACATGGGCATACGGCGGCGGAACTGATCGTCAAGCGAGCCGACAGCAGCCTCCCCAATATGGGGTTGACCACGTGGGACGGTGCGCGCATCCGCAAGAGTGACGCGAGCGTGGCAAAAAACTATCTGACGGAAGACGAGTTGCGCGCCCTGAATAATCTGGCGGAGCAGTATCTGGTCTTTGCCGAAGGGCAGGCGGCGCGCCGTGTCGCCATGACGATGCAGGACTGGATTACCAAGCTGGAAGGCTTCCTGACCTTGAATGACCGCGAGATACTGGAGGGCGCCGGAAGTGTCTCGGCCCGGTTGGCGAAAACGCATGCCGAAGGGGAGTTCTCGAAGTTTCGCGGGCTGGATGATGCGCGCTTTGAATCCGATTTCGACAAGATGGTGAATGCACTCCCCGCGCCTAAGCATTTAAAACGGTGAAACCCGAAGGTTTCACCGTTTGGACCGAAAGCCTAGAACCAGTACTGATACCCCAACGCCAAACCATAAGCATCATCGCCCGGATTGACCGTGTAGTTGCCGGCCGAGCTGGTGCCCATCGGGACAAGGGCCGAGCCGGCGCTGTTCTTGTGGCCGGAGAGGATGGCGTAGACCTTGGACTGGGCGCCGATGGTTTCGACCCAGCCGATGGTGGCGACTTGGCCCTTGTCGCTCGGCGCGGCGTCCTGCGTGCGGCCTTCGGCGTAGGCGAGCAGCAGCTGGCCGGTTGCGGTTGCTGCGGTCTGGCTGCCGATCATCCATTCGCGCCGGGTGGTGGTGCTGCCGGCATCCGGGTCGTTCTCGACATGGCTGAAGCCACCCATCAGCTTCGTCTTACCCCACTGGTAGCTGGCGCCGAGGAAGCCCTGGCGGATGGTGGCGGTCGATGAACTGACGTGGTCGTCGTTCTGGTAGGCGACACCGAGGCCGAAGGGGCCGTTTTCGTAATTGACGGAGACGGCGCCCACATTGTGGGATTTGCCGGTTTCGCCGCCGAAGGCCACCATCACGTTGCCGCTCAGGCCGGCGTATTTCGGCGTCGCGTAAACGATAGAGCTGTCGAAGCGGGTGCTGCCGGTGCTGACGTTGCCGTCGGTGGTCGGCGAGCCGTAGCCCTGCTCGTAGGGGTCGAAGCTGATCACGCTGTTGTAGAGCGGCGAATACTGGCGGCCGGCGGTCAGGCGGCCCCATTTTCCTTCCAGGCCGGCGTAGGCCTGGCGCCCGAAGAAGCGGCCGCCCTGGGCCAGCGTGCCCTTGTTGGCAAAGAAGCCGGCTTCGAGCTGGAAGACGGCGCGCAGGCCGTCGCTGATGTCGGCGCCGCCCTTGACGCCCAGGCGGCTGCCGTTGAGGCCGCCGGATTCCAGCGCCACGCGGTCGCCCTTGCCGCCGCCGCCGTTGACCTCAGCGAACAGGTCGAGCTTGCCGTAGAGCGTGACGTTGGCGTTGGCGCCGAGCGAGCCGGCCGACAGCACCGGCGGCGTGGCGGCCGCGCGGGGGGCTTCTTTCTGCTGGGTTTCGAGCTGGGCGAGGCGATCCTGCATTTTTTGCATGGCCTGCTTCAGTTCGTCGATTTCGCCGGCGCTGGCGAGTCCCGGGGCGAGGGTGGCGATGACGGTGGCGGCGGCCAGGGTGATCAGTTTCTTATTCACGATGTGTCCTTTTTGAAGAATGAGCCGGTCCCTTGCCGCGCTTTTGCAGCGGCAATCGGGAGGGCGGGCAAAGGGGAGCGTCAGGCCGGCGGCTGGGCCGGCCCGGGGCGGTGGCCTATGCGGTCAGGTGCTGCGCTGGGTGATCAGTATTCCCAGAAGATGCGCTGCAGTTCCTTGCTGTCGTTGGTCTTGGTCATTGCCACGGCGGCCAGGATGCGGGCCTTCTGCGGGTTCAGGTCATGTGCCACGACCCAGTCGTACTGGTCGTCCGGCTGTTCGGCGTTGCGAATGACGAAACCGCCGGCATTGACGTGCGAGGAGCGGATGATCTGCACGCCCTTGCCGCGCAGTTCGCGCAGGGCCGGGACGACGTTGGCGGCGACCGAACCGTTGCCGGTGCCGGCGTGGATGATGGCCTTGGCACCCTTGGCGGCTAGCGCACGATAGGCGGTGTCGCTGACGTTGCCGTGGCCGTAGGCGATTTCGACGGCGGGCAGGGTATCGATCTTCTCGATGTCGAATTCCGAATCGACGGTATGGCGCTTGGCCGGCAGGCGGAACCAGTAGTTCTTGCCCTCGACGACCATGCCGAGCGCGCCCCACGGGCTCTTGAAGGCTTCGGTCTTGATATTGACCATCTTGGACACGTCGCGGCCGCTGTTCAGCTCGTCGTTCATGGTGACCAGCACGCCCTTGCCGCGGGCATCGGTGCTGGCCGCAACGCTGACGGCGTTCGACAGGTTGAGCATGCCGTCAGCCGACATGGCGGTGCCCGGGCGCATCGAGCCAACGACGACGATGGGCTTGGCGGTATGGACGACGAGGTTCAGGAAGTAGGCGGTTTCTTCCAGCGTGTCGGTGCCGTGGGTGACCACGATGCCGTCGACGTCGGATTGCTTGGCCAGCGCCGCGACGCGCTTGGCGAGCTTGAGCAGGTGGTCGTTGGTGAAGCTCTCGGAGGCGATCTGGAAGACCTGCTCGCCACGGACCTGGGCAACGTCGGCGAGGGTCGGAATGCCGGCGATCAGCTTGTCGACCGGCACCTTGGCGGCCTGGTAGGTGGCGCTCTTGGCGACATCGGCGCCGGCCCCGGCGATGGTGCCGCCGGTGGCCAGGATGACGACATTCGGCTTGTCGGCAAAGGCCGGCAGGGCCAGGAAGCCGGCGAGCACCAGCAGGCAGCGGGAAATTAAGCGGTTCATTGAGTCTCCTTGTCTTGTGCATTGAAAAACCGGAAATCGGTTTCGCATTGGTTAATCAGCACACGGCGTGCCAGATGCTTCGGTAATGCGATGCGTTTTTAAGTGCTTGAATTTATGCGGATCGTAATTTCCTGGCTGTCGGCTTTTGACGGAAAGTCGAGGCTTTGGCCCGGCTGGCCATCGGATTGGCGATGGCGCGCCGGCCTCAGAACAGTTCGAGCAGCTGCTTGATGATCAGCACCGTGACGACGCCGAGGAAGGCCTTGCGGATGAAGCCGGCGCCGTGCTTCAGCGCCAGGTGGGTGCCGACCCAGGCGCCAGCCAGGTTGCAGGCCGCCATGGTCAGGCCGACTGCCCACAGGATGGGGCCGTGGCTGGCGAAGAAGCCGATGGCCGAGACGTTGGTGGCGAAGTTGATGACCTTGGCGCTGGCCGAGGCGCGGACGAAATCGAGGCCGAACAGGCGAACGAAGCCAAAGATCAGGAAGCTGCCGGTGCCCGGCCCGAAGAAGCCGTCGTAAAAGCCGATGACCAGCCCGAACAGCGCGCCGCGCCAGAGGTCGCCGGGGCGTGGCTCGTGCGTCTCGACGTGGCCGAGGTTCTTGCGCAGGAAGGTGTAGATGGCGACGGCCAGCATCATGACGACGACCAGCGGCCGCATGGCTTCGCGCGGAATCCAGGCGACCACGGCGGCGCCCAGCCAGGCGCCGAGCAGCGCCGCGGCGGTGGCTGGCAGCACCAGCCGCCAGGGAATGCGAACGGCGCGGGCGTAGCGCCACAGCGAAGCACCGGTGCCGGCAATGCTCGACACCTTGTTGGTGCCGAACAGTGTCGGAATGCCGGTTTGCGGAAAGGCGGAGAGCAGCACCGGAATCTGGATCAGGCCGCCGCCGCCGACCACGGCGTCGACCATGCCGGCGAAGAAGGCGGCGGGTGCGAGGATGAACCAGTCGATGGTCATGATGCACTCAAAAAAAGACCCGGCGCGGGGGAGCGCCGGGTCGAAGGGGAGGGTTCGGTATCAGGGGCGCCGAACCCTTGAGGAGCCTTTTCTCAGGCAGCGGCCGGCACGGCGTTGTCACCGGCAACTGGCAGTGCGTCGTCGATCTCGGCGAGGGATTCATCGACCGGGTCGATGCCCTTTTCCCACTTGGCGACGACGGCGGTGGCGATGGCGTTGCCGAGCACGTTGGTGGCGGTGCGGCCCATGTCGAGGAAGTGGTCGATGCCGAGGATCAGCAGCAGGCCGGCTTCTGGCAGCCCGAACATCGGCAGCACGGCAGCAACGACGACCAGCGACGAACGCGGCACGCCGGCGACGCCCTTGCTGGAGATCATCAGGACCAGCAGCATGGTGATCTGCGTCGACAGGCTGAGGTCGATGCCGTAGGCCTGGCCGATGAACAGCGCGGCGAAGGCGCAGTAGAGCATCGAGCCGTCGAGGTTGAAGGAGTAGCCGAGCGGCAGAACGAAGCCGGTGATGCGGTCGCGGACGCCGAACTTTTCCAGTTGCTCCATCAGCTTGGGGTAGGCCGATTCGCTGCTGGCGGTCGAGAAGCCGAGCAGCATCGGGCTGCGCACCAGTTTCAGCAGGCGGAAGACTTCCTTGCCGAGCACGAAATAGCCGGCCACGATCAGCACCAGCCAGAGCACAGCCAGCGCGATGTAGAAGCTGGCCAGCAGCTTGCCGAAGACGACCAGCATGCCCAGGCCCTGGGTAGTGATGATGCCGGCGACGGCACCGAAAACGCCGATCGGGGCGAAGCGCATCACGTAGTCGGTGACCTTGAGCATGACGTGAACAACCTCATCCATCGTGCTGACCAGGCTGCGTGCCGTCTGGTTGTGCAGGTGGCCCAGCGCCAGGCCGAAGAATACGGCGAAGACGAGGATCTGCAGGATTTCATTGGCCGCCATCGCCTCGAAGATGTTCTTCGGGAAAACGTGGGTGATGAAGTCCTTGAGGTTCAGCGCGCTGGTTTTCAGGCCGACGGCAGCGCCGACTTCGGGCAGCGGCACGCCGAGATTGGCGCCGGGTTGCAGCAGGTTGGCGAAGAGCAGGCCGAGCGCCAGCGAGCAGAGCGAGGCGACGACGAACCAGCCGAGGGCCTTGGCGCCGATCCGGCCGACGGTCTTCGAGTCGCCCATGCCGGCCAGGCCGGCGACCAGGGTGGCGAAGACCAGCGGGGCGATGATCATCTTGATCAGGCGCAGGAAGATGTCGGTCAGGATGCCGAAGTAGCCGGCGATTTCCTTGGTGACGGCCGGGCCGCCGGCCAGCGTGTTGCAGGCGTAGCCGACGATGATGCCGAGGACCATGGCGATCATGATCTGGGTGGTTAACCGGTTCATTTTCATGAGGGTTTCCTTTTTGTGTGCATTGAATGAAGGTGCCGGCTCAGGCCGCGCGGGGCAGGATCATCTGCGGCTTGGTCAGCACTTCCGGACGCAGCACGTCGGCCAGTTGCTCGGGGCTCATCAGCTTGCGTTCGAGCACGATCTCGGCGACGCCGCGGCCGCTGAGATGGGCCTCGGCGGCGATTTCGGTGGCGTTGGCGTAGCCGATGTACGGGTTCAGTGCGGTGACGATGCCGATCGAGCGTTCGACGCTGGCGCGCAGCGTTTCGCGGTTGGCGGTGATGCCGTCGACGCAGTAGTCGGCCAGCGCCTTGCAGCCCTTGCCGAGGTGCAGCACGCTCTTGAACAGGCTGTGGGCGATGATCGGCTCGAAGGCGTTGAGCTGCAGCTGGCCGGCTTCGGCGGCAAAGGTGACGGTGGTGTCGTTGCCGATCACTTCGAAGGCGATCTGGTTGACCACTTCCGGGATCACCGGATTGACCTTGCCCGGCATGATCGACGAGCCGGCCTGGCGCGGCGGCAGGTTGATCTCGCCGAAGCCGGCGCGCGGGCCGGAGGAGAGCAGGCGCAGGTCGTTGCAGACCTTGGACAGCTTGACGGCGACACGCTTCAGGACGCCGGACAGCTGCACGAAGCTGCCGCAATCCTGCGTCGCCTCGATCAGGTTGGGCGAGGTGACGACCGGCACGCCGCTGATTTCGGCCAGCCGGCGGCAGACCAGCGGGGCGTAGTCGGGGTGGGCATTGATGCCGGTACCGATGGCGGTGGCGCCAAGGTTGATCTCGCGGATCAGCAGCGCGGCTTCCTTCAGGCGCTCCTCGTCTTCGCCCAACATCACGGCGTAGGTCGAGAATTCCTGACCCAGGGTCATCGGCACGGCGTCCTGCAGCTGGGTGCGCCCCATCTTCAGCACGTCGGCGAACTCCTCGGCCTTGCGCTCGAAGGCGCGGCGCAGGTAGGCCATGGCGTTGATCAGACGGAAGATGCCGACGTAGGTGGCGAGCTTGAGCGCCGACGGATAGACGTCGTTGGTCGACTGGCTCATGTTGACGTGCTCGTTCGGGTGCAGGTACTGGTACTCGCCGCGTGCGTGGCCGAGGATTTCCAGCGCCCGGTTGGCGATCACCTCGTTGGCGTTCATGTTGGTCGAGGTGCCGGCACCGCCCTGGATCACGTCGACGACGAACTGGTCGTGCCATTTGCCGTCGATGACTTCGCGGCAGGCGGCGGCGATGGCGTCGGCGCGCTTGGCGTCGAGCAGGCCGAGCTGCTGGTTGGCCTGGGCGGCGGCCTTCTTGATCTGGGCCAGGGCGGCGATCAGGTCGGGGTAAACAGCGATCGAGATGCCGGTGATGTCGAAGTTTTCCAGGGCGCGCAGCGTATGGACGCCGTAGTAGGCTTGGGATGGGACTTCGCGGTCGCCGAGCAGGTCGTGTTCGAGGCGGTGGGTGGGCTGTTGCATGCTGTCTCCTTTGGTATGGACGGTTGGGCGCAAGGAGCGCTGTCCGTTGGAGTAGCCATTGCACGTGCCATGCCAGCGGCGACGGTTTTGCCGGGCATTGATTTTCAAGGGTTTTATTTGTTTGCAGGCGGCGCTGCTGCCGGATTTCCGAGGCTTGGGCCGGGTGGTCGTTCGGTTATCCGAACATCGGCGGTGAGCGCCGGGGCGGACTCAGGCGTCCGCTGCGCTACCGGTGGCGGGCAGCCAGCCGAGCCGCCGGAAAATCCATTCGGTCAGCCACAGGCTGAAATAGGTGGCGAACCAGGCGAAGACGGTGTCGGACAGAAAATGGCCGCCGGCCGACAGGCGAACGACGGCAAGCAAGGCGCCGGTGCCGAGGCTGGCCAGCAACCAACGGCGACGGATAGCCGGGGCGCCGAGCCAGCCGAAGGCCATGACGAACGACGCGGTGGCGACATGGCCGCTGACGAAGGAGCAGTTCTTCGGGCATTGGTCACTGATCACGAAGGCTGGGGTGAATTGCCTGCTGCCGCCAAAGGCTTCGACCGTCGCCGGGCGGGCGCGGCCCCAGACGTCTTTCAGCGTTGCGTCGACGAGCAGGATGGGGCCGAGCAGGGCGGCGGCGAGCAAAAAGCCGAACATCGCCCGCCGGCTGCGCAGCCCGGCCATGCGTGGCAGGCAGCCGAGCAGCAGGGCAGCGGCGAGCAGCGCCAGCAGGCCCTGGCCGAGGCGCGGCACGCCGCGGTAGAGCCATTCGAAAACGGGCAGGTTGCGGCCGGAAAAAGCCCAGCCCGTCTCGGTGTTGAAAAACTGCCGGCTGACTGCCAGGTCAAGCTCCGGCCAGGCGACGAAGATGATCGCCAGCAGCCCGAAAGCCGCGCCGGCGATGCGCAGTTCAGTAGCCCTTGAAGTCATGCAGGCGGTAAATGTCCATGTTGCGCGAGGTCTTCGCGTCGAGCGGGGCCTTCAGCGCTGCCAGTTTTTCGATGCCGGCAAAGCGGCTGGCAATGGCCTCGCCCGGCGCGCTCTGGGTAATCAGGATGGCGTCCTTGCCGATCCACGGGCGCAGGTCGGTGGTCAACTTGTAGTGGTCGCCCGCCTCGCCGGACGGGTTCCAGCTGGCGGCGGCCGGCTTCAGGTCGCGCAGCTCGTAGAGCATGTGGGCGAGCAGGGTGCGGTTGTCGGCGACCAGCACGGCGTCGGGGTGGGCCTGGACGACTGGGCGCAGTTGCCGGCCGAGTTCGTCCCAGCCCTGGGCGCGTTTGTACGGATTCAGTTTTGCCGTTTTTTCGGAGCCGACCATAGCATTCAGCTGGGGCCAGTGATAGGCGATGCCGACGACCACTACGTTGAAGGCCAGACCGGCGATCAGCCATTTTTGCTTGCCGCGTTGCAGCAGCCAGGCGACGGCGGCGATGGCGGCCGGCGCGAAGGCGGGGGCGGCCCAGTTGGCGTTGGCGCCACCCTTCAGCGCCTGCACGGAAACGACGGCCCACAGCGGCAGGGCGAACCAGAGCAGCAGCCGGGTGCGGTCGTCGCGCCAGCTTTGTCGGGCGCGCAGCAGCAACAGCACGAAGACGCTGCCGAGCACCGGGCCGAAGGCCAGCCATTGTGCGCCCCAAAACTCGCCGAGCGTGGCCAGCCCGCCGCCGGACTTGCGCTCCAGCGTGATGTGGGCGGTGTGCTTCAGGGTCGGGAAATCGTTGGCGAAATTCCAGTAAAGGTTCGGCGACAGGATCAGCAACGCCAGCCCGGCAGCCAGCCAGGGCTTGGCAGAGGCCAGTCGGGCGCGGTGGAAAAATACCAGGTGCAGGAAGGCGGCGCCGAGCCAGGCGGCCATCGTGTATTTGGACAGCAGGCCGAGGCCACAGACCAGGCCGAGCAGCAGCCAGTCGCCCCAGGCATCGCTGTCCAGCGCCCGCAGGTAGGTCCACAGGGCGAGCGCCCAGAACAGGGTGAGCAGCGCATCGGTGGAGACAAACAGGCCGAGCCAGGCGAACATCGGCAGGGTCAGCACGGCAATGGCCGACCAGAAGGCGACGCGTTCGTCGTAGAGGCGGCGGGCGATGGCCCAGCAGACGCCGGCGGCCAGCGGGTAGCAGAGCATGGCCAGCGCCTTGACGCCAACGATGCCGTCGCCGAACAGGGCAGTTGACAACCAGATCAGCGCGGCGACGCCAGGCGGCTTGGAGAAATAGCCCCAGGCCATGTTCTGCGACCAGGTCCAGTATTGCGCTTCATCGACGTAGAG
>Ga0075163_10001015_pt1 | contig 37456 bp, 28 predicted proteins | sample JI1023141ADNA_FD_71478 | JGI IMG/M metagenome (GOLD analysis project Ga0075163, IMG submission 71478) | Wastewater effluent complex algal communities from Wisconsin, to seasonally profile nutrient transformation and Carbon sequestration -... | ecosystem: Engineered > WWTP > Effluent > Algae...
CATCGCTGCGGCTGGCTGAGCCGCACCCCGCGGCTTTGCTATTTCCCCGGCGGGGCTCTGCCTATACTATGAAGCCACTGTCGGCGCGAGGTCGGCGCTCGACCTCCGATCGCTTGACGGTGGCTCCGCAAATTGCATGTGCATGCAGACAATGAGCTTTTAAAAATGAGAGAGCTTCAACTCCCCGAATTCCCAGCCGGCCGCAGCGCTTCGCTGCGTCCAGATTCATCGGTTCAACCCCTGCCTGGTGGGCGCTAACCATGCGAACTCCGTCGCGTCCCAGCTCGGGGGCTGACAAGGCCACACCAGAGCGCCCTTCGTTTGGCGGGCCGCCGCCCTCCAGTGCCCCGCATGCCGAGTTCCGCCAGGTGCCAGCGGCCAAGCAGGCCGCCGTGGCGCTCGCCGTCCGCGAGTCTGTCACCCAAGAGCTCTCGCCGACGGGCCGCCCGCTCTCGCCGGCCCTGACCGAGCTGGTTTCTCACATCGGCAGCGCCGACTTCTACGATGTGCTGGCCCGGCTCGATTCATCGAGCTCCAAGCAGTGGAAGGCGATGGGCAAGGTGCAGCGCCAGTTCGCTGCCGCCGAGCCGGGCTTTGACCCCAAGACGCGCGCCTACAGCGAGTCGATGCGGCTGACGCTCCACGCCGCGGTGATCCAGCACTTCGCCAACGCGGCGCTGCGCGGCAGCATGACCCTGTATGAGCGCTTTCTGGAGCTGCACCCGACCGCCTTCTACCAGAACGGCGGCTGGTTCGGGAACCTCCAGATTCCGCTGGAGGGCGCCTGGCACATCATCGAGGCCACGCCGCTGGAGATGAGCTTGCACAGCCTGAGCCTGCTGCGCGGAGCCGTGGTCGACGATGCAGCGACGCGGCGAGCCGCTGACTGGGTTCGCAAGGCGCGCGCCAGCGTGCTGTAGAATATTGCGTGCTGTGCAACAATGGCGGCAGCTCAGCGGCCGGACTGGCGGGTAGCGGCCTCTCGCTCGTAGGTGCGGACAAAGTGATCGATGAACGCCTTGATGCACTGCCCGCCGCGCAGCTCGGTGCGATGCACGGCGCTGATCACCGTGGGCCTGGTCGCAAACCCGCGCAGCAAGATCTTCAGCCGGCCAGCAGCGACGTCGGCAGCCACCAGCCAGTCGGGCAGCAGCGCCAGGCCCAGACCGGCCACCGCGCCATCGCGCAGCGCATACACCGCATTGGTGCGCAGGGGGCTGCGGAGCTCGGCCACCGACTCGACGCCGTCCTTGGTGAAGTGCCACCTGTCCGCAGTTCCCGAGGCTCCGAGGTGCGCCAGGGCGTCGTGGCGCGGCAGGTCTGCCGGGGTCGTGGGCGTTCCGCAGCGCCGAAGATAGGCGGGGCTCGCGACGACCACGCGCTGATAGGTGGTGAGCGGGCGGGCGATGAGCGAGGTGCTGTCGGGCAGCGGTGAGCCGCCGCGAATCGCGATGTCGACCCCCTCTGTGACCAGATCCACCAGGCGATCCTCCAGCCGCAGATCCACCCGCAGGCCCGGGTGCGCGGCCAGCAGAGCCGGCAGGTGGGGACTGACCCGCGCCAGCCCGAACGTGACCGCCGTGGTCACGGTCAAGAGCCCCGAGACCGTGTGCCCAGCGCGCAAGCTGCTCTGCGCCGCCTCGACTTCGCGCAGGACGCGCAGGCAGTGCTCATAATAGCGGCGACCGCCCTCGGTCACGGTCAGCGTGCGGGTGGTGCGCAGCACCAGCGGCCCGCCCAGCGACTCCTCCAGCGCCGAGATCTGCCGGCTCACGGCAGGCAGCGACAGCCGCAGCATCTTGGCCGCTGACGACAGCTTTCCCGATTCAACGACCTTCACGAAGGTCGCCATCTGCGCCAGAAGATCCATAAGCGGAAGTAATAATATGATTATTGCGCGCTGCGCAACCCGGCTGCGCTCCCAAATGGGAACCTTCCGGAAGCGCTACCAAGAGGAGCGGCCCGCGGCTCGCAGGGCAGCTCGGGTGTCCGGAGTCATTCTTGCGTGGTGCGCAACATAGTATCTTGCGCCACGCATCAATGGTCAGCTGGAAGCGCCGGAAGTGCCGGGCTCAGCGACGGTGTTAGCGGGCAGTGCACGCCTTCCTGCGCTGCGCTGAATCGGATTCCGGGAGCGCCATTGTTGCGTAACCCGCACTCCCTTGTCCGCATCCTACTTGCCAAGGAGTTGGCCTGCATCTGAACATCAGGAGCACACCGATTCCTTATGAGATCTGGCTGGGCCCAGCAAACAGGAAGTGGGCCCCATATAAAAAGGAGTTTGAGAACATGAGCAATGCATCATCCGGGCAATTAAATAGACTCGCTGGCTTGCTGCTAGCAGCATCTCTGGGATCGGTTGGGGCGCTGGCCGGGTGCAGCAGCAACGAGCCGGGAGTTGATGGCGGGGTTGACCCGATGAACCCATCGGCCATGCGCGACTACATCGGCCAGCAGGTCGGCGGCATCGCCAAGCTGACGGTTCCGCCCACTGATGACGCGATCCCGGTGCCGCCCGATGATCCGATGCGCCCTGGCCGCTACAAGACGACGCCGGCCAAGACATACCTGGGCAAGCTGCTCTTTCACGACCCGGTCCGCACCGCGCGCATCAACCTCAACACCGCGCAGCCGCTGGACCTGCCCACCGGCAGCGCGTTCGGCGGGACCGTGCTCGGCTCGGACCCGAGCGTGCCGGCGATTGTCGCTGCAACCAAGCAGACCGGCTCGTGCGGCTCGTGCCACATCGGCGAGGCCGCAGGCAAGGCCGGTCAGGTGCTCAACTTCAACGTCGGCGGCGAGGGCCGCGGCTACACCGACGCGAACGGGGACTTCTTCCCGCGCCGGCGGGCCATGGCGAGCCTGACGAAGCTGCGCACGCAGCCGCTCTTTCCCGGCGATACGCTGGTCGATGCGCTTCCGACCCTGACCGATGTCTACTCGGTCAATGGCCAGCAGGTGATCACGACGCCCGCGCTCTTTTATCACAACAACCCGCCGCCCGCGGGCACCACGGTCGCGCTGATGCGGACCGGCCGGCTCGACGAGCTCGACAGCGTGGGACGCAGCTCGCCATCCCTGGTCGGCTTCGCGTTCAACAACCGCCTGCTGTTTGGCGGGCTTGGGGGCGAGCCGCACACCACCAGCGGCGGACTCAACCCGCTCAATGATCCGGCTGGCGAGAACATGACGCTGCTGCTCCTGGATGCGCACCGCATGCTGGGCTCCCAGTCGGCGGAGCTGCTGAAGATTCCGGCCTTCGTGAAGCTCTTCAAGGATGCGTTCCCCGAAGAGGCTGCGCAGGCCGCGGCCAAGAGCGACATGACGCTGCTGGTGAACGACCAGACCGAGCTCCGCGCTCAGGCAACGTTTCTGCGGACGCTGGTCACGCGCAAAACTCCGTTCGACAAGTTCCTGGCGGGGGACAACAGCGCCATGACTCCAGCTCAGCTGCGCGGCGCTCATCTATTCTTTACCAAGGCGCAAGATGGCGGCGCCGGCTGCTTCAGCTGCCACAGCGGACCCATGCTCAACAAGCAGCCGAGCGATCCCGATGTCGCGGGCATCGGACAGTTCGTTGAAGAGAACTTCATCAACGTCGGCATCGGCGACCATCCGGTCCAGGCGCTGAATGCGGCGGCCAGGAACCACGCCACTGCGTATCACGCCGAAGACACGGGCCGGGCCGAGATCACCGGCAACCCCAGCGATGTCTTCAAGTTCCGCAGCTTGACGCTGCGGCAGCTCAAGGACGCGCGGACCTTCTTCCACAATGGCTCGGTAAACAGAATCCGGGATGCCGTCAGCTACTTCAACGCCGGCGTTGCGCAGGACCCGACGGCTGGCGCCGCCGCGACGCTGGATGCGCGCTTTACCCATCCCCGGGGCGCCGGCAGCCAGACCGGCCTGGGGCTCACCGAGTCTCAGATCGACGATGTCACCGAGTTCCTGGAGAACGGACTTTATGATGAGTCGTTCGTCACCGCGCTGCAGCCAAGCGTCGACGATCTCGCCTACTCGAAGAACCGGCCTGATCTGGCTGCGCTCGGCGCCAAGGACGGGATGATGCTCAGCGGGCTGGCCATCGATGACAACGATCCGCTGGCGCGGCGCGACCAGGGTCTGGAGTTCCTCGATGTGACTGCGCAAGCGAGCATGCAGCTCATATCTACCTCGGGGAATCAGGACACGTGGCTCATCACCAACACGAGCAGCTCGGTCATCGACACGCATCTCCTGGTGCTCATCACGGGCCTGCCAGCGGGCGTCACGGTCGACGCAAAAGAGAAGACCGCGGCCGGCAAGCCGTACTACCGCAAGTTCCTGCCGGACGGTGTGCTGAGCCCCGGCCAGTCGATCTCGACGACGGTGATCAGGACTGGCGGCGGTTCGAGCAGCTCGTACACGTTCCAGCTGATGTCCGGACAGGGCAAGCCGTAACGCACCCCGCTGATTGAGCAGAGCCGGGCACTGCGGCTCTGCGCCCGGCCTCGGTCCCTCCCGCTGAACATCCAATCTGATTGTTGACGTTGCCTGCCACTGCCACAATGGAAGGGGAGCGTCCACATGAGCGACTGGCAGTCGGTTGGTCCCCATCGATTCTGCTACCGGGATGAGGTCCTCTGTTTTGAACCTCATGGCGAGCTCACCCTCTCGCAGGCCGAGGTCTGGACCGGGATTATGACCCGCCACTTCCAGCAGCAGCACCAGGGCGTTCTGCTCGTGGATGCGCGCGACCTGATGCCGCCGCATGCGGAGGTCCGACGCACGTTTGTCAGCTGGTGGCGCGATCAGGAGCCGCGGCCCCGCGTCATCATCTTTGGCGCCAACCTGCTGATGCGCACGGTCAGCCGGCTGATCCTGGCCGCCGTGCGGCAGCTCTATCGCGTGGAGCTGGAGCTCTCGCAGTGCGCGACCGAGGCAGAAGCCTGGGCTCGCATAGATCAGCTGCGCCGGCCCAGCCCGCCCTCGCCGTAGCCTCGCAAAAGTCATCTGGCCAGCATCCCTTCTCCCCGAGGGAGAGCCGGGTGACACCAGTCGCAGCGAACGGTTGAGCTGCCGAAGATGAGTGCTTGCATCTTCGCTGCGCTGTTTGCTAGTGCATCAGTTGCATGCATGCGCGGCCCGGTACGTTTCATCCATTTTCTGGCCAGCGGCTCGGGTGGATCCTGGGCGGACTCGCCGCGCTCGTGCTGCTTTTGGGCCTGCTCGCGCACTTCCTGGGTGCAAGTCGGCGGCAGGCCGAGCGCGCCCAAGCGGCCCCGTCAGGCTGGCCAGACGCGCGGCGCAAGCTCGCGGCATCGTCGCAGAGAGCGGCCGAGACCGAGCAGGCTTCGCCCAAGGACTCGCGCCCTCCCGATTTTGAAGCGACCACCTGCTGGCGCAGCCTGGATGAGTTCAACGAAGGGGTGACCGTCGAGACGTTTCGCAAGTGGGCGGCAGCGCTCATGGCATCGGAAGATGAGCATGTGCTGACCTATTTGAAGGAGCGGCTGGCTGAGCTCATTGGCCCCGATGGCGGGCGCGCTGCGGAAGTGCTGGGCTGGGTGCGCGAGGCGTCGCCCAAAGAGGCCGGCGTATTCCTGTCGGCGATTCGCAGCTCCCAGGCGGTGCAGCAGCCGGCGGTGGCGGCAAAGCTGGCGGCGATGAGTCTGGATAAGAGCCTGCCGCTGGAGCGGCGCGCTGGACTGCTGGCGGCGCTCGACACGCAGAAGCAGCTGGATGCGGCAACGCTGGGACGCTTCACCGAGCTCGCCCGCGATGCAAGCTCCGGCGAAGCGGGCTGGGCGGCGACGCGCACCATCGGCCGCGTGATGGCGACCGACTCGCAGCGCAGCGGCAGCCAGGCGGCCTACCTGGACAAGCTGCTGACCATCGGCAGCGAGTCCAGCGACGACGACATTCGCTATCTGGCGATCTCGATGCCCATGCACGCGGATCCCATCCTGGACAGGTCGGCCCTGGAGCGCTACGCCAAGATCCTGACCACCGAAGGCAGCGCCAATGGACGCGATGCCGCCGCGCACATGCTGTCGCTGTCGCAGGACAAGGCCAGGGTGCTGGAGATCTTTGCGAGCGCTTTTCGCGCCGATGGCGACATCTGTGCGCGCTGGGCGATGTTCCGCTTTGCGGCGCGCGCCGCCGGCAAAGACGCGCTGCCGGTGATGGCGGTCATGGCCTCCGCCGATCCGCGCTTTCAAGACGACCATCGCATCTTTGAGCAGATCTACGGCAGCGGTGTGGTCGACTTTGATCGCGTGTGGCTGAGCCTTCCGGATCAGGATCCGCACGGCTGCCTTCACCGTCCCGATTGATTGGAGCTTGCGATGCGACCTCAGCGCCGGACCCTTTGTGCCTTGACGATGCTGCTGGCGCTTGAACTTGCGCAGGGGAGGCTCGCAGGCGTGGCGGCAGCGGCGCCAGCGCTGAGCGCCGAGAGCTGCTCGGTCGAGGGGCTGCTCGCCGACATTCGCAAGGGGCTCGGCTCGCGCTCGGAAGCGTATCGGCGCTATCTGCGCAACCTGCTGCGCGAGTCGGCGCCGACCCTGCCTGCGGCCGCGCTGCGGCTGGCATTTGCGCGCGAGACGCACCCGGTTGTGGCCGAGCAGTTGGCGGCGGCGCTGATCGCGCGCAGCGAGCGCGGCGCCGATTCGAGCGGCCTGCGAACCGTTGCCGAGCGCCTGCTCTCGGAGCCGGATCCGGCGCTGCGGGCGGCGGTGGTGCGGGCCATGAGGCGCACCAGCGCTGCGGAGAGCACCGGCGATCTCTACGAAAAGCTCGTGCACGACGCAGCGCCCGAGGTCCGCAGGGAGGCGGCGACCAACCTTGTGGAGGACAACCGGTTCGTCTACTTCGGGCACCACGGTCCGGCGACCGATGCCGCAGTGATGGCCGCCGCGTCCGCCGCATCCAGCGATCCGCAGGTGACCGCGCAGATCCTCGGCAACATCTCGACCGAAGCTGCCGGGCCTGGGGCGGCCGAGGCGATGCGCAAGCTGCTGCGCAGCGACCAGGTCGAGGTGCGCAGCGCCGCAGCCGTGGCCCTTGGCGGCGTGCCGGCGTCCGAGTCGGCATCGGCCCGGCAGTCGCTCATCGACCTCTATCGCGACGAGTCGGATCCGCGGGTGCGCAGGGCGCTATTGCAGGGCATCGCGCAGCTGGGCTTTGCCGGCGCCATTCCCGATCTCGTGCAGCTTCGCGAGGTGGATCCGGGCCTCAGCCGCGAGATCGATGCCTGGGTTCAGACGCTGCGCAAGGGCCTGCCGAGCTGGGAGCTCATCCTGCGCGAAAAGCAGCGCCTGGATGAGCTGAACGCCCAGCCCGCGTCCCAGAGCGGCAGGTAGCTCAGCGCATCGCCTCCAAAGAGATGCGCGCCAGAAGGTTCTCAACGCCGGTCGGGTCCGCGGGCTTGGTCAGATGGTGCTCGAATCCGGCGGCAAGCGACAGCTCGCGATCCTCGTCGCTGCCCCAGCCCGTGAGCGCGACCAGCACTGCACCTGAAAGACGTGGATCGGCCCGAAAGCGACGCGCCACTTCATAGCCGTCCATGCTGGGCAGACCGATGTCCATGAACACGACCTGCGGCATGAATAGCGGGGCCGTGAGGAGCGCGTCTTTGCCATTGTAGACCGCGCGGGCATCGTGCCCGTACATGAGCAGCACCTCCGCGATGCTGTCGGCGGCGTCGACGTTGTCGTCAATGACCAGCACCCGCAGTCTGCGCCCGGGCGCGGCGGCCCTGGCCTCTGCAACGCCGAGCTCCGCTGCGGGCGTCGCAATAAGCGGCAGGCGAACCGTGAAGGCACTGCCCTGCCCGGGACCTGCGCTCGCCGCCGTGACCTGTCCGCCGTGCAGCCCGACCAGCCCGCGCACCAGCGAGAGGCCAATGCCCAGTCCTCCCTGCGCCTTGGAGAGGGTCTGGTTGACCTGCGTGAAGAGGTCGAATACGCGCGAGAGCATCTCCCGCGGAATGCCGTAGCCATTGTCCTTGATCACGATGGCGACCTCGCCCGCTCGCGCTTCAGCAGTGAGCTCGACCCGCCCGCCCGCCGGGGTGTACTTGGCGGCGTTGTTGAGCAGGTTGCTAAGCACCTGGGCCAGACGTGTGAGGTCGCCATCCAGCCAGAGCGGCTGCTCGGGCAGGCGCACCGCGAGCGTATGTTGCGCAGCGTCCAGGAGCGGACTGCTCGCCTCGACGGCCGATTCGACCACGTGCCGCAGCTCGATGCGCCGTCGCACAAGCTCTACCTTGCCGCTGCTGATGCGGGCGACATCCAGCAGATCATCGACCAGGCGGATCAGATGTCCAAGCTGTCGCTGCATCATGGCGCGGATCCGCTCGGAGTCCTGCTCGGTGGCAATCCTGCTCAAGGCCACCAGGCCCATGGGCAAGGGCGCCAGGGCGTTTCGCAGCTCGTGCGCCAGCGTGGCCAGGAACTCGTCCTTGCGCCGATCCGCATCCCGCAGCGCCTCCTCGGCCCGCTTGCGCCGGGTGATGTCCATGAGCGTTCCAAGAATGCTGAGCGGCTGACCATCGGCGCCATACGTGGCGCGGCCCCGGTTTGCGACCCAGACCAGCTCGCCGCTGGGACGAACGATGCGAAACTCGCACTCGTAGGGCGCACGGGTGGCCATCGCTGTGCGCACCGTTTCCTCGACCCGCCTGCGATCTTCGGCGTAGACGAGCTGAAAAAATGCTGTCCCGGTCAGCGCAAACTCGCCCTGGACCATGCCGTGGATCGCGTAGCACTCCGGCGACCAGGTGACCACATCCGAGAGCAGCTCCCAGGTCCACAGGCCCGTATCCGAAGCCTGTAGCGCCAGGCGGAGCCGGATCTCGCTGTCGCGCAGCGCCGCCTCGCGCTCCTGCGCCTCCTTGGCCAGCCGGTGCCGCTCGATGGCAATGTCCAGGGCGCGGGCCAGGATCTCGGCGTTCATCCACGTCTTGTTCAAGTAGTCTTGCGCGCCGGCTCGCAGCACCTCGTGCCCGCGACGGCTGCCGAAGTCGTCCTTGCCGGTCAGCACCAGGATCGGGCAGACCATCAGCCCGCTGGGAGCCCGCAGAGCAGCCAGCACCTCCGGCGCATCGGCATCAGGCAGGTTGTAATCGAGGATGACGCAGCCGGGCGGTCCATGGGGATCGGTCAAGCAGGCCGCAACCGCAGAAGCTCCGGTCTCGGCCTCGCTGAGCAGAAGCTGCCGCTCCGATCCCAGCAGCAGCAGGCGCCTGACCTGGGCTCTATCATCGGGATTGTCGTCGACGATCAGGATGGAGATGGGCTTGGACATCATAATGCTTCCTCATCCATCAACTTCTCACTGCCGGGCAAGACCACGCAGCCCAGCCAGTACCGGAACAAGGAGATGAGGACCTGGAGATGATCTGCATAGCGCACAGGCTTTACGTGATAGGCGTTGGCTCCGGCGCGATAACAAGACTCGACATCGCGGGGGTTTGCGGAAGTGGTGACCACGATGACCGGAAGCGCTCGCAGCGCGGGATCGCGCTTGATCTCGTTCAGCGTGTCGCGACCATCGAGCCCCGGAGTGTTCAGATCGAGCAACACCACCGACGGACGGAACGTGCCTGCGCGCAGCAGCGAGAGACAGACCTCTCCGGTCGGGGCCCGATAGATCTGATTGGTCAGGCCTGCTGCCTGCGAGGCCTCTCGCACGGTGTCAAAGTCTTCATCCGAGTCTTCAACCACCAGCAGGGGTCGCTGCCGGGCCTCAAGCATGCCTCGCTCCTTGGGGTTGCCGCGGGGGCGGCAGTGTGAAAAAGACCGTCGTGCCGCGCCCGATCATCGAGTCAAGCCAGACCTGGCCGCCGTGTCGATCGATGAGCTTCTTCACGATGCTCAGCCCAACCCCGGTCCCACCGCCGTACGCCTCGCGGCCGTGGAGCCGCTTGAAGATCTTCCACACCTGATCGAAGTGGCGCGGGTCGATGCCGATGCCGTTGTCGCGCACAAAAAAGACCATCTCGCCGTGCGCCTCCTGCGGCAGCGCAGGTCGCGGCACGGGCTCATGCGGCGCCAGATATCCGATCTCGACCCGCCGCACGGACTGCTCGTTGTACTTGATGGAGTTTGACAGCAGGTTGACCAGCACCTCGCGGATCCGCACGCGGTCGCAGCGGACCTTGGGCAGCGGGCGCGGCACGACGAACTCGCAGCGATGCTCCACGACCCGCCCGCCCACCATCTCGATGGCCTCGGACAGCACGTCGCCCAGCACCACCTCTTCGTACTCAAACTGGACCCGGCCCACCCGGGCAAAGTGCAGCAGCGAGTCGAGCAGGCTGTCCATGCGCAGGGTCAGCCGCGTCAGCGCCTCCACCCGCCGCCGACTCTCGTCATCCAGGGCGCCAGCATTGGTCAGGAGCTGATGGGCATACTTGTGGATGCCGCGCAGCGGCTCCTTGAGATCATGGCTGGCCACATAGGCAAAGGCGTCCAGCTCATCGTTGCTGCGCGACAGATCGGCGTTGAGCGCGGCCAGCTGCTCGGCTCGGCTCACGACCAGCTCCATGATGAGCAGCCGCAGCCGCTGCGCCGACTCCACCTCCACCGGCAGCCAGGGCTCGGCGCGTCCTCGCACCGACTCCACGAACAGCTCGAAGCTGGTCCGCGGCGTAAGACGCGGTCCGTGCGGGCCAACCACCGTCGGCATTTCGTGCGGGTTGCCGGCCCAGCGCACCTCTTGCGCGGTCTCGGGCCGGAACCACACCATGAGGCTCCGCCGGCCGCGCGACAGCGGAAAGGCCAGCACCCCGCTCGCCTCCTCGGCGATGGCCATCCCCTCGGGCCAGTCTCTGCACAGGGAGTCCGTGGCGTAGACCGGATGGGTCGGGGACGCAAACTCGGGACGTCCCTCCAGCCAGGTGGCCAGCGCCTCCAGCTTGGGCTCGGGCGGGGTCTTGCCGACCCGCCACCAGCGCTCCCGGTGATACAGCGCCGCCCCGCGCGCATTGAGCCCATCGAGGATCCCCGGCCGTCCATCGGTCATGGCCGCCAGCCCTCCCTCCTGCGCGGCCTGGGCGACAAGCTGTTGATGAATGGTCTCGATCCGCAGGCGGTAAAGGAGGTGCTCCCGATCCTGAACCGCCTTGAGCTGGAGGGAGACCATCTGCGCCAGCAGCTCGCACTCGGCGCGCATCGTCCAGGGCACACTGGGCAGAGCGCGATAGTGATGGCAGGCGATGAAGCCCCACAGCTCGCTCTCGGTCCGGATGGGCATGGTCAGCGCCGCTGCGACGCCCATGTTCTGGAGGTACTCGGTGTACATCACCGAAGCGCCGCGCAGGGCGCAGTACGTCATGTCGAGCGGTCGCCCGGTGTCGGGGTTGGTCAGCGGCAAGAGCTCATGCAAGGGGCCGCTGACATCGGGCAGCGGACGAACCCACAGCTTCTGAAAGATCTGGCGCGCCGGTCGCGGAATGTCCTCTGCGGGATAGCGAAGTCCGAGCCAGGAGCCCAGATCATCCCGACGACACTCCGCAAACACCTCGCCGTGGCCGTCCGGGTGAAAGCGGTAGATCATGACGCGGTCAAATCCCGTCGCCTGTCGCACCTCTTGGGCCGCGGCGTCGCAAAAACCCTGAAGGGTGCTTGCTGTGCAGAGGCGGCCGGCGGCCCGCCGGAGCTTCACATAGGCGTCGGGCCCCGTCGCAGCAGCGGCTGGCTCCAGCTCCAGGACAATCACGCCGTCGATGGTATGAACGCTCAAGTCGAGCTGCACTGCCGCGCCCTCGGGCCCGCTGCCCGGGCGGGCGGGCAGCGTCAGCGCATAGATGGGGTTGCGCTCCACCGCATCACGCTCCATCACCTCGCGCACGCGCTTCACCGCAGCGCTCCCCAGGAGCTCCGCCACAGATCGCCCCAGGAGCTCCGCTGGCTGCTGCCCAAGCCACTGCGCGCAGTTGTCGCTTGCTTGCAGGATCGCGAGGTCCGCCTGCCGCAGCACCAGCAGCGCGCCCCAGCTCTGGATGCAGCCCGGCGTCTGCACCGGCTCGGCATGGCAGTTGGTGATGGAGACTCCGTGTCGCTTGACGCTGTACGGGACGCCCTCCCAGGGAGGCGGGGCTGGATTCGTCATGGTTCTCCCATCGCATGCTCAGGGCAGGTGGCCAGGGTCGCGGCGGCGCAGCCTCTACGCACGTATCCTCCGCAGAGTTTCTGTCTCAGGAGCATGTTAGTAAAACTAGAATTTATAAGTATTCAAATTGATAATTATCTTTTTCGCGCAATTATTGCGGCGACGCGCAAATTTTACGCACCTCGTCGAGACAGGCTGCTCAGAATTTCCAATCAGTTGCGCAATCAGGCTCGACTATGACGATATGCCAATCCGAGGTTTAAGCAAGAGTCTATATTCCAACATAACCACTCAGGCCCCTCAGCCCACTTGGGGCCCAATCGGTTGCCCTCACTCGCCGCTCTGCGGCGTCTGGGCCTTGCTTGGACTCTCCTGCCGGAAGTCTCCCTCTATGGAAAGCAGGACCAGGGCCGTCTCGTAGGCGACGCGGCGGATGCGGCTGCCGCTGACGGTGATGCGCCGCCGGCCGAGCCCCTGGAAGTTGAGTGTCAACTCCAGATCGCGAAAGGGCACATCCGAGGTCAACGAGTCCTCGATGAACCCCTGAAGCTCGGAAGAGGACCACTCGCCGGTGCCGATCTTGGCCAGCTTGAGGCCCACGACCTCCTCGGGCAGCAGGTGGAAGGCATGGTGATAGCTGGCATTTACCCAGATGACGACCAGCTCGGCGTTGACGATCAGCAGCGGATTGGGAATCGCCGACAGCGCCTCGGTCGCATACTCACTGACCGCAGCGGTAAGCTCGATGCGCCGCTTGGGCACCTCGATATCAATGATCGAGAGCACCGCGCCGCGAATCGCTAGATCCAGCGTCCGATAAGGCACGATCCGTACCGAGTACCAGCGATGGTCCACGGCCAGCACTTCCCGCTCGATCGACGAGACGCTCTCGATCGCATCCGAGATCACTTTTTCGATTCCCATGCCGCCCAGAAACAGGTTGAGCTGCGACGCGGAGCGGCCGATGTCGGTGGGCAGGAGGTTCAAGAGCTTCTCGGCGCTCTGCGTGTAACGGCGAATGCGCAGGTCCAGTCCCACAATGACCACCGCCCGATCCACGCCCAAGAGCAGGTTGTGCAGATCGTCGTTTGCGCCGCTCAGATCTCGCATCCGATTTTGCAGCTCATCGTTCAGCGTGATGAGCTCCTCATTGGTCGATTGCAGCTCCTCTTTGGAGGTCTCCAGCTCCTCGTTGGTCGACTGGAGCTCCTCGTTTGAGGACTGGAGCTCCTCGTTGGCCGCTTTCAGATCTTCGTTGACGTGCTGAAGCTCCTCGATCGTGCTCTGTAGATAGTCCCGCGTCAGCGCCAGCTCCTGCTTGAGCTGCTGCGTCACCTCATCGGGCTTGGCGGCCGGGCTCTCGGGAGCGCTCTGAAGCGCGACCGACTCGGGGCCAGGCGGCACGGCGTCCTTGAACAGGAGGAGCACACAGCGCGCCTTGGTCTCGGGCTCTTGAATCGTCTGGGCGACCAGCGTAATGGCCTGCCAGCCAGCGCCCTCTGACTTGAGCCGCGCTGGGGTGAGCACGGGATCGCTGCTGGCCAGGGCGCTGTCGATCGTGCTCTTTATCAGCGCATAGAGCTCGGGACGCACCAGCCTGAGGATGTTGTGCGTTGCCACACCCGAGGGCTGCGCCAGATAGCGATCCGTGCGGCCGCGATAGTAGAGGATGTCCATGTTGGCATTGATGACGACCGCTGGCGGCGCATGCTGTTCCAGGATCTGCCGATCCGCCAGATGACCGATGCTGACCGCCGGGCGGCCGCCAGTCAGCTGCGGAAACGTGGGCGTTGGATGCATCGCGGGCGTGCCCAGCGCGAGATCAAAGCTTGAGTCTGGGGACACCACATGCTTGGACAGATAGATCTTGTTCTTGCGATCGATAAGGGAAAACAGATCCGACGCTTCACCGACGCTCTCCGAGGTTCCCAGGAGCAGGATGCCGCGCGGGTTCAGCGAATAGTGCAGGATGCGCAGGACCTTTTTCTGGATGCCGGCCTGAAGGTAGATGAGCAGGTTGCGGCAGCTCACCAGATCGAGCTTGGAGAACGGCGGATCCCGGCTGAGGTTCTGAATCGAGAACACCACCATATCGCGAACCCGGCGGCAGATCTGATAGCGACCGTCGTCGGTCTTGATGAAATATTTTCGCAGGCGCTCGGGCGATACATCCGTTGCGATGTTCGGCGGGTAGATGCCGCGCCGCGCCTGCTGAAGCGCCTCTGAGTCCACATCGGTCGCAAAGATCTGAACCTTGAGCTTGGGCTCCTGCTGCTCAAGCTCTTCAAGGACTTCGAGCAGACAAATTCCGATCGAGTATGCCTCTTCGCCCGACGAGCAGCCGGGCACCCAGACCCGGAACGCATCCTGCTCTTTCTTGGCTTCGAGCAGCCGCGACAACACGACATTTTTGAGGATCTCAAAAGGCTCCCCATCCCGAAAGAAGCTGGTGACGTTGATGAGCAGATCATTGTGAAGCGCGTTGAGCTCTTTTCGATCTCGCTGGCAGATCCGCAGATAAGCGCCGATCTGCTCGACCCGGTGCACAGCCATGCGCCGCTGGATGCGACGCTCGATGGTGCTGGGCTTGTAGTGGGTCAGATCGATTCCGAACGCATTCCTGACCAGCACCGCCAGCTTGCCCAGGTGCTCCTGAAACTGCGGAATGGCCAGGCTCTTGCGCAGGTAGGGATGCTTGGAGAGCCGGGGAATCTCATCGGCGATCTGCTGGGGCGAGAGGCAGAAGTCGGCCGCGCCGCTCTCCAGCGCGCTGCGGGGCATGCCGTCAAACTTGGCGGTGGAGGGCTCCTGAACAAAGGTGATGCCGCCCGCTGCCTTGATGGCGGACAGACCGAAGGTGCCGTCGGTGCCGGTTCCCGACAGGACCACGCCCACGGCCTTGGCGCCCTGATCTTCGGCCAGCGAGCGGAAGAACGCATCGATGGACAGCCGCGGTCGCGCGGTGGCTTCGGGCGTAAAGACATGGAGGATGCTGTTCAGCAGCGCCAGCTCGGCATTGGGCGGCGTCACGTAGATGTTGTTCGGCTGCACCGCCATGCCGTCTTCGGCCGTCACCACCCGCAGGCAGCTCGCCCGTCCGAGCAGCTCGGTCAGCATGCTCTTCTGGTTGGGCGCAAGATGCTGAACGACCACAAAGGCCGCGCCATCGATGGTGATGTGGCTGAGCAAGGCGCTGAGCGCTTCGAGTCCGCCCGCCGAGGCTCCGATTCCCACGATGAAGAAGTCGTGGCCGGGTTCGTCCTGAGCTCCCTGCTGGGGCGCATCGGAACGGTCGAGATCGCTAGTCGCCACGCTGGAGCCTCTTTTCGTCGAGAGTAAGGCTGCCTGTGCAGCCTGATACCCGACCCTACGGCCTGGTCGCGCGCCCCGTCAAGGAAAGAGAGGCGACGCGCGCATATTGGACTCACGGCCCCGCATCGACAGCTTCGCTGTCTTCGAGGTACCCGAACTTTCCGCTGCTGAAGTCGGCGAACGCCTGGCGGATCTCGCGCTCGCTGTTCATGACGAACGGACCGTACTGAACCACCGGCTCTGCGATCGGCTCGCCGCTCAGCACCAGCAGCTGCGCTTCGGAAGCGGCCTCGATGAGCACGCGCTCGCCCGCGTTCTGAAACAGGACGAAGTCGTGAAGCGTCGCCGCAGCGCCGTTGACCGCGATGTCGCCCTTCATCACCAGGAGCCCGGCATTGTGCTGCCGCGGCAGCGTGAGCTCGACCTTTCCCTGGGCGTTCAGCCGGACATCAAAGACATTGATCGGCGTAAACGTCTTGGCTGGCCCCCGCACCCCCTGGTATTCCCCAGCCACGATGCGCACCGAGCCCGCACCATCCGGCAGCGTCACCAGTCCCATCTGCTCCGCTCGCAGGCCCTGATAGCGCGGTGCGGCCATCTTGTGCGCCCTGGGCAGGTTCACCCACAGCTGCGCCATCTGGAACGGTCCGCCCCGACGGGCATAGCCCTTCTCGTGATACTCCTTGTGCAGGACTCCGGACGCTGCGGTCATCCACTGCACATCCCCGGGACCGATCACGCCGCCGCCGCCCGCGCTGTCGTGGTGCGCGACGCTGCCTTGCCAGGCCAGCGTCACGGTCTCAAACCCGCGGTGCGGATGCACGCCGACGCCGCGCGGCCGCTCGGTGGGCGCGTAGTCATGGGCCGGGTGGTAGTCCAGCAAAAGGAATGGATCCATCCTGCGAACCACATCCGGAATCGCCGAGAAGTATCCGGCCACCCGGAAGCCGTCGCCCACCCAGTGCAGGCCCGGCGCCTGGTAGATGCCGGCGATGTCGCGAAGCGGGCGAAGCTGTGCAGCGGGCTGGTGCTGCAAGGTGGCGGCCTCTGCCTGCTGCTGATCCTGGTTTGTCGCTGTGATCATGACAGTCCTCCTCACACCGAAGAGAGCTGCCACCTGAGCGGCTGTTCCCATCAACCAATGGCGTCGCGTCCACATGGCGTTCTCCTCATCAAAAAGGATAGCCACCCCGCCCAGGTGGAACAATACCAGGAAATCGGCAAACACTGTTCCATATGCAAGACAATCATACGCTCCAAACCCCTCTCCCGCTCGCGGGAGAGGAGACTCGGTTCACTCCTGCGGCAGCTGGCTACGGAGCGCGGTGGCCTTTTACCAGGCTGCGGTCGCCGCGCTGGCCCTTGTCATCGATGCCCATGATCCGGAAGAAGTACACCTTGCCGCTGAGCAGGCTGGTGACCACGTGCTCGGTGCCGATCACGGTGGTCAGGTCGCGGAACAGATCGTCCTGATTGAACCTGCTGTACTCCCCACCCTCGGAGCGCGTCACTCCGCACTCCTTGGCCTCGCAGATCTGCACGACATAGGAGCGGGCGCCGGCGACCGCGTTCCAGGCCAGCGCCAGCTCACCCTTGTGGCTGGGGACGGCGCTGCGGGCGATGACGCTGCCGTTGCCCACGCGAAAGTTGGCGGGCAGCAGCAGCACCGGGCGGAAGTCCTTGGTCTGCGACGAGTACTGCACCACCGCGCCGCTCCACTTGCTCTGTCCTGAGCGCACATTGCTGGCAATCCGGAAATAGTACTTGGTGCCTTCCGGAAGCTCATTGACCTGATACCGGGTCTCGCTTGTGGTTCCCAGGTCGTGCCAGTTGTCTGGGGTCTCGCGACTCGACGAGATCGTGTACTCGGAGACGCCCTTGACGGCGTGCCAGCTCAGCTCCACCGCGCCGGGAATATTGAGGCTCTTGACGGCCAGAAACTCGGTGGGCGAGGTCGGCGCCTGCGGCTTGGTGGCCTGGGCAGGCGGGGACGCAAGAGCGACTTCGGCGAAGACAAAGAAGAATAACGGGATGAGGTTGCGCATGGTTTTTCTCTCGCTGGACCAGGCTTTCGGCGCGCAGGCCGCAGCCCGATCCAGGCTGCTCGTTTGCGGTGCGGGTTTAAGAAGGTGGTTACTAATTGGCCACCGTCTCCTCTCCCCTTGAGGGAGAGGCCTGGTGAGGGGGGGCGGAGCTCACGGTGCGGAGCTCAGGTGCGCCAGGATCTGCATCCAGGTCTCCTTTTGCACACCGCTTCGCGGCAGAGCGCGCCCCACTCCCAGTCGGGTCAGGGCGTGCACGGTCTGGACTCCCTGCTCGGGGTGCTCCAGATCCACGTATTCGTCTCCCATGTCCAGCGAGGGAACGGTCTCCATGTTGCTCAGGAGAGCAACCTCTTGGGCAGACAGGAGCCTCAGGATGCTGTCGCGGGTCGCAGGTGTTTTTTCATTTTTCATCGCTTCCTCTAATCGCAAGGCCCATCGAGCATTCGCAGAGCGGTGTGGCTTGCGAGCTTGTACTGAGCAAGACAGAGGCCACGATCGAGCGGGCCGCACTGGCAGGCGCTGCGCCCCGTATTCGACGAAGAAGCGTCCGCTCAGGACGTGCGGAAGTGACACAACGAGCGGAGCGACCATGTCGCTGCCCGAGCTTTAGGCGCCGCGCGCTGCGCGCAAAAGACGTATACTCACGGCTAGCTTCATGTGCCGCAGACACTCTCAAGGATGACGTCATGCCCCAGGACTCAAAAGATCAGAGAACGCTTGCCGAGCAGCGGCAGGCCAATGGGCAGCTCGTCCTACAGACGCTGGCAGCGCAGGAGCGCACGATGCAGGCCGAGCACGCGCGAGCCCAGAGCGAGGAGCGCACCGTAAAGGCCGAGCACGCGCAGGCCACAAGCGAAGAAGCCATGGTGCGCCTTCAACAGATCGAAGCCGAGCTGCGCGCCACCGCGCAGTTTCGCGAGGAGCTGCTTGGGATCGTCGGCCACGACCTTCGCAATCCGCTGAGCGCGATCTCCATGTCCGCCCAGTTCCTCTTGAGCCGCGGCAACCTCGGTCCCGAGGAGACCCGCCTGATCTCGATGATTGTGAAGAGCACGCATCGCATGGATCGCATGATCAGGCAGCTCTTTGAGTTTACTCGTGCGCGGCTCGGCTCCAACATGCCCATCGAGCGCACCCAGCACGAGCTGAATCAGCTCTGTCTTCAGGCGGTCGAGGAGCTACAGACCGGCTCCACGACCCAGATCATCTGCGACTTCAAGGGAGCGCTTTCGGGAAGGTGGGATGGCGGCCGCCTGATCGAAGCCTTTTCCAACATCATCGGGAATGCGATGGATCACGCGCTGCCCGAGACCCCGGTCATTGTAAAGGCGTGGGGCACAGCGGAGGCGGTCGTGGTCTCTGTGCAGAACCAGGGCGCGCCCATTCCTGCGGAGCTGATGCCGGTGCTGTTCGCGCCGTTCCGCAGCGGCCGTCACGGACCCACTGCCAAGGCGGGGCACCTGGGCCTGGGCCTGTATGTCGCCCACGAGATCGCGCGCGCTCACGGCGGCACCCTCGAAGCTCAGTCTGAAGCCGGAACCACGAGCTTCGTCATGCGGCTCCCACGCGCAGCAGCCGGCACCTCACCCCAGCAGTCTTGACCGGTTGGAAGACGCCTCTCCGCTGGCGGAGAGGTCGCTGCAAAGCCGCGGGTGAGGGGGGCGTGCAGTGGCTGCCAACGCGCCCTACCCCACCGACGCCTACCGGCGTCGACTCCCCGCCAGCGGGGAGTCACTTCACCCGGTCGAGTCCAAATCGGGGGCCTGCTTGGCCAGGCGCGCGAGCCGGCGGTAAAAGGAGCGCCGATCCAGACCCAGGACCTTTGCCGCTCGGGTCTTGTTGCCGTTGACCGCAGAGAGCACGCGGCGCACATAGCGCCGCTCCATCTCCACGAGCGGCAGCAGCTCATCCGGGTTGGCGGTGTCGATCACCAGATGGCTGCTCTGATACTGGCGCAGCTTGTCCGGCAGATCTGCGACGCTGAGCTCCGAGCGCTCGGTGAGCGCCACGGCGCGCTCCATGCAGTTTCCCAGCTCGCGCACATTGCCCGGCCAGTCGTAGTCGAGCAGCTTGCGCGCCACCTCGACCCCGATGCTGGTCACCTTCTTGTTCTGGCGCAGCGCTTCCTTTTTCAAGAAGTGCTGCGCCAGGAGCAGCACATCGTTGCCGCGCGACCGCAGCGGCGGCATCAAGATGATCATGACGTTCAGCCGATAGTGAAGATCGCGGCGGAAGCGCTTCTCCTCGACCGCCGACTCCAGATCGATGCTGGTCGCAGAGATCAGACGCGCATCGAATGGAACCTCGGTATCGCTGCCCACCGGGCGCACCTTGCGCTCTTGCAGCGCGCGTAGCAGCTTGGCCTGAATCTCCAGCGGCAGCTCGCCGATCTCGTCGAGAAACAGCGTGCCGCCGTTGGCCTGGATAAACAGCCCGGCCCGGGCCTGCCGCGCGTCTGTGAAGGCTCCGCGCACGTGACCAAACAGCTCGCTCTCCAGCAGCGCCGAAGGCAGCGCCGCGCAGTTGATGGCGATGAACGGAGCCTTCCTGCGCAGACTCCTGTCGTGTAGCGCCCGCGCCGCCAGCTCCTTTCCGGTGCCTGTCTCACCGTGAATGATGACCGAGGCGTCGCTCTTGGCCACACGGTCGATCAGCTCATAGATCCGCTGGATGACGGGACTGGCCCCAACCATGCCGTCCATCTGCTGGCTCGACTCCACGACCTCGCGCAGCCGGCGCACCTCACTGCGCAGCTGCTGGCGCTCGACCGCGCGCCGCACTGCGATGCACAGAGCATCCAGCAGGATGGGCTTGGTGATGAAGTCATAGGCGCCGGCGCGGATCGCGGCAATGGCGACATCCATGTTGCCCTGCCCGGTGATCATGATGACCGGAAGCTCGGGGTATGTGGATGAGAGTAAAGTGCAGAGGTCGATGCCGCTCATTCCGATCAGGTTGATGTCGGTGATGACCGCGTTGAACTGCTGCGTTTCCAGCAGCGCCAGCGCCTTGGCGCCATCCGCCACCACCTCCACCACATAACCTTCGGCCCGGAGTGCAGTGGCAAGCAGCTCTCGCAGGTCTTCATCATCGTCGATCAGCAAGAGTCTGTTGCTCATGGGTGCCCGCAGCGTAGCCCACGGTCAACCAAAGAGCAAACCTTCGCTTCCGCGACGCCAGGGCCTGGCGCTCAGTGCAGGATATTTGTTTCGCTCGCTTGGGAAGCGGGAGCTTCGCGCTGGTTCCGCTCGTTGTGTCACATCAGCACGGAGCAAGCAGCCCCATGCAGCACCTGAAATCTTGCGGCAGCGACTCCAGCCCCAGATTCCCAAACGCGGCACATGGCTTGCTCAAGCCAGCGATTGAGAAAGGTGGCGCCCAAGCATTCTCTTCGCGCCTCCAAACAGTTCCCAAGGCCAGCTCCCAGGCAGACTCCCAGACCTAGAAGTTTAGGTAGAAAAAGGACTCGTTATGCTTATCCATTCACGCCCTCTGCTTCACCTTGCAGCTCTTGTCGGACTCCTCACCGCGTGCGGCAGCAGCGGCGGCCTTCCCGGCATCACGCCCAGTGTTTCGATCAGCTCGCCGGCCGACAACTCAAGCGTGAACCTGTCGCTGACCCGGAAGATCGCGATCAACTTCGACACCAACTACACGATCAAGGCGCCGGGCACCTGCGCGGGCGATGATCACTGCGGGCACATCTATCTGCTCATCGACAACAGCAGCTGCAACGCGTCCAACCTGCCCTATAACACCCTGGCCGACGCCAGCCCGGTCGACGCTGACTTCAGCAAGTGCGCCACCCCCACCGGCATGCACACGATCACGCTGGAGCTGCGCCACGATGACGGCAGCCGGGTGCTGAACCTGGTGAGCAACCCCGTCACCGCTCAGGTCACCATCACCGCTCAGTAAGCGTGCGGCGCTCCTCAATCGATGAGTCCGCAGCGGTGGGCGTAGTGGATGATGTTGGCGATCGATGGAGCGCCGAGCTTCTGCTTGATCTTGTGGATGTGGTTGCTGACCGTGCCCGAGGTCAGGTCCAGCTCAGCGCAGATGTCCGATGGGGTCTGTCCCTGAATGAGCAGGGTGAAGACCTGGTGCTCGCGCGCGGTGAGCGAGTCGTGCGCCTGGTGGTTGCGCGACTCGGCTGACTCGCCCAGCTGCTGGCGCTGCTCTGCCGGATCCACCTCGCCGCGGGCCACGCGTCGGATCACCTGGAGCAGCTCATCTGAGGAGCGGTTTTTGCCCACATACGCAGCCGCGCCCTCTTGCAGCAGTCGCCGCGCGTATTGATCCTCGGGATACATGGACAGGACGATGATCGCAAGCTCGGGCCGCTGCACGCGCAGGCGGCGCAGGATCTCCACCCCGGCCACGCGCGGCAGCGACAGATCGAGCAGCAGGATGTCCCAGTCTCCGTGCTCGGCCTTTTCCAGCACCTCGCGCCCGTGAATCGCCTCGCCGATGGTGACGATGTCGGGCGTCGATGCAAACAGCTGCCGCAGCCCCAGGCGCACGATCGAGTGATCATCGGCGATAAAGATCCGGATCATTCGCCTGACTCCAGCTGGGCCAGCTGCGTCGCCTTTGGGTGCAGCGGCAGATCCACCGTGACCACGGTTCCGCCGGTCGGAGCGCACTCGATGTGAAAGGTGCCGCCGGCCGCAAAGGCGCGCTCGCGCATGCTGACGAGCCCGATGCCGCCATGGCCGCGCCTGTCGGTTGGCCGGAAGCCGACTCCATCATCGTGCACGCAGAGGCGCAGCCGCTCATCGGCGACCCCCAGCTCGACGTGGATCTGGGTCGCCTTGGCGTGACGGATGATGTTGGTCAGCGCCTCTTGCAGCACGCGAAACACCGTGATCGCCAGGTGCGGATCGATCGGCGGCGGATCCTCGGGCTTGCTCAGGTGGCAGGGGATATCGTAGCGCTCCGAGGTCTTCTGAAGCAGCCACTCCACCGTCGCCACCAGCCCAAGGTCATCGATCATGCGCGGGCGCAGCTCGTTTACGATCATGTATGTGGTGCCGGCGGTGCGCTCCACCAGCGCGTCGATCTGCTCCAGGTTCGCCTGCACCGGGCTCTCGACCTGCTCGCAGCGCCGCTTGGCGAGCGCAACCGCGTAGCGGATCGCGACCAGCTCCTGCCCCAGCTCATCGTGCAGACCCTGCGCGATGCGGCGCCGCTCCTCTTCGCGCACGGTCTCGATGTGCGAAGCCAGCTGCCGGAGTTCGCTGGTCTGGGCGCGCACATGCGCCTCCAGCCGGCTGTTCATCCGCTTCAGGGCCAGAGCGCCCTGCGCCAGGTTGACCGCCTGGACAAAGGTCTGACGCACGTAGGCAAAGTGCAGCGCCCCCATGGTCACGCTACAGATGCAGGCCAGCCCGAAAATTCCCAGCGTCGCCGGCAGCATGGGCTGGCTCAGGTATTCCGGATGCGGCAGCAGATAGCCGATAAACAGCGCCCCGGCCAGGCTCAGCGTGACCAGGATGCGCGGAACAAAGCGCACGTGGATGAGCGCATTGCCAAACACGACCATCATGGCCTGGGAAAACCAGGGATACTCAAAGCCGCCGATGCGCCCCAGCTGATAGCCCAGGTTCGCCGTGTAGCAGACCCCAATGAACGTACCGGCCAGGACCAGCGGCCGATACGTCCAGCGATGGTAACAAAACAGCGCGCACCCGAGCAGGCTGACCAGCAGCACGTCGCGCCTCACCAGGGAAAATGAGACTCCGGAGCTCGCAGCCTGCCCATGTCCGGGCAGCAGCAGCTCGGGAATTCGCCAGAGCAGCACCACCAGACACAGGAAGATCGTCACAGCGCGCGCATCGCGCAGCGTGCGGCGCGTCAAGTAGCGCTCGAACGCCTTCTCATCGGGCGAGCTGCGCCAGAAGCTGGCAGCTGACTTCTCAAGTCGCGCGTCGTCCAGGACATCGACGCGAAAACGGCGCAGGAGCCGCACCGCGGCCACGAGCAGCGCTGCTGCGGTTTTGCGGATCCGTCTCTTTAGAGCCATGCGTGAAGCACCATCGTTGCAAGCCGATATCAACTACAAGTTCTTTAAGCACTGTTCATGCCGCCGTGCAGCTACAGTCTCTTGCGGAAGCGCCCAACGGGGCGAATCCTAGCACCTTTTTCAGAGGGATCCACCGTCGGTAATGGCCTGCGCTGCTCGGGATCTCAAGAAAACTTGAGATCCGGCCGCTTGCTTTCCGGATGAAGCTCTGAAGAGGGTTTGGACTTGTCGCTGGGATGGAGGGAGTGCCCAGCAATGTTACGGAATCAGGACATCGGAACTGCCAGCGGAAGCCAGCCCTGCGCTCTCAAGGGAGCGGGTGGCGCTCGCGGGCTTCGACCAGCTCGGCTTCGTTGGTCAGATCCAGGCGCAGCGGTGTCAGCGAGACATAGCCCTGCTCCACCGCCCAGCGGTCGGTGTCCTGCTCGGTCTCCTCGATGGGGATGACCGTAAACCAGAAGTGCGTGCGCCCCGACGGATCGCGACTGGGCACGACCTTGCCGTCGTAGTGGCGAACGGACTGACGGGTCCAGCGCAGCCCCTTGGGCGCCACCGGCAGGTTGACGTTGACCAGGGTCAGCCGCGGCTCGGGCAGCAGCAGCTGAAGCACCTTTTCGACCCACGGCTTGAGCTTTTCGAAGTCGGGATCCACATCAGTGGTGGGAGTGCTGAACGCGATTCCGCGCGCGCCAAACAGCACCGCCTGCTTGGCCGCGGCCAGGGTTCCGGAGTGCCACAGCGCGTTGCCTAGGTTTGTCCCCAGGTTGATGCCAGACAGAACCACATCGACCTTTTCCCAGTGGTGCATGCCCAGCGCCACGCAGTCGGCCGGTGTGCCGTTCACGCGAAAGGCCGTCAGACCCTTGAGCGGCGTCGGCTTGTACATGAGCGGCCGCGACGCTGTGATCGAGTGGCTGGCCGAGGACATCTCCACGTCCGGAGCGACCAGCCTGACCTCGCCAAACTGCGAGGCGACCTCAGCCAGCGCAGCGATTCCAGGGCTGTAGATTCCATCGTCGTTCGCAATAAGTATTCGCATGTGCTTTGCGCAAAGTATGCCACCTTCATGCTACCGTTGCCCTTCTAAACTGCTGCTTCGGATCCAAACTGAATATGAAAGTCACCCTGATTCACAATCCCGTGGCCGGCCACATCGAGCAGCCCGATGCGCAGGCGCTTCAGCAGCTCATCCGGCAAGCTGGACATTCGGTTAACTACCACCCCTCGGACGAGATCGACTGGACCGCCCTGCACTCCTCGGGCTGCGATCTCGTCGCTGTGGCAGGCGGCGATGGCACCGCCGGACAGATCGCCAAGCGGCTCGTGGATCGCGGCATTCCCATGACGTTCATTCCCATGGGCACTGCCAACAACATCTCAAAGACGTTCGGACTTTCGGAATATGGGCTCGAACAGCTCATCGGTGAGTGGAGCAGCGCCCGCTCGCACTGGATCGATGTCGGCGTCATCGATGCCCCCTGGGGATCTCACTACTTCATCGAAGGCGTGGGCATGGGCCTGTTTGTCCGCACCATGATGGAGATCGACTCCAGGCAGCTGCTGGGACATCTGGAGACTCCGGAAGAGAAGATCATTCATGCGCTGCGCATCCTCAGCGATCGCCTGCGCTCGTTTCCAGCGCGCCAGCTGAACCTGACCCTGGATGGCAAGGATCTGTCCGGCGAGTACCTGCTGCTGGAAGTGATGAACATCCGCTTTGTGGGTCCAAACATGTACATCGCGCCGACGAGCGATCCCACAGATGGAATGCTTGATGTGGTGCTGGTCACCGAGCGCGAGCGCAACGAACTGCACAAGTACCTGGCCAGCTGGCGACAGGGCGTGATGAGCGCCCCGGCCTTTGCCACGCATCAGGGCTCGCACCTTCAGCTTGACTGGGACGGCAGCGCCCTGCACGTCGACGACCTCGCCTGGCCTCCCGAGGAGCTGAAGCGCCCCGTGGGACCCGCCCGCATCGACATCCGCGCCAAGCGGCGCGCGCTCGAAGTGCGAGTGCCGGTCACAAGCCGCCTGCACCGCTGAGCCCTCCGAGATCGAGCCCTTCATCAGCACTTTGGTGCGAGCGGTGCCGGCGGCTGAGCCTTTCAGGGAAGGACTGGAAGGACGTATTTTTGACTGCTTCTGAGTGATGCGCGCCGCCGGCGCCGCTCTGGTTCCGCCCACTAGCGTCCCATGGGCTGCGCGCCGCCCTGACTTCCCGAGTTGTTCGAGCTACCGGAATTTGAGCCACCGGAGCTGCCCGAGCCGCTTCCCCCGGTGCGCGAAGTGCCGCTGCCGGAGCCTGGGATGCCCGTGCTGCCTGCGCTGGAGCCGGTTCCGTTGTTGTTCGGGCCGCGCGTCTGCGTGTCGTTCGCGTTGCCGGAACCGCGACTCCCGCTGCCCTGGGTGTCAGTGCCCGGGGTCCCAGCCGCGGATCCGGACGGCGGCGTGGTTGCGCTGCCCGCGCCCTGATTTTGATCCGTGTTCCGCTGCGCGTAGCGCTTGCCGCGCACCTTTCGAGTCGGCTCGCGCCGGTTCGTGTCGCTCTTTTGCGATGCCGAGGCCTCGGTGGAGCTGCCGGAGCTGGGCTCGTTGTCTTGCTGCGCGTAGACGGGAGCGCTGATGATGAAGCTCAGCAGGGTTACAAACATAGAAACGGTACGCATGGTTCTCTCCTTGTGGTCGTGACGCGACGCATGACGCCGCGCGGTAAAAGCAGTCAGAGCACTCCGGATAAAAAATGCTTCTTTAAGGGAAGCTCTTTTGTTTCCGACATAGAGCGCCATCCCGTCCTGCCTCTAACAGAGATGCAGAGACAACCATGGCCCCCTTTTTCTGCCCAGCAAGACTTATGTAACTCAACCAGGGAAGATGAGGGGAGCGCTCCGCTCAGTCGGTACCGGAGCCAGGGAGCGGTCCTATAGGAGGATGCGCGCTCCGTCATGCAGGCGCTTCACCCGTCGTACTAATTGGCTTGTTTTGTGCACCGGAAGCCACTCACTTCAACTCCCTGTGTTCAATGAAGATGCGCAGAGAGGAAGTGTCCCGTGAACCGCTCTGTTAAGGAGTCACATCATGCTCGAAAACATCCCGCTGTTGCCCCTCTGGATCATTGGCGCGCCGTTTCTGATGGCAGTGGTAGAGCTCATCAGAACTCCGCGTCGGAACTCTTCTCCTGGCAGCGTCTCTTCATCCTTAAATGTATAGAAGGTGCAAGCGACGCATAGGGGAATAAGAATGCTGCGGCTCCGGCTGCAGCATTTTTATTTTTACCAACGTACACCGCAGCAAAGCCACTTCAGGGATGCATGACCTCAGCGCAGTGAAGCGAGCGAATTGGGCACAGCTGCTGAGCGCTGCCCCGAGGCGCAAGCTGAAAAATGAGGCCAAAACGACACCCGTGTCAGATCCGCACGAATCCGAAGCAAGCTGCGCTAGCTGAACTGGGACTCTGCGATTGCAGGTGCCGGCCTCCGCAGAGCCAGGTGCCGGATGGCGAGAGTCCTGGAAAAATATTCGGCCTCTCCGTCTGCAAGCGCCCGATGCGATTCCCATCAGACCAGACGAGCCCGCCAGCTGAACCAGCTCTTCCATCGCTGTGATTCGCCCCTTTTTCAAGCAATTCCGAAATCTGGCACGGGACATGCCAGGACTTCGCGGCGACTCATGTCAGGCGCAGGCAGCATTCCTCTGTCCTTCGCTCAACAAGAGCAACATCCAACAGGGAGAGCATCATGGAAAATACCTTCGGAGTCACGCCGACCAACAATGATTCCCAGAAGACCTCATCCAAGGCAGGATCGGGCGGAGGCGTGGGCGAGCAGAAAAAGACGGAGCACAGTGAAGGACCGGTTGCCAAGGCGATCGAAAATCAGACCGCCAAGCTCCCATCCGATCTGTTCCTTTGGCTGGCCGGAGCCTCGGTGGTGGGCTCGGCTGCACTGAAGGTCATGGAGCTGGTGAAGTTACCCCGCAAAGAGCGCAAGGGCACACTGAGCGTCTTTGTTGGCATGTGGGCACCCACCATCCTGCTCCTGGGCCTGTACAACAAGCTGGTGAAGGTCGCTGGCTCTGATCAAGAGACACAGCAGCAGGCCAGCAAGGCCTGACCAGACCGATGCGATCGGCTCTTGCTGACCTAAATCGAGCTGCTCGCCAAGCCATCCGCAGCACATCCGCAACCCGTTCGCATACACCATCCCCCAACGCGAGAAGCACCGCACGCCTCTGCATGGCTTGAGGTTGCGGAGCGAGACTCGCTTGGGAATCAGCTGCTGGGCAGCGCTGCGGAACGATTGGGAGCGCTCTGCCTACTGTGCGGTCGATACAGCGGCGATGGCTTCGATGACGACCCGAGCGCCGCGCGGGAGCTTGGATACTTCGACGGTGCTGCGGGCCGGAGGGTTGGCGGGGAAGGACTCGTCGATGGCGGCGTTCACCTTGGGGAAGTCGTCCATCTCGATCAGAAACACCGTGAGCTTGAGGACCGCGGCCAGCTCCGAGCCGGCCTGCACCAGGATGCTGCGCAGGTTCTGCAGGAGCTGCCGCGCCTGCACCTGGGGATCTTCGGATGGGAACTCGAAGGTCCCCGGGACAAAGCCCTGCACGCCCGATACATAGACGATGCCCTTGTGAACCGTGGCGTGGCTGTAGAGCGGCAGCGGCCTGGTCACGCCCTCGCAGACCAGGTGCGAGATGCTGTTTGGTGACGGCGAGGCGCCAGCAGCCGGGTGCTCGTAGGGATCCCGATCCGCCAGCGCCAGCCGCAGCCGGCGCATGGTGACCTTGAGCTCTTCGACGCAGTTTTCGCGCAGCTCGGTCTCAACGTCGTTTTCGATGCGGCGCCGGTAGTTCCACAGCTGCTGCTCGGGCGTCAGCCCTTCGCAGAGCAGGATCCAGACGTAGCCGAACTTGTCGGTATAGGGCTTATTGCACGCGATGAGCTCGTCGGCAATGTGCTTGGGCGCCGCGATCGTGAGCGCATCTTCGGCCGCGCACCACAGGTCCTTTTCAAAGCTCACCTGGTCGCCGATGAGCGGTCGGCCGTTGAAGCCCTCGATCCAGTCCTGCCGGTCGCAGACATTCCACCAGACCGATGCCGCGTGAGAAAGAATGTGCTCATCGCTCTTGTAGGGCCGGCCCTTCAGCATCTCGCTGACCCAGCGCCGCGATGAAGAGAGGCGAAGAAACTTCTGGACGAACTGCGACTCGGGCAGGCTATTGATGCGCTCCAGGCTGGGGCTCAGCGACTGCTTTGGCGCCTGCGTTTGCGACGAATTTTGCGACATGCGGCGACGGTATTCCAGCCCGGCTTGCGGTGCAAGCCTTTGTATTTGCCTGCGCAGATCGGAATGCGGTATGACCCGGACCATGAGCACTCTCAATACCGACCTCAAAGAGCGCATCGGCAAGGCCAACGCCGAGGTCGTAAGGCGCCTGGTGGACGCGCGCCCATTTCTTATCGATATGGCGCCGGCCAAGGACGTGGTGCCGGGTCTTGGCGGCGGTCGCCGTCGCGTGCATCACTCGGGGCCGCCGATCGAGCTGGCGCGCATGTGCGGGGCGCAGAAGGGGGCCATCGTGTGCGCGGCGCTGGCAGAGGGCTGGGCGCAGACTCCCGCCGAGGCGTTCCAGCTGCTCGAAGCCGGCGACATCGAGCTTGGCTGCAACCACGAGCATCAGTCGGTCGGTCCCATGGCCGGCATCGTCTCGCCGAACACCTGGGTCTACGTGGTCGAAAATCGCACGGCCAACAACGTGAGCTTCGCCCCCGAGCAGCAGGCGCGCGCGACCTTTGGCGCCTACGACGACGCCATCGCGGTCCAGGAGCGCCGCACCTCCAGCGGGATCATCGGCCCGACGCTGCGCAAGGCACTCAAGCACACCGGTCCGCTGGATCTGGGCGAGCTCATGGCGCAGTCGCTGCACATGGGCGATGAGCTGCACAACCGCGTGACCGCGGCCAGCTGCCTGCTGCTGCGCGCGCTCTTGCCGGGCCTGGTCAAGGTCGGGGGCGCAGAGGTGCTAAAGACGATTGAATACATCAACGAGCAGTCGGTGTTCTTCCTGGCCGTGTCCATGGCCGCCGCCAAGTCCATGTCCGACGCTGCGGCCGATGTTCCAGAGTCGACCCTGGTGACCACGATGTGCCGCAACGGCACGGACTTCGGAATCCGCATCGCCGGCCTGAAGGGCCGCTGGTTCTGCGGACCTGCGCAGAAGGTGCGCGGCCCCTACATGCCCGGCTTCGGCGATGACGACGCAGGCCTGGACATGGGCGACAGCGCCGTGACCGAGGTGATCGGCGTCGGCGGCTGCGCGATGTCGGCGGCGCCTGCGATCTCCTCGTTTGTGGGCGGCACCGCAAAGGATCTGCTCGACTCGGTGCCCAAGATGCGTCAGATCTGCACCGGTCGGAATCCCAAGTTCACCATTCCCATACTCGATTTCGAGCCCACTCCCGTGGGGATCGACATCCGCAAGGTGGTCAAGACCGGGATCCTGCCGATCATCAACACCGCCATCGCGCACAAGGATGCCGGCCATCAGATCCTCGGCGCCGGCATCGTGCATCCGCCGCTCAGCTGCTTTGCCGATGCGCTCAGGGCATTCGGCGCGCACTACCTTCCCCCGCGGTCCTAGCGGAGTCGTGTCCATGGCAGCGTCCAAGCCGAGCCCAGAAGCGGTGCCCGCAGCAGCGCCCGAAGCCACGATCTCCCAGCTCCAAGAGCAGCTGCGCGCCGGCCGCTGCACCGCCAAGAGTCTGGTGGAAATGTACCTTGGTAACATCGCCGCGGTCGATCAAGCCGGGCCGGGCCTGCGCTCGATCATCGAGCTCAACCCCGATGCCATGGCCATCGCTGAGCGTCTGGATGCAGAGCGCAGCGCCGGCCAGGATCGCGGTCCGCTGCACGGCATTCCGCTGCTCATCAAGGACAACATCGACACCGCCGATGCCATGCACACCAGCGCCGGCTCCCTGGCGCTGGCGGCGTCGCTGGCAGCGCGCGACGCCTCGGTTGTCCAGCGGCTGCGCGCGGCCGGCGCAATCCTGCTCGGCAAGACCAACATGAGCGAGTGGGCGAACTTTCGCTCCTCCGCCTCATCCAGCGGCTGGAGCGGCCGCGGCGGACAGTGCCGAAACCCCTATGTGCTCGATCGCTCGCCGTCCGGCTCGTCGAGCGGCAGCGGCGCCGCGATCGCTGCGAACCTGGGCGCCGCCGCCCTTGGCACCGAGACCGACGGCTCGATCACGTCCCCGGCCGCGGCCTGCGCGCTCGTGGGCATCAAGCCAACGGTGGGTCTGGTCAGCCGCGCCGGCATCATTCCCATCTCGCACACGCAGGACACCGCCGGGCCCATGGCGCGCACCGTTGCTGATGCGGCGCTGCTGCTCGCTGCGATAAGCGGTGCGGATCCCGCCGATCCCGCCACCGCTGCCGGGCGCGGTGCCAGCGATTATGGCCGCTGCCTCGATGTAAATGGCCTGGCCGGCGCGCGCCTTGGCGTCGCTCGCAAGCGCTACACGCCGGGCCACTATCATCTGGATGCGCTGTTCGAAAAGACGCTCCAGACCCTGCGCGAGCTTGGCGCCGTGCTCATCGATCCCGCGGACGTGCCCACCGAAGATCACCTGAACGGAGCCGAGCTCACGGTGCTGCTCTACGAGTTCAAGGCGGGGCTCAATGCCTATCTGGAGGGGCTCGGACCCAGTGCTCCCATCAGGTCGCTGGCCGAGCTCATTGCCTGGAACGAGCGCCACGCCGGACGCGAGCTGCAATATTTTGGTCAGGAGCTGCTGGTCCGCGCGCAGGCCAAGGGCGCGCTCGACAGCGACGAGTATCTGGCCGCGCTTGCGACCTGCCGCCACCACGCGCGCACTGCGGGCATAGATGCCGTCATGGATCGGCACGGTCTCGATGCGCTGATCTGCCCGACGCAGGAGCCGGCGTGGCCGATCGATCTGGTGAACGGCGACTCCTATCGGGCCAGCTCTCCGACGCCCGCTGCCGTCGCTGGATATCCCCACGTCACCGTGCCCATGGGCTTTGTCTTCGAGCTGCCGATCGGCCTGTCCTTCTTTGGCCGTGCGTGGAGCGAAGAAGCGCTGATCCGCTTTGCGTACGCATTTGAGCAGGCCAGCCGGGCGCGCCGACCACCGCGCTATCTGCTCACCGCACCCACCGTTTGAGCGGTAGCATGGACCGTGAGCCGCGTTCGGGCCACAAGGTGCTCCTGTCCGTTGTCGCCGTGGAGCATGCGCCGTTTCGCGGCCAACATCGTAGAGCATCAGCTCAGTTTAGGCGGGGTGATCATTAGGGGCAGCTGCGCGGACGGTTGCCGATTGATGGCTCGGTTCGACTTCGTCGACACAGTCTGGGCACGATACGGGTAAATCGTTGGGAGCGGTCGCGCCCGCGGCGGACATTTTCAGTCAGAAGCGGGTGGCAACGCGCCAGGCACTTTAACTATCCCTCGCTGATTAGCCTGAGAGTAAGATCGAAAAGGGGGAGAATTTCATGACTGCACAGCGCTCCACCTTTGTCATTTCCATGCTTCTGCTCTTCGCCGCTGCGTGCGGGATCCGTGCTGATCGTATTCCCCCGGGCGCTGCAGCGGGGCAGCTCGAAAGGCGCTCGTATATGAACAGCGCGGGGACGCGGTCCTACGTGCTGTACAAACCGTCCACCGGGTCGGCGGGCAAGCCGCTGATGATCTGGCTGCACGGCTGCACGATCCCGACGCCGGTGAAGGCCGGGCGCGCGCTGGCGCGGGTCGCCGAGGAGAAGGGGTTCGCGGTTGCCTTCCCGCTCCAGGCGTTCGCGCACAGCCCGGGTCTGTGCTGGAACTGGTTCAACCCAGCTCACAACCACCGCGGTGTCGGCGAGGCGTCGATCATCGCGGGCATCACGACATCGCTGATCTCTGAGCTGGGGAGCGACCCATCGCGCGTCTACATCGGCGGCTACTCGGCGGGCGGCGCCATGTCGACGGTGATGGGAGCAGCGTACCCGGACATCTACGCCGCGATCGCGCCGAGTGCGGGGGCGCCGTACTATTTCATCGACGCTTCCGGGTCGCTCACCTATGCGGAGATGGGACCGCGCGCGCGGCCGGTGCCCGCGTTCGTCTTCCGGGGCGTCACTGATGAGATCTCGGTGCACCTGATCGGGCGGGCGAACATCCTGTCGTGGCTCGGGGCGGACGACTACGCGGACGACGGGGCGCTGAACTCCTCCGTCCCCCGCACGCCGTCCTCCGTGGAGCGCCGGGTCATCGAGACCAAGGTCCGTTTGCCGCTGACCATCGAGCACTACGTGTCGAACGGGTGCGAGGTGGGGCAGTTCCTCACGTCGCCCTACGAGCACCTCTTAAACGGCGCGCTCTTCTACTTCGACTTTGGGATCGAGCTCCAGCGGCTGATGATGGACTTCTTGCTGTCGAAGCGGCTCGGCGGGCCGGGAGTCGGCTGCGGCTAGATGGATGCTCCCTGCTCAGCCAGCGCTCCCAAGGCAGCAGAGTGACGCGATTGTCTGAAGGTTGAGCGCATGATTCACTAGAGAGCGTGGATCCGGCGCGGTATGTCTCGGAGCTGCTCAAGCGGCGGCTGACGGGTGGTGCCATTGAGCCGACAGCTGTCGAGTCGCGCCCGGTCACCTTGCTGGTCGCCGACATCTCAGGCTTCACGGCGCTCGCGGAGCGGCTCGCCCAGCGCGGTCCGGCGGGTGCAGAGGAGCTGACGCTATACCTCAACACCTACTTCGGCGAGCTGGTGGAGCTGGTCGTTGCTCACGGCGGCGACGTTCTCAAGTTCGCCGGCGACGCGCTTCTCGCCTGCTGGAGCCCTCAGCTGGATGAGGAGCTGCCGATGGCGTCCTGCCGCGCGGCGCAGTGCGCGCTTGCGATGCAGGCCAAGCTGCACGGCTACCCGGTAGGTGAGGACACCCGCATGTCGATGCGAGTCATCCTCGGGACTGGCGAGCTGCATGCGTGCGCGGTCGGTGGGTTGCATGATCGCTGGGATCTGCTCATCTGGGGCGAGCCACTGCGTCAGATCGGCCCAGCGCGCGCCGGTACCGAGCCGGGCCAGGTCATCGCATCGCCGGAGGCGTGGGCGCTGCTCCGCGAGAGGGCGACCGGTACCCCATCAGGTCCACGCGCGGTGCGCGTTCAATCCGTCCGCAGACCGCTCCCGCTGCGCCCCCTCGAGCGCAGCCTGGTCGGCCCGGAGACCCAGGCCGCGATGTTGGAATATATTCCGGGCGCGATCCTGACCCGCGTCAATGCAGGCTACTCCAAGTGGCTCGGGGAACTGCGGCGCGTGGTAGCGCTGTTTGCAAAGTTTCCCGGTGCCATCGAGAGCAGCGGCCCCGCCGACACCGCCGCCCAGGCGACGCGCTTCATGCGCACGATCCAAGGCGCAGTCTACAAGTACGAAGGCAACGTCAACAAGGTCAGCGTCGATGAGAAGGGCATCATGCTGGTTGCCGCGTGGGGGCTGCCGCCGCTTTCGCACGAGGACGATGCGGCGCGTGCAGTGAAGGCAGCACTGGCCGTGCATGCCGAGCTGCGCGTCGAGGGGTCCACCTGCTCCATTGGGATCGCCGCCGGTCAGGTGTTCTGTGGGGTGGTTGGTAACGCCAGCCGCAGTGAGTACACCGTGATCGGCGACTCGGTGAACCTCTCCGCACGCCTCATGGAGGCTGCCGAAGGAACTGTGCTCTGCGACGCTGCAACCTACCAGGCAGCTGCGGGGGAGCTGGAGTTTTCGGCGCCGCTCAAGCTCTCGCTCAAGGGCAAGGCGCATCCGGTCGCAGTCTACCAGCCGACTGGGCGCCTGCTGGAGCGGGTGCACGCTCAGACTCCTATCTTTGGCCGCACACGCGAGCGTGAAGCCCTGGACGAGCTGCTCGACTCGCTGCAGCGCAATCGCAACGGGGGCGTTGCTTTGATCGAGGGCGAGGCCGGGATGGGCAAGTCGCGCTTGGTGGCCACCGTGATCGAGCGTGCGCGCTTGCTGGGAGTGCGGACGCTGATGGGCGCCGCCCACGCCATTGAACGCACCACACCGTATTTCGCTTGGCGGCCAATCTTTGCTCAACTATTCGAGCTTGCGGCGTTCCCAAGCGTCGAGGCGCAGCGGCAGGCGGTCTTCGCGCAGCTGGGGGGAGACCTTGAGCTGGCGCCACTGCTCAACCTGCTCTTGCCTGGACCCTGCGACTTTCCGGAGAACGATCTTACTTCGCAGATGCACGGCGAGGTGCGCGCGAACAACACCCACGCGCTGCTGGTTCGTTTGCTCCATAAGGCGTCCCAGCGAATGGCGTTGGTGGTCGTGTTCGAGGATTGTCACTGGCTTGACCCCGCATCGTGGGCGCTTCTGAAGCTGGTACACCGCGACGCCGAGCGGCTTGCGCTGGTGATCGCGACCCGTCCGATTTCAGCTCCAGTGCCCGCCGAGTACACCTACCTTCTCGCTGCCAAGGGCTCGCTCCACTTGCGCCTGGAGACCCTTGCTGCCAATGAGACCGTTGCTTTTATATGCGAGCGGCTCGGCGTCCAGCGTCTTCCCGAAGTGGTATGCGCGCTGATCTTATCGCGTGCCGAGGGCAACCCGTTTTTCAGCGAGGAGCTGGCCTATGCGCTGCGCGATACGGGCCTGATTATCATCGAGAACGGAGAGTGCCGCATCGCACCGCAGGCAAGCGATCTCCGCCAAGTGCGTCTGCCCCATACTGTGCAAGGTGTGGTGACCAGCCGCATCGACCGCCTCTCGTCCGCCCAGCAGCTGGCACTCAAGGTCGCTTCCGTGGTTGGGAATAACTTCAACCTCGACATTCTGCGCGATATCTACCCTGTCCCTGAAGACCGTGACAAGCTGCCGCAGCTGCTGGGACCACTGGTGCATCTAGAGATCATAAGCCCTGTGCGCGCCGGTGAGACCTCCCAATACCGCTTCAAGCATGCCATCACCGAAGAGGCGATGTACAACCTGATGCTGTTCGCACAGAGACGGGAGCTTCACGGCCGCGCCGCACTGTGGATGGAGCAGCACCATGGTGCAGATCTTACGCCGCACCTGCCAATGCTCGCCCACCATTGGGCACGCGCCGAGGAGTGGGGCAAGGCAGTCGAGTACCTGGAGCGCGCCGGACTTCAGGCAGCCAATCAGTTTGCCAACCAAGCGGTGCTCTCGCTGATCGGCGAAGCAATGGCGCTTGCCGATCGCCACCACGTTCCGATCGACGCCGCGCGGCGTGGCGCGTGGGAGCGTATGCTGGCCACCGCCTACCACGGGATGGGCGACCTCCAGCGCTGCGGCATCCATTCTTACCGCGCCCTTGCGCTCCTCGGGCATCCCGTGCCGATGAGCAAGCTCGGGACCGCGCTGGGCACTCTGGCGCAGGTGTCCTACCGCGTGCTGCAGGCGTTCTTCCCGTCGTGGTTCGAGATTCGCCAGCCCAATGAACGCACGCATCGCCTCCATGCGGTGCGGCTGCAAAACTACCTGAGCGAGCTGGCGGTCTACCAGGAAAAGCCTCTGCCGGCGCTCTACTCGGCACTGAGCGAGCTGAACCTCGCCGAGCCGGCGGGTAGGTCGCGCGAGCTGGGGCGCGCCTACGCAAACATGGCGTATCTCCTGTCCATCCTCAAGCTGCGAGGTATCGGGGACGAGTGGCTGCGACGGGCACTGCTGAACGCGGAGGGCAGCGAACAGCAGGCGGAGCGTGCCCATATCCTCTCGCGCTGCGGGATCTACGCGATCATGGGAGCGCGCTGGGACGACGTTGACTGCTGGCTCCGTGAGGCCATGGAGATCAGCGAACGACTCTGCGAAGAGCGGCTGCGCGAGGAGGTGATGGTCATCTGGGCGTTCAGCCTCTACTACGCCGGGAAATTCCTGGAGAGTGCGCCGCTCATGAAGGAGCTAAATACAGCGGCAGCTCTTCGGCAAGCCGAGCAGACGACAGCGTGGGGCATGATGGGCCTTGGGATGAACTACGTGCGACTTGGGCGTGCCGATGAGGCAGTGCCACTCTTCGAGAAGAGCATGCCCTGGGTGGATGAGCGGGCGCCCCAGACAGACAAGGCCTGGGGTTGGTCGATGGGCTCACTGGCTCACGCGCGGGCGGGAGACCGGAAGCGAGCACGTGAGCTCGCCGATAAGGCGCTGAAGCTACGATATCGCGTGCGGCCGCTGGCGTACTGGACCCAGCATTCGCACGCTGCGCTGTGTGAAGCCTACTGGCTGCTACTAGAGGAGAGTGCCCAGAACCGTGCGGACGATCGTCCAACGCTCGTTGCTGCGCTTGGGCAGGCAGCCAAGGGGATGCGAGAGTTCGCAGGCGTATTTCCGTTCGGCGAGGCCTTCGCGCACTACTGGACTGGCATGCACAAGGGCGTGTTGAAAAACAGGACAGAGGCCCTTCAATCATTCCGTGCGGCGATTGATGCTGGAGAGCGAACCAACGCGCGCTTCGAGCGCGGGCTCGCACACCGCGAGCTGGGGCTGTTGCTGCCGGCCGGCGACCCATCGCGTGCGGAACACCTCGGTCGCGCACGCCAGCTTCTTGAGGCGTGCGGAGCGGCGTATGAGCTCGCCCGTATTCCAAAAGAGGCGGCGAACGACGCGCCCTTATGGAAGCGTCCGCAACAGTAGATCCAGACCCCGGAAGAAAGCCGGCTGATGTGCGCCATCGTGCTGGATCCCGAGAAGATGGCGCCTGCACCGCTGGACGCGCATCTCAGGTGACCTTGGCGCAACTGAGCGCCCTGGAACCTGCCAGAGGAGCCATTCCGGCTTGGCAAGCGTTAAAGCAGCGCAGCCCCTGAAGGACTAACGAGCAGGTCTAGCTGTAAGGTGGTCAGGGAGCCGCGCGGGGAATTTGGAACCTTTGATCACGGGTTCCCATCGAACTATCGACCCGTGATCAAAACTTCAGCGCCTGTTCTCCGACGCTCGCGCCGCTACTTGGCT